>OGNI01000513.1_pt1 | contig 28961 bp, 25 predicted proteins | sample 1573421 | NCBI WGS metagenome assembly OGNI01 (sample SAMEA2581928, study PRJEB24529) | metagenome | biome: Human gut stool | place: China | collected 2011
AGATTTCACAGATTCTCACAGATGGTTTGTGTTTGTAGTTCTGTGAATTCTGTGTATTCTGTGGGACCTCCTACGCCCCCAGTGAATCTGTGTAAATCTGTGCAATCTGTGGGAGGATTATTTCGGTTGCGTGGGGTCTACCCTCCCACAAAACAGACTTGCAGAGATGTTCTCCCACAGATTTCACAGATTCTCACAGATGGTTTGTGTTTGTAGTTCTGTGAATTCTGTGTGTTCTGTGGGACTTCCTACGCCCCCAGTGGATCTGTGAAAATCTGTGCAATCTGTGGGAGAATTATTCTGGCTGCGTGGGTATGGCAGGGATGCCATACCCTCCTACAGTGCCACGAAGGCAGAGGGGTTCACGCCGCGCAGCAGGTAGCGGTTGAGCAGTGTGCCGGTGGGGCTGAACTCGTAGACATAGCCGTTGGTGGCGTAGGCGCGGGCATCCGATGCGTACATGTGGGCGGAGCGGGGCGATATGTACAGAGCGTAGGGCGACTGCATGGCAGCTATCACGGAGTCGGCAGCAGCGTAGCCGGCAAGCCCCTTGGAGGCAGAGAGCGACGGCAGGGCGATGGTGTGCGTGGAGAAGGCGTACTCGCCCGTGAGGTGCGAGAAGGCAGAGCCAAGACAGTAGAACCTGCCCTGCGCAGCACAGCAGTAGGTCGACGGGAAGTCGAAGACGCGGAACTCCTCCGACGCCATGTTCAGCACCACGGTGTGCGGCGGTGTGTTGTACATGTCGCCCGCAGCATTGATGCAGAGCCACTCGCGCCACTGCGCCACCTTGCCGTACAGGTTCTTGCAGCCCGTGTCTATGCGTCGCAGCTCGCGCATGGTCTGCGCGTCGACTACCGATATGGTCTGCTCGTAGCCGTGGTCCTGCGTCTGCGTGGAGTAGCCGCCCGTGTTGGCTACGTAGAGCCGTCCGTCGTAGTAGGCGATGCCCTCCGGCTCGTAGCCCACGTGGCAGGTGTCTACCACGAGCTTCGTCGTGAGGTCTATCTTCGCCACATATCCGTGGTCGGCGTACGACGTTACGTAGAGGTAGCCGCGATGGTCGGTAGCCAAGCGTCGGTTGTTCGGTATGTTCTCCGTGGCAGCGATAGCGGTGCCGTCGGGACGTATGTACTGCACTATGTTCGACCAGTTTACGGAGATGGCTATCAGCGTGTCGTTCACCTGCAGTATGTCGTTAGCCGTGTCGCCGAGTCGCTCGCCCGGGTTCTGCTGCCGGAACCAGTGGTTGGTGAGCACGCCGTGGTCGAGCAGCGAGAGCGACGCGTTGTTCATGCCCCACAGACCCTCGCAGAGTATCAGCAGGCGGTCGGCATTGGCGGTCGGCTTGCTGTCAGTGGGCTTCTCGTCGGCAGGCTCTAACGAACAGGCGGCGAGCAGCCACACGCACAGCACGGTGCAAGCACCGATCCGGAAGCGTTGCAACGCACTGAGCGTTATGTGTTTCGAACGCAGGAGCATAAGTATGCGGTTGAGATATTTCACTTGAAAAAATGTGTGTATATAGGTGCAAAGATACTATATTTATGTCAATAAATGTGTAAAAAGTAACATTTTGATGAATAATTTGTTATTATTTCAATTTTTATATTTAACTTTGCCGACTGTTACATAATTACATAGAGCCGTAGGACATTACGGCATACGTTGGATGACTTCTTATTTTTAATATAAACTGCATAATAATATTACTGATTTTTTTAAAAGAGACTATGAAGAAAGGTAGCTATGAGCAGCCTCGCATCACTATCTACGAGGTAGAGACCACAGCCATACTTGCAGGCAGTGGCAAACAAGATTCTGTACCGAACAAACAGAGCTTCAGCTTAGACAGAGAGAGCGAGGAGCTGACAAGTGGTGACGGCGAAGACGTTTGGGAGAACTAAGATTTTTATTTGTATCAACACAGAAAAACAATCAATCAACATGAAGAAGATATTGTATTCAGTATTTATGCTGGCTACAATGGTGCTTGCTGCGTGCAGCAGCGACGACACCACCGAGCCAGTTGTAAAGCGTGGAATGGTGCTCAAGGCTAATGTTGAGGACACCGACACACGTGCCACAATCGACACCGTGGGCGGCACATGGAGGTTTGCCTTTGCTATGGGCGACGAGGTGAAGGTAGGTAATAATCAGGTGGAGGGCTACTACACATTTAAAAACAACGGCACCGAGTTCTCAAGCGCCGATGCCCTGCAGACTACTAAAGATGCCACTTGGTATGCTTACTTCCCCGACGAGACAATCAGCTTGGCTAATCAGTCGGGCGACTTAGCCGATGTTGCCAATAAGTACGCACTGGCTGGTGCTACCGCGACACCTACAACCGGCTCTGATGGCTTGACCGTAATGATGAAGGCGAAGGCAGCTGTGCTGTGTATCGTGGGCGTGACGAAGGGCGAGAGCCTTGACATCAACGTTAAGACCGCTGAGGGCAAGTACATATCAGGTCTTAAGGCGGATAAGAACTCGGCAGACTTCAAGGTGGAGACAAAAGACACAAAGGTGTCATTGCTCTCTAAGCAAGGCGCAGGAGTGTACTATGTAGTAGTGCCGGCAGGCGTGAAGATTTCTGTGTATAACGGCGGGAAATCCATGAAGACAACTAAGGCCGAAGGTCTTAAAGCTGGCAAGTACTACACTCTGAAAACGGGTGATACAACAGGTAAGGCTTACAATAGCTTAGGCAGGGAAATCAGTTGGGTACAGCTGTGGGCAGGTGGTCCGAAGTTTGCAACAGAGAATGTGGCAAACAAAATGAATTTTACCGAAGCTTGCAAGACTGGTGATGCGTATGTGTGGGGTGCAAATTGGCGCACACCGACAAAGGATGAGATGACCTTTGTTGACGAGCAGACTTTAACTTCAATTAATGCGAAAGCCGAAGTTAAAGTTCAAGATGGAGTACCAGGTATTTTATGCACAGGCATTCAACCAGGATACACAGATAACACAATATTCCTTCCTTCAGAAGAAGGAAATGAGAGTTATTTTGAAGGTGTTTATTCGACTTCTACTGAAGGAAAAAATAAAAACTGTAAAACACTAAGTATTATGGGTAGTGGAAGTCAGTTTGTTATACATTTTATGGATAACTCTACAGTGACTGCTAACATGGTTCGCCCTGTTCTTGCAAAATAACCCCAACATTACCATTTAATCGGTATTTATAAACATATAAAAAGCGGTGTGACATGAATGTCGCACCGCTTTTTTCGGTATTATACATTGTTGGTTATTGCGATATGGTAAAACTAATAGTGTGGTCAAAGACGTGTAGCGCTCTGCTTTGCCGCTTGCCAGAGCAAGAAAGTCCTCCCTGCATGGTTCGCATCGGTCGACGCAGACATCCGCATCGGTCGACGCAGACATCCACATCGGTCGGCGCAGACATCCGCATCGGTCGGCGCAGACATCCGCGTCGGTCGGCGCAGCCATCCGCATCGGTCGACGCAGACATCCGCATCGGTCGGCGCAGATGTATTAATAGGAGGGTATGGCATCCCTGCCATACCCACGCAGCCACCCCCACGCCCCCACGCAGCCACCCTCCACGCAACCATATTATTAGCAGATTGCGTGGGTATGGCAGGGATGCCATACCCTCCTATAGATAGTGTGGGTCTTACTGCTTTGCCTGACATTCGAGCATAAACTCGTCAGCGATATACAGATTGCCGTAGAGATACAATCCGGTGTTTCGGTTGTGGAGGTCGGCGCAGGTCTGGCTGCGATAGAAGAGGTCGAGCGCACGGGCTTTAGAGCTGCCACTGCAGCGTGGCTTTCCAGTTGCGTCCGGGCATGGGGTAGCGTTTCACCACCTCGTGGCGCGAGTCGCAGAGGTTGTTGCACTCCACGGTGGCTTGCACGTAGTGGCGTCGTATGCGGAAACGCTTGTTCAGCTTCAGGTCTACGGTCTGCCATGCGCCCAGCATATCGTCGCGGTTGTTGGAGATGAGCGCGAAACGGTCGCCCGTGTATAGCCACGAGGTGCAGAGGCTCCAGCCGTCGTATGCGAGGTCGATGATGAGTGAGGCGCTGTGCAGGGGCGAGTAGGGTATGGTGTTACGATACTCCGGGTCGTGGGGCGAGGAGTAGTCGCGGTCGCGCTGGCAGGTGTAGTTGGCTGAGGCTGAGGCTGAGAACTTGCCCCACGTGCGGTCGTAGCCGGCGGTGGCGGAGAGTCCCAGCGACTTCACAAGTCCGAAGTTGACCATCGACCAGCGGAACTGGCTCTTCATCGGTATAGCCACAATCTTGTCTTCGATGCGGTTGTAGTAGGCATCGAGGGCGAGGTGCAGATGGCGGTCCTTATAGTCGACACCGAGGTCGAACTGCGAGGTGTACTCGGGGCGCAGCTGCGCGTTGCCCACGAGCGTGTAGTAGAGGTCGTTCAGTGTAGGTGCGCGGAAGATGCGCTTGTGGAAGGCACGCACGGTGAAGGCGTGGCGGTGCCACGAGGCGAGGAACATCGGCGTGAGGCGCGAGAGCGCGGCTGCGCTCTGTGCGGTGCGTGCCGAGTGGTCGCCGATGTGCGTGTAGAGCAGTGCGATGTTGCCCTCGAAACCGCGGTAGGAAGCGATGGCAGAGAGCAGCGACTTCGAGTCGAGGCGGTAGACATACGCCGAGCGGTAGACGTTGGTAGTAAGGTCGCTCCAGCGTAGGTCGGTGCTCGCTGTGAGCGACAGCCAGCTCGTGTTCCACGCTGCAGCCACCGAGGCGTACAGATCCTGCTGACGATAGTGGTTGTCGCAGTGCATGGCGGCGGCGTTGGTAGAGGGGTCTTGCAGATAGCGCAGCCAGTCGTAGGCGTACTTCAGGTTGGTCTTCAGCGCGAAGCGGTCCCACGTGTGGCGGTAGGTGGCTTGCAGGAAGAAGTTGCGGTCCCATTGGCGGTCGGTAGAGTCCCACTGGTCGGAGAGTCGGCGCACCACCGGTCCGGGCAGTCCGCGCTCCGAGCTGTAGAAGTAGGCGTGCGTCGTGAAGCCCTTGTAGAAGCCAGCCGCCTCAAGACGGTAGAAGCTGATGTCGGAGTTGCGGCGCTTGCCCACGGTGTCCTCCGAAGCCGACTGGAAGCGGAACGGATAGCCACCGTCCGTGCGCTGGTATTCGGCATCGACGAAGAGAATGTTCCTGAAAGAGAAGTACGCCTTCAGCTTCTGCAGGCCGAACGAGCCCGTGCCGTATTCCACGGCGAGCGCGGTGGAGTCGGGTCGGCGTGTCTGCAGATAGACCGTAGCCGCCGAGGCATACTCCGATGCCGACTGCAGTCGCTCGTTGCGGTTGGCGTTGTAGAGTGCCACCGACTCCATGTTCGAGAGCGAGTAGCGTCCGAGGTCGATTTGTCCGTTCTGCGCGTTGGTGATGCGTATGCCGTCGAGGTAGACGCCCACGTGCTGCGAGCCGAGCGACCGCACGTTCACGGTCTTCAGTCCGCCCAGTCCGCCGTAGTCCTTAATCTGCACGCCCGAGAAATACTTCAGCGCGTCGGCGACCGACGTGGTGGAGAGATTCTGCAGCGCAGCACCGGAGAGCGTTTGCGAGGGGGTGAGATAATGCGGACGCACGCCCACAACCGCCACGTCCCGAATCGTGTGTACGGAGTCGAGACGTGAGGTTTGGGCGTGCGTCGATATAGCGATAAAAAAGAGTAGTATTATATAATGTATGCGCATGTTTACTTAACAACGACCTTCTTAACAGTTCCGTCGCTGTAGCGCACGATGTTCAGACCCTTCTGTGCACCCTGCAGCAGCTTGCCGTCGACAGAGTAGCGAGCCACCTCGCGCACATCAGCGTTGTCCTCAACCGACGAGATGGCAGTGGTGCTCTTCAGAGCGAACACAGGCATCTCCGGATACCAGTAGTGCTTCTCCATCGGGTACGCCTGCTTCATTGTGCCCGTTGTAGCGTCGTAGACGCGCAGCTCCGACTCGTCGCCCCATGCCGAACCCTTGGTTACGCTCAGGTAGAGGTCGCCCGAATAAGGGTTCATGCGGCAAGCCGCACCATAGACGTAAGGCTTCTCCTCGGCAGCGGTGAAGTCGAGCAGGAGCGATGTCTGGCGCGAGTCGATATCGAACTTGTAGATGTGCTGACCGTTCGACCAGTCGCCCGTAGCACCGTTCCAGAACAGAGCGTTCTCGGTGGTAGAAGCCGTGAAGCAGTCGGGGTTCCATGCGCCCCAGCTGTTGGTAGGAGGATAGACTCCCTCGGGCAGGTTGACAGTCTCGGTAGAGTAGTCAGACGGGTTGAACTTCACGATGTGTGCAACAGCCTTTGTCGACTTGCTGCAAGTGAGCCAGATAGAGCCGTCCTTAGCCTGCACGATAGAGTTGTACGAGCCCTCGCCCTCGTTGTTCACGGTCTTGAGCAGTTTGCCCTCGGCAGCGTCGATGACCAAGAGACCACGGTGCAGGTCAACGGCATATACCTTGCCGTCGGCGTACACCATGTTGCCCGTCTGGTTGTTAGCCAAGCCGTCGGTGCCGGCGATGAGCGAGCCCATGGTGTTGTCGTTGAGATTGAACGTGAAGACACCCTCAGTAGTGCTGAGGAAGCCCTTGCCAAGCTCCTTAACGGGGAGGAACGCTCTACCGTCGGCAGCAGCCGTGCCGTCGGCGTTGAGGATAGTGTTGATCTGAGCAATCACCTCCATAGTCTTGGCGTCGCACACGGTGAGCGTAGGGTCGGCGGCCTCCTTGTCGGCAACGCTCTTCTTCTTCGATACGATGTACATCTTGCCGTCGTCGATGGTGGCGTAGCAGCCCGTTGTGCCGAGTTCGTAGGTCTCGCTGTTCTTTGTGAGAGCCACGCGATACTCCCATTTGCCAGCCTTGTCGAGATAGTTGATCGTAGCCTTCTCTTTGCCGAACGATCCCTCGTTGAGCATGAACACGCCGTCGGTGTACTCCTTCTGCTGTGCAGAAACAGATGTAGTTAGAAACATTCCGCCGATGAGGGCGGAAACAAAAAGTGTAAAGTGCTTCATATTATTTATATAATGTAAGTGTTGCGGTCATACGCGCCCAATCCGCGAGGCGCACAGCGATGACTCCATCGGCAAATGAGTTTCGGCAGGTCTTCTGACTCACCGCCCAGACGCGAACACCTTCCCAAAGCATGGCTTCAGTGGCTCTCTCGTTCGCGCCCGTAGATAAGGGCGGCTCACAGCTGCGGGACAGTCGGGGACTCTCACCCCATTCCCTTTTAATCGCACAGCTCCCCGGTAGGGTGTTTCAAGTGGGAGCGTTGCGAACCGTTGCGAGTGCAAAGTTAAAGAATAATATTGAGAAAATAAAAAAATACAGCGAAATACTTGACATCGCTTGCGCACATCTTTATATAATAATCTTGGAAATCGGTAATCGGTATCTGCAAGAAATCAAAGCCAATTAAACGAAAACATCTTAGATGTGTATAGTTGAGTAAATCTTCATCGAAACACGACGATGTTGTTGGTAACAAGAGTGTCACTAACTCTTATGCAAGAGTGCATAATTTTCAGCGAGGAAACCAAGGTAAAGTGGCGTTTTCTTGTTGTGTTTTCCCAAAAAGAAAGAGAAATGCAAATTTCTCTTTCTTTTTCTTTAATAATTCAAACTTTTGTAGTAAATTTGCGGCGGTATTAATTCTGTATTGGCGGATTCTGATACTGAAAAGTGCAGTTGAAGTCTTATGGAGGTAGCACACGCCGAGCGGAAGCATGGAAGATTAATCCGAAATGCAGAAGCGGTTGGGTGGGCAGAATACCAGACATAAAAGGCGTTTACACACGCTCTGTTTGAGACCCGATCGGAATCTTGCAACCATTACGAAATTGTTGTCTCGGACTTAGCAACGGTAGATGTCCCAGGGTGTGATTGTATCACTCCTCATTTCCAGCAATGGAAGGATTGTATCTATTTAATTAGGTGCAATCTTTTAGGTTGGTTAGGGGAGAAAATATGTTCATATCGGCGTGGGCTCTAACGTTGTCTGTTCGACAACAATAGGTAATGCAAGAGCCTCGACGGGTAGAATAGACAACGGCGAATCCACGCTTTATTGTGTCTATACCTAATATTTAATAGGAATAGCCGATATGAACGCATTGACTGATGCCGACACCCGACGAGGCGGGAAAAATCCTCCTCACGCTGGACTTACCTCCAGTGTCTCCCCCAAAGCTCACAGTGATGGGGTGTCCTCTCCTAATGTACCTATAGGAAATGGCGAAAAACCTGCTTGGTTTGCTTTGCGAGTGACCTATGGCAGAGTGGAAAAAGCTGCGGAACTTCTCCGTAAAGAAAAAGTTGAGACGTTTGTCGCTCAACACACTATATCTCGCATCATCAACGGTCAAAAGGTATTCTTCAAAGAATCGCTTATCCCCAATGTCTTTTTTGCTCGTATGACACCGAGCCATGCACATTTTCTCCTTGAGCCATCAGCTCAACATCTACCATCTTACATTCGCTTTTTCCGTAACAAACTGCTTCCACGTCAAGCTGACATGATGCATCCTCCTATTGTTATATCAAACAGGGAAATGGATAATTTCATGAAGCTTGTCAGTGTGAAGAGTGAACATATAAAAGTGGTGGATAAAGAAAAGTGTCGCTTCAAAACAGGCGAGGAAGTACTTGTCATAGATGGAGCATTCAAAGGTGTTCGTGGTAAGGTGGCGAGAGTTTCGAGCGAACAACGTGTGGTAATTGAATTAACCAGTCACTGGCTGATTGCTACGGCATATATACCAACAGCTTTTATTAAAAAAACAGATTAACATAACCAATAAACTAAAAAACTATAATTATGCGCTGCAAGAATTGTGGATGGCCTAACAAGCCCAATGAGACAACCTGCGTGAAGTGTCATACTCCACTGGTTGCTGATGATGACAATGATGTTATAATACCCCAGCCATCGGTTGGCAGTGATGAAAGAAATATCGCAAAAACAGTCCTTGAAGACGATGTGTTCGGGGCTGGTGCAAGTGCTCCGTCGGACGCTCCTCATTCCACAGTACAGGAACCAGAACAGACTCAACCATGTCCAAAATGTGGCTATCCTCTCCGCCCAGGAACAGACAAGTGTCCAAATTGCAAGTTTCAGGTTAGAGGTTCTCAACAGTCTCAAGAAGCACCGCGTGTAAACGTAACCTCAGGAGGGAATCGTCGCCCAACCAGAATGGACAATGGCGGAGGTGTATATCGTGGCACAGTCAATCCGTATATGATGAATATGGATTTGGAACCATCATTCATGTTGAAACCAGTGAAGCGTACAAATGAAAGACACGAACTGGAAGAAATTGAGTTTGAAGGGAAGAGTGTAAGCCTTAACAGATCCAACATAGAAGAAAACAACGTTTCTATTACCTCTCGCGAACAGGCTGTAATTACAAACGTTGACGGACACTGGTATATAGAGGATAAAAGCGACCAGAAAACAACTTTCGTTCAAGCGGGAAAGAGGGTTGAGATTTCCGATGGAGATCTGATTCTTTTGGGCAATCGTTTATTTGAGTTTCACGAGTAATAACCTTTTTATATGTCATCAGTAGTAGAACGTTGCTCATTGGCTATCGGAGATACTGTTGATGGACGATACTCCGTAAGCAAGATCTTGGGTGAAGGCTCTTTCGGGAAAGTATATGCTGTCCGAGACAATTACGGCCAGCAATATGCGTTGAAACTGCTAAAGTTGTGGGAGGTTCCGTCTGACATCAGAGAATCATTGGTTGCCCGTTTCGATATGGAATTCGAGACAGGTTGCATAGATTGTGAATATCTTGTTCACTCTCTTTCGCATGGTTTCCTGTCGGGTAATCCATATATTGTCATGGAGTTTTGTCCAGGTGGTGACTTGTTGAATCTTGCAGAGAGCGGCAGAGAAGTGGATTACACGAAAGTTGCCACTCATGTGTTGCTTGGACTGAAAGCCTTGCATAGCAGAGGAAAGGTTCATCGTGACTTGAAGCCAGAAAACGTATTGGTAAAAGCCAATCATGATTTTGCCTTGACAGACTTCGGTATTTCTGGTGATAGAAATAAACGAATGACGGAGCGTAACATCATGGGCAAGCCGAAACAGATTTTCGGCACCTATGCTTATATGCCTCCCGAACAGCTGAACCCTAGGAGGGATGCTACAGTACTTCCAACTACAGACATTTTTTCTTTTGGAGTCATGATGTTCCAATTGCTGACAGGAGAACTCCCTTTTGGCAGACTTGATGGTGAAAAGGACTTGGTTTCATATATGAAACGTGGTAAGCGTGGCGAATGGAACAAAAGTCTGTTGATGACAACTAATGGTGGAAGTGAATGGGGAACTCTGTTAGATGGATGCCTACATCCTGATTTCCAAATGCGTCTACAGACAATTGACAACGTGTTACCTTTGGTGCCACAGCTTAGGCGCATGCAAAAATCTGTTACTTTGCAGGAGAAAGATTTCCAAACACGCATAATCAATGGTGTTTTGCTGCGAATTATGCAAGGTGAAGAGCATGGGAAAATATACAAGCTGGACCATCTTCTTCGTGGCGAAAATTCTATATTATCCATGGGTAGAAAAGACGAAGGTATATATAATGACATTGCAATAGTGGAAGATAATAGTTGTTACATCTCGCGAAAGCATTGCACTCTGGAGTTAGACTATGAAATAGGTTCATGGATTATCCGCGATGGTCAATGGGATAAAGATGATACAGGTGGATGGCGCCGTTCTACCAATGGCACTTATGTTAATTCTAAAGAAGTAAACGCCAGTGGTATTGCATTTTCACCAGGAGATATCATCTCTATAGGTGATACAAAGTTAAGAGTAGAAGCATATTAAATTCTATAAATTATGGCAGGACACACAACGAAAGCTTACAGAAACACGTTGTCTGGTTCCGTAGGAGCAGGTATAGGGTCTTTGTTCAACCCAAGTGGACGTAAGTATTACATCTTGGAACATAAGGTTTCAAGCAAATATCACAAGGCTGGCGAATCCCAGGAAATCATAGTCGATAACATCGAACTTGGCCGTGACTCTCACTGTCAGGTGCGTTTCGACGAGTCGTTCAAAACAGTATCACGACACCATGCCGGCATTGTAAAGGATGGTGACATGTGGAAACTTGTTCAGATATCTAAGAGCAACTCCACATTTTTGAACGGTCGCCCAGTTAAAACAGAGTGGTATCTCCAGAATGGTGACGAGATTCAGCTATCTGTGAATGGTCCGAAACTTGGCTTTATTGTGCCGACAGGTAAGAAAGCAACAGTAGGAAGCATAGGTCTAACAAGGAGAATGAGTCTCTTCCGTCAGCAGGCGTTGAGACCGTATAAGACTGCGATAGCTGTCTTGTCATGTGTTCTCGTGCTCGCTGTTGGCGGTCTCGGCACATGGAATTATTTACAAGGGGAAGAATTTGACAAGAAGATAGCTGTTGCGCATCAATTACTGAAGCAATCAGAGCAGAAACTTGATGACTTGAAGAAGAACAATGCTGCACTTGAAAAAGAAATCGCAAAGGCGGCTGTTGAACAACAACGTTTGGATTCTATGTTGAAGGCAAAGTCAAGGCCAATACAAAAAAACGTAATTGTTCGCCAAGGTGGAGGTAATGAACAAGGACAGACTTCTGCATTACAAAGATATGAAAGTGATATTTTTAGAATGGAAGCCATTTTATGTGTTGCATACAAAGGTGAACTTGTTCCTCTTGAGACGTCAGGAGGCGGAAGCCTTGGGTGGACTGCATCAGGCTATCTCCTAAGCGATGGTCGTTTTATAACGGCTAAACATTGTGTGGAAGGATGGAAATTTGATTCAGCAGAATCAATATCAAAACAATATGCTTCATTAAAAGACGACACGTACAAAGCTCTCTTCTTGGCGGGATTGACAGAAACAAATGGAGCGCATCTTGTGGCGTATATTATAGCACGTTCCCCTTCAAAGGAAATAAAGTTCCAGTCTTCACAGTTTACCACAACCAAAAGAGGAGAAAAGCGCATGGATTTGGGTGATGGTATGACAATGATAACCGCCAATGGTGCTGGTGGTTCCGATTGGGCCTATATTAATACAGGAAAGACAGGATCTATTCCTGCAGACGTATCTCTTTCTGCCAATTTGCCCGCAGGAGTAAGACTTGAGGTTTTAGGATATCCACAAGGACATGGTTCGGAAGCCGGTTCTTGCTTATATGGTTCCTGTCAGACATCTGGTAGAGGATTGAATGATGGTGTTATCCTCATTACTGGCAAGAACTACGAGCATGGTAATTCGGGTGGCCCAGTATTTTATAATGACAATGGAACCTACAAGGCAGTAGGCATTGTATCGTTTGGAGTATATGAAAGTATGGGTGGAATAACACCTTTATATAATTTAAGATAAAGAGAATATGAAAAACTTTAGATATATATATTTGTTATATTTGTTGTTGTTCTGTACAATCAATACAGAGGCTCAACTATTGGGTTCTATCAATATCAAGCCCAATGTAATGCCACTATCAAATGGTGTAAAAGACAGCATAATGTGTGCTATTATGGAAAAAACGGTCAAACCAGGATTGATTGTTGTTCGCCATGGATTTCAGATAAAAGACAACAAAACAGGAGACCTGTATGGTCTTAATGGAAGCCAGATTTTTGGAGAAAGTTATTCCTTGGCAATTAAAGCATCAGATGGTATTTTTATTAGAGAAGATGCTGTGGCTCCATGGAACCATAACAACTCATTTGCAAAATACAAAGGGAAATATACGCCCGTATCCTACAAGACATCATATGTCGAATTAAATGATTCTTGTGATTTTTTGGACTTTTTGTTGGAATCCGACAAGTTGAAAGTTACAAACGATTCAGACATATACAAGTATAATACAGATTCTTTCAACAAAAATTGTCTTCAATTAGATACAATTTCAGAATCTAAACAAGGATGGATAATGTGGCTAATCCAGAAGAGTAATTCTAAAGTATTTGATAAGGATAATCTTAGTTTCTCATGTCAAGAGTACAAATTGAATTTTGGAAAATTAAATAAAGTGGAGAATGTTACATGCCCATCTGATGCAATCGTGATAGGTGGAGTTTATGTGATTCCATTTTCCATAGGAATTGGAAAAATTGAATTAAAAATCGCAGGAATACTTTCTAAAATAAATGATGAATGGAAAGTTGTTTTGCCTTTCTTAAGGTCTGAACGAACTAATGTTCAAACGAATGAGGATAACGAGAATAGAGAAATCTTAACACCCGCCTCAGATACTACTAAGAAGAAAAAATCAAGAAAATGAATACTATAAAATTTAGAGTAGCAGCAAAGACAGATGTTGGCCTTGTCAGACAAAACAACGAGGATAATTTCCAAGTGTCTGCCGATCTGTCTGTTGCCCCGATGCGTTGGGTCAACAACGAAATATGCTCGCTGGGTGACAAAGGATTGTTGCTGGTTGTTGCCGACGGCATGGGAGGAATGAACGCTGGAGAGGTAGCCTCGGAAATCGCCATTGAGGTCGTCAGAGAAGCCTTTGCTCCAGAGAACCTTACTGACGAGATTCTTAAAGATAGATACACAATAGAGCGTTTCATGAATTCAGTGATTGTTGATGCCGACAAGCAGATCAAGCAAGAAGCTAAGAACAATCCCGAGACACGAGGAATGGGAACAACCATCGTAATAGCATGGGTCCTATATGGAGTTCTCTATCTTTCTTGGTGTGGCGATAGCCGCGCTTATGTCTATAATCCTCAGGCAGGTCTTCATCAGATATCAAAGGATCATTCTTTTGTACAGTCATTGGTTGACAAAGGAGCAATAAGTAAAGAGGATGCCTTTGACTATCCCGAAAGCAATATTATCACACGCTGCTTGAGCGACTCTTCACAAAAGGCTAAGCCAGAATCTCTGTTACAGCCCTACAATGTCTGTGACAACGACATTATTTTGCTTTGTACAGATGGATTAAGCGGAATGATACGTGACAATGAGATTGAGGATATCATTCGTTCCAATGAGCATGATATGGATGTGTGTTCTGATGAACTTATTCGTGGTGCATGTGACGCAGAAGGTTCCGACAACATCACATTGTGCGTGTGCCAAATTTTGTCTGGTGCAAACGCTTGTGACCCTACAGTATTTGATACATACGACAAAAGGTTGGCTGGTCCTTCTAAAAAAAGCAAAGAATCGCTTTCCCATACAGCCATATCAGGAATCCCAGAAATAAAAGAAACAAAAAGGGAAAGGAAATTTCTATGGATAGGACTTGTCTTGCTATTTGCAGTTCTTCTCATTGGAGGTGGTTTTCTTATCAACAGAGGACTTCTGAAATCAGACAAAAACGAAAGTGTCGTAGCCAAAGACAGCGTAAAGAAAGTTGAGCCACAAACCATAACCCATATTTACGCATCAGACGGTAATAGATTTGCGGTTGAATGTGAGGATGGCACTATAAAAGAAGGTTTGAGGGCTTGGCCTGATGGAGAATACAAACTCGCTGGTGATACCGTGGTAACCGTACAAGATTCTATAATTAAGAGTATTGTAGTTGTACATCAGACACAAATAGAAAAAGAATCTTTTGATGTTTTGGACAAGGTAGTGAACAGCAGACGTGAAAGCAAAAAAGAGACGGAAGAACATAAGACAGATACAAGTACGAAAAAGCGTATAGTTTCAAAATTTCCTCCCATTAACCCTCATGTGGCTGAGGACGAATCCGAACTAACTCCGGTGAACCCCAAATAATTCCAATAGTACAATAAAATAGTATAATATATGGCACGCAGAAGAATTACCATCGGTCGCTCCACCTCATCCGATGTCATCATTGATGAGTGTTGGGACACAGTCAGCAACAACCATGCCGACATAGAATTAAGAGAAGGTCAATTGATATTCATAGATCACAGTTCTAACGGAACAACTATAAATGGTCAGAAGATACACAACACAACGGTAGGAATATATCAGGGTGATGTTATAATGTTGGCCGGGAGAGTTGAACTATCGTGGGAAACCATAAGCAAATATTTTCCTCAGACACATCGTCCTACAGTAACGAAGAATCTGAGATCAGAGCAACAAACTGCTAACTCCAATGTGGGTGGCAGAAAAACTGTCAACCAACAAGCATTTGCTCGTGAGGATGAAAACAAAAAAGGTACATATGGCAATAATAGCAGTTCAAGATCCACACAACAATTCTCACAGCAGAACTCACATGTAAGCGTTGCTCGCAAGATGGTTGTGCAAGACTATCAAACAGATGATAACTATGGAAAGGAAAACATTTATTCACAAGCTGAAATAGATTGTGAGATAGAAAAGTGGAACTGGGGAGCATTCTTCTGTTCATGGATTTGGGCGGTCTGTCACAGAATATACTGGCCATTGGCAATTGTTGTGGTTTCTTTAGTTCCTTATTTAGGACAGGTGGCATCACTTGTGTTGTCGGTATATCTAGGAATGACTGGCTCTAAGAAAGCGTGGAATAGTGGTAAATATACAAATTTCCAGGCTTACAAGTCAGCACAAAGAAATTGGACAATAGCCGGAGTTATACTATTTGTGATTGGAGTTTGTACACAGGCATATATTGTTTATTATACGTTAATTTTAATATAATCTGACAAATATGGAACTTAGCAAAGGCATTTTGTTTCACAACAGATATCTGTTGGTTAGTTTGCTCGGAACAGGAGCTTCGGCACAGGTGTGGAAGGCAAAGGATACGAAAGCAAACAATCTTCTAGTTGCACTGAAAATATTCTCAGAGAGTTCCGGCATGAACTCTTATGGTCTTCAAAGTTTCGAGAAGCAGTTCACCATTGTGTTCAATATGAAGCAGTCAAACCTGCTTCCGCCTACAGGTTACGATATATATCAGGGATGTCCTTATCTTGTTATGCAGTACTGTGAGAACGGATCGTGTATGTCTATGGCTGGACGCATGGAAGAAGACGATATCATCAAGTTCTTACATGATGTGTCGGCAGGTCTGGAGTATCTCCATGACCACAATATCATTCATCAGGACATCAAGCCAGACAATATCATGCTCGATGACAACTGCAATTTTATGGTCACAGACTTTGGTATCAGTGTGTCATCGAATGGAAGTGTGTATGACTCACAAGGTATGTCGGGAGGCACTCGCGCATACATGGGCCCCGAGCGATTCGAAGGAATAACAGTTCCCGCAAGTGACATGTGGTCACTTGGCGCGAGTGTGGTTGAACTAATCATGGGCAATCCGCCCTATGGTGATCATGGTGGTTTGCTACAAGCACAGGGAGAAGCATTGCCACAGTTGCCAAGCAACTTGCAACCAGAAGTGCGCAGCATGATTCTTTCGTGTCTACACCCAGACCCCAATCATAGAATCAAGGCCAATGAGATAAGGCAGAAGATAGACTTGTATTGGGAGATAGGCTCATGGACAAAGCCATCTCAAAAAAAAATCATGGCCATTGCATTAACTGCCGTAGCGTCTGTATTGCTTTGTTTGGGAATATTCCTATGGGACTATAATCGTCCCAAGGTATATTACTACAAGGATTATGCGGAGCGTTGGGGAGTCCCTGTGGGTATAGGTCGTGTCAGCTCATGGAGCATGAAACACATGCATCGTCTGTATAAGTTTGAATATAAACGGGGTAAGGTAAGACGAGTGTCTCACATCAACAGTCTTGGAGTAATCATTCAAGATGGAGAGTCGGAACGTAGCGAACGCCCGATAGACCAAGATATCTACTATTCATCGGAAGGAAAAGTAAGCCGTATAAAAGTGCGTGACAACAATGGCAAAGTGTTGTACGTAAAGGCTTACAATGAGAACCTGACTACGATGTCTTTCCAATATGACGACCAACATAACACGGAACGTGCGGTTTCTGCACAGACCATTGGTTATGGTAGAATGTTGGAGGATGAAAGCTCGCAAAAGGGTAAAATCACACGTTGGTTGTTAGATTACACTGATGATGGTTTGGTGGAAAGAATTCGTTATGCAGGATTGGATAACACTCCGGTCAACGATGACAACAACATTTTTGGAAGGAAAATGGTGTATGATGACAAGGGGCGTATTACAGAAATCCATTACATAGGAAATGATAATAATCCTCACTCCACCAGATGGGGGCTAGGAATCAAAAAATTCTATTATGATGACAAAGATAACTGGGTAAAGGCTGCTTACTACACCGTAGACAATGAGACCGCATATGACGATGTGGATGGTATTGCCATTTATGAAATGGAATATGACGATAACGGCAACGTAATCTATACTTATCATAAAGATGGCGACGGCGAACTTATGTTGTCAAAGAAAAATGGCATTGCAGGACTTAAGGTTGTTTATGACGATAAAGGATTCCTTACAAAGCAAACATTTATAGGAACAGACAAGAAACCCATTTATGTTCCTTCAGAAGGCTATGCAGGTTATACTGCAAAATGTGATGAGAATGGTTTTATTATAGAGGAAGAGTTCTTTGATCCCGATGGCAATATTTGTGAATCGTCCCAAGGAAACTCAAAATTGGTTGTTATAAACGACAAAAAAGGTAATATTCTGGAGTTTTGGCGGTATAACAAGGCTGGCGAGCTGTGTCTTGATCAGAATGGTCTTGCTGGACATACATGTAAGTATGACTCATTAGGCAATATGACAGAAATTGTATACTACGGCAAAGATAAGAAACCTGTACTCGATAAAGATGGGCAGGCCGGTTATAGATACAAGTATGACGACCGCAATCTCACAATTGAATTGATGTCATTGGGGGTGGATTTGACTCCGACCTTTAACAACAATCATACTTGTATCGTAAGATATGAACATGACAAGCGAGGCAACATAACGAAAATAGCTTTCTATGATGCTTCCGGCACTAAGCTAGAGGAAAGTAATGAGCATGTTGCTGGATGGAATATCAGCTATGATGATTTAGGTAACGAGACAGAACGCTCATTCTTCAACACCCACAATGCACTTTGTGAGGTGGAAGGAGGTTACGCTCGTAAAGTAAGGACATACGATAACCGTGGCCACATAAAAAGTGAAAGATTCTTCAATGTGAGCGGTAATCTAACTGCCGTCTATGGCATTGCTGGTACCGACTATACGAGTGATGAGAGTGGTAACATAATAGTAGAGAAACCTGTCGGTGTGAATGGAGGATTGGCTCCAGGAAGATTTGAGACACACAGGAAATACGACAAGTTTGGTAATTGTGTGGAGGAAAGCTATTTTGCAAATGGTTCTCCGACAGTGTGCCGCTATGGGTATCACAGAGAAACTTATACATTCAACGCAAGAAATCAGATTATAGAGGTGTGTTATTATGACAAGGAATCAAAGTTGACCATCTCTTCGCATGAAAATATTGCCAAGCAGAAAAACGAATACAATAATCGTGGAGACCGAGTGAAGACATTCTACTATGGTGTTGACGCAAAGCCTATCGCCGGAAGAGAGGGCTGGGCATCGTCTGCTTACGAATACGATAACCATGGCAATATCATCAAGCAGTGCTTCTTTGCTATCGACGGCAAACCAACAGATTCTAAGGTTATGGTTCCTGTGGGCATATGCAAGTACGACATACACAATAACATGATTTATCTTGCAGCACAGGATGGCAAAGGAAAATTTATCATTAATCCGAATACAGGATGGGCAATTGCTAGAATGGAATATGACAACAAATCGCAACTATTGTCACAAGCATATTTCAACGAGAGTGACAAACCAATGAATTGTAAGGATGGCTATCATAAATACAGTGTCAAATATGATGTCAATGGAAATGAAATTGAGAAATCATATTGGGGAGTGGATGGAAAGCCTACTTTACAAAATGGTTTCCATGTAGAAAAAAGTATTTACGATAATCGTGGAAATCTGACCCGTTATGCAGTCTATGATAAAGTTGGGAAACCTACTGACAGTTCTTATGGTTTCCATAAGATGGTAATCACTTATGACAACGGCACACCGGTAAGTAGAAAATATTACACGGCAGGCAATCGTCTCTTGGCTACGCAGTCATACAACAAAGCCAATGCAGAATGGAATAGTCTACAAGGTACTGGTGGTGTTTCATCTTCGTAGTATTCTCCCAAATCATCATCCTCTGACTGGAGAAATGGCGTGTCAAGTGCAAACAACGAATGCCCAGTTAAAATTTCCGATGGTGTATACATACAATCGCTAACTTATAGTGGAAACAATGTTATTATGACAATCAAATTATCTGATGTTTCAAAATATGACATGGATGACGATATGGGTTCAAAAATGCAAAAAGTTTCTTCTGGAATGAAACAATACTTGAGGCAGGCTCTAAATCTACCGTCAAATGTGTCTGTAATAGTTAAATACATAGATAAAGCCAATCGCACAATTTAATAAGATAAGCATATGAAAACTAGAATTTTAATGGTGGTAATGTCATTATTTATGACAGTGTTCTCATTTGCTGCAAATGAACTCACACCCGAACAGAAAGTATTTCAAAACTCCATGAAGAAGTTTCTCCGTGAGGAAGGATTTTCTCCAACAATAGATGATGTTAATAGCCTTACGTTTAAGAAAGAAGGTGAATTATACTGGATTGATCTTGGAGATAGTAATCCATTCTATGTTGAGTTTCATAGGGTAGGTTTCAAATGTGAGAACAGTAATAGAAATTATGTATTACAAGCATGCAACGAAGCCAACCGACAGGTCAGATGTGTGAAATCTTTTCTCGGTGAGACTTCTGTGTCACTTGTAATTGAATCGTTTTGCCATTCTGTAGAAGAATTCAAATATACCTTCTATAAAAGTTTAAAAGAACTTGATAAAGCTTATAACATTGTAAGAGAGACCTATAGCAATTTGGATAATGGATCTTCATCATATTCTCAACCATTTGATATTTCAAAAATAGAAGTAGCCAATGTCGATAAGGATAACAATATCATCAATGGTTATGGAACTACGATTTATGACTTTCAGACAAAATACATAAAACCAAGGATAACCGTAGATGTAAAAACTGAAGGCAATTATGATATATATGTAAAGTTCTATTCTCCGAAAGGATTGTCTTCAGCTTCTGATTCCCCGGATGGATACACCTATAAATCTACTATTAATATGACATCTGGATCTCATACATACACTTTGTATGGTTGGGGCAGTGAAAATAAGGGCAATTGGAGTATGGGAAGATATCGTTTGGAGTTCTACTACAATGGGCAACGAATTGCTCAAAAAGAGTTTGATATAAAATAATGGAAGAAAAAAAACTGTTTCACGACCGATATTTTATGGAAAGGCTTCTGGGAAGAGGTAACTTCTCAGAAGTGTGGTTGGCCAGGGATACAAAAACAGATATTGCCGTTGCTCTTAAAATTTATGCTCCAGCAACAGGATTGGATGACAATGGTCTGAATGTTTTTGCAAGGGAATTTGCTCTTGTAGTAAATGCGAACCACAAGAATTTGTTAAAGCCTCTTTACTATGATAGCTTTGAAAGGAAACCCTATCTAGTGCTTCCTTATTGCAAAGATGGTAGTATAATGAGGAATGTTGGTAAATTCACAGAAGAAGAGGCATGGAGGTTGATAAGGGATGTAGCAAGTGGATTGTCATGGCTTCATAATATGAACCCACCAGTCATACACCAGGACATTAAACCTGACAACGTAATGATTGGTGAGAATGGAGATTTTATGATTACCGATTTCGGGGTGAGTACTCACTTAAAATCAACTCTTCGCAAAAGTATGAGTGCGGCATTCTCTTCTGCTGGTACTATAGCCTATATGGCTCCAGAGCGCTTTGGAAAAGACAATACGCCAATTATGGCAAATGATATCTATTCACTTGGCGCAACCGTCTTTGAAATGTTGACAGGCGACACCCCGTTTGGCAATGATGGCGGACTTGTTCAGAAGAAAGGTGCTGATGTTCCAGAACTTAAAGGCGAATATAGTAGCCAGTTAAAAAAGGTTATTTCAAAATGTTTGCGAACTAATGCGTGGGAAAGACCAACGGCAGAACAACTTGAAAAATATGCGGAAACCGCACTAAAAGGCGAGGTTATAAGGTTTATTGACGAGAAAACATTTGTTCAAAAAAACAAATATTTGATTATCTTGTCTATAATCGTTATAATGATAGGCTGTATCGGTAGTGCTATTTTTATTAGTAACCAGAAAGTTCAAAAGCTTGAGTATGAAAAAATGAAATTGCAGGTTCAGCGAAATGATTCTATTAGACAAGTTATTGCACAGTATTGTTCGAATGTAAAACGACTTGAAAAAAAAGGAGATAATCATGAAGAACAATATGAACAATCATATATAGAAGCGTATGAAACTATATCGAAGGCAATAGAAGCTCATAAGAATTTGTCTGAGGATAAAGGTAATCGCATGAAGGCTGAATTGACAAAGACTAAAGTTCAAATTGAGAAAAAATTGAGAGAAGCTTTTAGTGATTTGAATGAAAAAGCAAAGCTTTTCGAGGCGGACGACCCTGAAGTCTATGAAGAATTCAGACAAAGGGCTCAGAAAGTAAAGAGTAGTCTATGTATTAATAATAAATGAAAATATGATAAGGAAAGTTCTTGCACTATTAATGGTTATTCTGTTTGGGGCTTTTAATGCTAATGCGCAGAGTTCATGTGACAAACTATATGCGACAGCTGTAAAATACCAACAGAGGATGACCGTTGCTTCACAAAATCAGGCAATATCTTATTTTAAAAAAGCCAAAGTTTGTTATGATTCTGCTGCAAAAAAGAAATTATGCGAAAGTCAAATTGCAACTTGTAACAATACAATTGCTTTGATAAAAAGGAAAGGACAAACAAACAGAGTTGGAGCTGTAAAGCGGAAAAAAAATGAAAACGTTAACATTGCTGGACAGATGATGAACTCTGTAGATAGTGTTGCTATAGACACCATTCCAGTAGAATTATCTGTAAGTGAGAATGTCGTTAAATTCAAAGCTAAAGGAGGAGAGTTCAAAAAGGTTAAGGTGAAATGTAATTATAGTGATTGGAATGTAACTGAGCATCCTAATTGGATTGACATTTCTATAAATAAAGACAACGAGATAGTTATGGAAGCAACCAAAAACCCTAACAAGGAAGAACGCTCAGGAATGGTGAAAATTGTTTGTCATGACGTCAATGTCTCTTTTGCGGTAATACAATCCAAAAAAAGTTTACTAAATGCTATTGGTATGTGATAAAGTATTTCCATACAACTTATAGAATGGCAAGGCGGTAAGACATACTACAAATAAATTTTGTCTAAATTTACTTCATTACAGAATATTATAATTTGATGCCGTAATATATTTATTATCATAATTACTGTTTACAAACAAGAGGTATATCATGCGCAGTAAATAATGCGTTTGATATACCTCTTTTGCATTGTCTGCTGATAAATAATTGCAATGTAGATGTTAAAATATGGGGATGTGTGTTTTTACACAAAAATCCATAATAGAATATTGCGGATATTCAGTAGATGTCGGTCAGGTAGAAACATTTGAAAAGAACAGTGAGGGCAAGACTATTCGTAAGAACTTTGAGGTTGACTTCGTATGCAATCTTGGAGCAAAACGGTTCTACATTCAATCAGCTTTGGATATGCCAACACCTGAGAAGGTTGAGCAAGAAACCAACTCGTTATTGCGAGTCAACGACAGTTTTCAAAAGATGATAATTGTCGGAGGTCTTGCGCCATCGTATATCAATGAGGACGGCATAGTCATCATTAATATAATTGACTTCCTGACGAAGCCCGAAAGTTTGAACATATAACAGCCGTGTGCTTGTTTGATTTTTTCTGCAAACAATAGCGATTTATATATGTATCTACAAATAAACTGAAAAAATATAGCGAAATACTTGACATCGCTTGCGCAAGGTTGTACCTTTGCAAACGTGATCCGGAACACAACACAAAAGTAAACATTAACCAAATCTAAAAAAAAGAAAGGAAAACACATTATGGCAGTAAATTACAAAATCTATCAGAGCACAGCAAAAAACGCAACAAAGGGTCTTTACTATGCACGCACCGCTTATCGCGAGACAGTCGACTTGAAGAAGCTGGCAGAGATTATGCAGGCAAACTGTACGGTGAAGTACTCGGACATCCTGGCAGTGCTCACAGAGTTGGGCGAGGTGATGAAGAACGAGCTGCTCAACTCGAAGCCGGTGAAGATTATGGGCTTGGGCACGTTCCGCGTGAGCTTGAGATCGCGAGGCTGTGCGGATCTGAATACCTTTAGTATAAAGAACAGCATCGTTGGCGCACGTGTGCGTTTCTATCCGGAAACCTACAAGGACCCAGTGCTGGGTAAGAACGTGAAGCCGATGCTTGCAGGCATCAAGTTTGCGGAGCTCGAACAGTATAAGAGCATTAAGCGCGCTGATGTGACTAAGGAATAGAACAAGAGAGTGGGCGTGGTGACAATGCCACGCCCACTACTATAAAACACAAAAACAACCATAATAATACCACATACAAAATACCATGAAAAAGATGAACAAAGACACTTGGAGAACAATACTGAAACTGATAGTAGCTGTAGCTACAGCAGTGCTTAGCACATTAGGCGTGCAAGCTATGGTATAAGCGAGTTTTGAGTTTTGAGTCTTTGAATATTCGGAAAAAAGACGTATTTTTGCACGCATAAACATATTAAAAAGCAATTACAGATAAAAGAGAGATTATGAGCATGAGATTCTTTAAGCGCCTGGCATGTCTTTTGATTATGTTGTGCGTGTCGATCAGTGCCGGTGCGGTGCTGAAAGAGAAAAACCTAAATTCGACGTTGTCGGTGCTGCGCGCAGAGTTGGAAACAGCGTTCTACGAGCAGCGCAATAACATGGCACGCTATAAGATGTACACCGAGCAGCAGCATAAACAGATGGTGGCACTGATGCAGCGTAGCGATCAGGTGGCGCTGATGCTCTATTCGCAGAAGCAAGACTTCACGTTCGATATGACCTACGCCTGCCATGAGGCGACGGAGATGTATCGCGAATTTAACAAACGCAGTATGCCATACAACAATATTATGAAGCGTATGGATGCGGAGTTGACGCGATACAAGTACCTCATAGAGACGCTGAGCATGATTCCACCATCTATGAAGCGTATGGGGCAGGCAAAGCAGGGACAACAACCACCGAAATATATAATGGACAAGAACGGCAAGCAACGCAAGCTGCCGTTCATGCTCGACGGGCAGGGGCTGCACGACCGAAAGGCGTGTCTGGACTATGCCACCGCCTTGGCACGCAATCTGCAGAACATGCGCAACAACGTGGAGAAGGACGAACAGCACTATCAGCGTATGTCGGCGAAGCTGAAGAAGATGAACGACTACGCCATACTACGCTATAACGACATTCAGCACACGATATTCGTAAATGGCGACCAGAGCTATCTGGAGATAGTGAAGAACATGCCGATGCAGTATCGCTCGGCTAAGGCTGACGTGAACGAGAAGTACGACGAGGAGAAAGTGAAGATTGCCAACGGCGGCGAACGCAAGGTTTACTCGCAATGGCGCGGTCCGATTGTGGGCGGTCTGAGCGTCTTCGTGCTGCTGTATATGCTCATTGCTGGTATGCTGAGCAACGTGCTGGTGCGCTGGCTCGTACCAAAGCGTTATCGCACAGAGGCGTTTATGAAGAAAAAGGTGTGCCTCATACTGTTCGTGGCTATGCTCATCTTCGCCGTGTCGGTGATGGTGGCACGCACGTTCATGTACCACAACTTCTTCCTCATGGCATCGAAGCTGCTCATCGAGTACGCCTGGCTGCTATGCGCTATCTTCTTCTCGCTGTTAGTGCGCCTGCCAGGCGAACAGATAAAGAGCGGTTTTAGAATCTATGCCCCGATAATGCTGATGTCGTTCATCGTCATCACGTTCCGCATCATATTCATTCCGAATAACCTCGTGATGCTGATATTCCCACCGATACTGCTCGTGTTCACCGTGTGGCAGTGGCGTGTGGTGAAGCGGCATAATGCCAATATCCCACGCTCGGACATATTCTATACGTGGATATCGCTGGCGATAATGGTGTTCTCTACGGCTTCGGCACTGTATGGCTACGTGCTGCTCGCGGTGCAGGTGCTCATCTGGTGGATGTTCCAGCTGAGCTGCATACAGACCATAACATGCGTCTACGATATGCTGGCACAGTATGAGAAACGCTACTTGGCGCACAAGATACACTCGGAGGCTGACGCGGAGAAGGCGAAGAAAGGCTCGATGCTCAGCATCATAACTATAAGTCACAACAAGCATATCAATGTGACGTGGTTCTACGACTTCGTGTACATGGCACTGGTGCCAATGCTCAGCGTATTCTCCCTGCTGCTGTCTATATGGTGGGCGGCAGATGTGTTCGACCTGACCGCTACGGTGTGGAATATATTCATGTTCAACTTCCTGAATGTGACGGGAGTGGTGCAGCTGTCGATAGGCAAGATGGTGATGGTGCTGTCGCAGTTCTTCCTGTTCAGATACATCAACTATCTCGTGAAGTCGCTCTACCACAAGTATCATAAGTCGAAGGTGGTGGTGAACGGCAAGCCGAACTTCACACTCGCCAACAACATAATAGCCATCTGCTGCTGGGGTCTGTACTTCATCATCTCGATAAAGCTGCTGAAGATACCATCGACAGCAATCTCCGTTATCTCGGCTGGCTTGGCAACAGGTGTGGGCTTCGCCATGAAGGACCTGCTCGAGAACTTCTTCTACGGCATATCGCTGATGACCGGACGTGTGCGTGTGGGCGACTACATCGAGTGCGACGGCATACGCGGAAAGGTGGATAGCATCACATACCAGAGCACGCAAATCATTACGGGCGACGGATGCGTGATAGCGTTCCTCAACAGCTCGCTCTTCAGCAAGAACTTCAAGAACATCACACGCAACCACTCGTACGAATGGGTGAAGGTGCCGGTGGGTGTGGCATACGGTTCGAACGTGGAAGAGGTGCGACAGATGCTCATCAAAGCGGTGAACAACCTCGAAGAGAAGGCTCCCGACGGAAGAGACATAATCGACACAACACGACCCGTGAGCGTGGTGTTCGACGAGTTCGGAGACAACTCGGTGAACCTATTCGTGACATACTGGGTGCTCGTGGAGGAGAAGTTCACTAAGACTGGTCAGGTGAAGGAGGCTATATACAACACACTCAACGAGCATAACATCGAGATACCGTTCCCACAGAGGGATGTACACATCATTGCACAGTAGACCGTTGTGAGTGGAAAATGTCAAATATGAAAGCGGCAGCTATCGTTTTGTACTAAAAAACTAAAAAAGAAAAGTCTATGTGTTGATTATCTCAAGTAAAATGTATAATTTTGCTGACAAATTGTAATCATAGACAAAATTTCATTAATAGAAGATGGACAAAATTGATAACCTTGACAGAAAGATACTTAGTATTCTATCAAAGAACGCCCGAATTCCATTCAAAGATGTAGCAGCAGAGTGTGGTGTATCACGTGCTGCAATCCATCAGCGCGTACAGCACCTCATTCAGGGTGGCGTAATCGTAGGCAGCGGCTTTGAAGTGAATCCTAAGAGCGTTGGCTATAGCACATGCACATACGTAGGACTCAACCTGGAGCGCGGAAGTATGTACAAGGATGTAGTGAAGCAGTTGCTCGACATACCGGAAATCGTGGAGTGTCACTACACCACCGGTCCATACACAATGCTGCTAAAGGTGTATGCTTGCGACAATGAGCAGCTCATGGACTTGCTCAATAACAAGATGCAGATGATTCCGGGCGTGGTGTCTACAGAAACACTCATCTCGCTCGACCAAAGCATCAAGCGCGAGATACCGGTGCACATGGAGGAAAAGAACGAGGAATAACATATCGTTGTTTGACAGAACTAAGAGTAGAAACGTCTCCCACAGAGATTGCATAATACACACAGAACGTACTGATCAAAGGGTTAGACGTTCGACAGACAATGTATTCTGCGAACTCTGTGGGAATATTTTTATAAGCATGAAATCATCCAACCAAGTATGAAATCATTCAACCTAAATACTCAACTCGCCTACTTCTACGACAATAAGCCACAGACAAGCAGGCGGCCAATCATAGGTATCACAACCAACTACGAGGGGGTGGACGCGACGGTGCGCGACCGCTACTACCGTCAGATTATAGCAGCAGGTGGTACGCCGGTGCTCATTCCGCCAGTGGCTGACCGCAATGTACTGCTCGATACGCTCGAAACGATTGATGCGCTGTTGCTCACGGGTGGTGGCGACTTCAATCCGCTGTGGGCTGACGAGGAACCGTCGCCAGCGTTGCATAACATAAACAACGTGCGCGATCTGCCAGAGCTGCTCATAACACGCTTGGCGTTCGACCGACAGATACCGATGTTAGGCATCTGCCGTGGCGTGCAGACTCTCGCAATGGCACTCGGCGGACGTGTACACCAGGACATATCGCACGAGCCTACCAACTATAAGCACTCGCAGGATGCCGACCGCTCGGAGCCTACGCACACGGTGGAGATAGAGAAGGGTAGTGTGCTTTATAATATATATAAGGAGGAGAGGATATTCGTCAACTCGTTCCACCACCAAGCCGTGGCTGCACCTGGCGAGCGTTTCAAGATAACGGCGCGAGCGTTAGACGGTGTGGTTGAGGCTATAGAGAGCAGCGAACACAAGGCGGTGCTCGGTGTGCAATGGCACCCGGAGTGGCTCGGCGAGGACGGATTGCCGCTCTTCAAGTGGCTTGTGGAGGAAGGCGACGTGCTGCGACGTGCGAAGCTGTTCCACCAACGTAACCTCACGCTCGACTCACACTGCGATACGCCGATGTTCTTCCCACAAGGCGTGTGCTTCGAGCAGCGTGACCCTAAAGTGCTCTACGACTTGCATAAGATGAACGATGGCAGAACGGACGCTGTGACAATGGTGGCGTATCTGCCGCAACCGAAGCCTGGGGAGACTTTCGCTGACGTGTCACCATTCCCCGTGGACACACCGAAGGCTTATGCTGACCTTATCTTCGACAAGATTGATGAGATCGTGCTTAGCGATTCGCGCTACATCGCCCTTGCCCGCAACCGTGAGGACTTGCTACGCAACAAGCGCGAAGGACGAAAATCGCTGATGATCGGTATAGAAAACGGTCTGGCGATAGAGAACGACTTGCGCAACGTGCAGCACTTTGCCGACCGTGGCATCGTCTACATTACTCTGTGTCACAATGGCGACAACCAGATATGCGACTCGGCACGCCGCACGCTCAACACTCACGGCGGTGTATCGGCGTTCGGCGCAGAGGTGATATGCGAGATGAACCGCCTGGGAGTGATGGTGGATATGAGTCATGCCGGCGAGAAGTCGTTCTACGATGCGCTCGACATTTCGACAAAGCCTATAGTGTGCTCTCATAGCAACGGCAAGGCGTTGTGTGATGTGCCACGCAACCTGACCGACGACCAAATGCGTGCGCTTGCTGCAAAGGGTGGTGTGTGTCAGATAACGCTATACAATGGTTTCCTGCGTACTGATGGCAGGGCTTGCATCACTGACGCTATGGAGCATCTTGAGCACGCTATAAGCGTAATGGGTATCGACCACGTTGGACTTGGAACCGACTTCGATGGTGACGGCGGCGTGCCCGGACTTGCCGATGCTTCTGAACTGATAAACTTCACTAAGGAGCTGCTGCGCCGACGCTACTCGGAAGAGGATATGGCGAAGATATGGGGCGGCAACTGGCTCAGAGTGATGGACGAGGTGCAGAGAGGGTGAGATGTTGAGATGGTGAGGTGTTGAGATGGTGAGGTGTTGAGATGGTGAGGTGTTGAGATGGTGAGGTGTTGAGATGGTGAG
>OGNI01000568.1_pt1 | contig 27062 bp, 16 predicted proteins | sample 1573421 | NCBI WGS metagenome assembly OGNI01 (sample SAMEA2581928, study PRJEB24529) | metagenome | biome: Human gut stool | place: China | collected 2011
TTCTTATATATAATGTATAAGTTAGCTCCGTCGGGTGGTCTCTAATCACTTAGAAAGCACTTGGTCGAACCCGGTGCGGAATAATCGGGCACAAAAGTACTTCTTTTCTTCGGAACGGGCAAGTGTTTCATCTTCTTTTTGCGGAAAAAATGGTTTACCTCTATTCCATGTAAGGAAAGCGGAATGGGAGCAGTTTCCCGTTTACAAGAAGTTAAGAGTTTGTCGACAAGAAATTAACTTCTTGTCGACAAACTCTTAACTTCTTGTAAACAGAAAAAGGACTGCTTGTAACCTTTTGGTAATCAGTGGCGAAATATTCTCTTGTTTAAATCGGAATGTATATAAAACGTACTTGAGACCTGCTTGCTCCGTACCTGCTCCGTAGCAAAACAGGATGCGAACCGGATTTACCTGAAAAATTACAAAAGTGGCTTTAGTATATAAACTGCCGCAACTATCAGTGCCACTACAATAATAGCAAAGATAATAAGCAGTATCAAACTATAGAAAAACATCAGTATTGTAGTCCAGAAACTTCTCCACCAGGTATATCCATACAGTTGCTTATAATCCAGGCAGAAGAGGGCAAAGATGAATAGTATGGGCAATTCGTATAAATGGCCTACCTGTGCACTGCCGTTGAAAGGGAGCACTATGATACTGAGCAAGAGTATCTGGCAAGCAATATAAGCCTGTATAAATACATGTTCTGTCAGATTATAGTGCAGTTTGTTCTTTTTCTGACGGAAAGCCATGAGCGTTGCCAGAGCAAAGAGAGGTAATGTGGCGATAATACGGAATGCCTTGTTACCATGTCCCCAACTTTTCAGTAAGTTCCATACTTTTTCCAGAAAAGGTGTATTGTGAATGGCTTTTTCAAGCTTATTAAATACTGATGATCCACCTTCCAGAAGTTCATCTATGAGTTCGTCATCTTCATCACCATTTATTTGAAGGGTGATGTTATCCTTTTTTAAGTTTTTTGAGGTTTCCAGTTTTTCCAGATCCTGATTCAGTTCTTTTATTGTTTGGGTCAAAACCTCCTTTTGGTCTGGTTTCTTGGTCTCTTTCATCTGTTTCTGCAATAGTTCACGTGCAGCTATCAGATTATTCTTCCGGATGTCCGTAGAATCTTCTGTTTCCAGATTTTCCAGTTTCTTATCCAGACCTTCTATCGTTTTATTCAGGATATTTTGGGTAGTCGGGTCTGTTGCTGTTTCTATACGTTTTTGCAATTGTTCACGTGCAGCGACTATTTCTTGCCTTTGAGCTTCCGGAGACTTTCCCTTTTTCTCTTTCAAGGCTTCAGGATCTACTAGTTGTACGGCCATGATGTAAAGGGCGGCAAGTACAAATAGTGTCTGGAAGGGGCGGAAGTATAAGATTCGTTTGCCGGCAATGAAGTCTCTGATCATGTACCCCGGGCGGTAGAGTAAATCCAGAAGTGTTCGACCAAAGCCATTATCAATATTGGTGAATCCTCCCAATATATTTTTGAATGCATTACTGAAGCGGTAGCGAGGAGTGTTCCTGCTTTGACCGCAACGGTTGCAATAACTACCTGTATAGACGGTATCACAATTCAGACAGATGTTACTTTCCTCACTGATGGGCGGAATCTCTTTTCCACGTACCATCTTGATATGCAAGGCTCGAAGGTACTTCTTACAGGGGGTCCACCAGGGGGATATAAAATCTAATACACGGTCTGGCAGAATCCTGCGTTTGGTAAGAATATACCAAAGTACCAGTATGAAAGACCATAGAAAAACATTGCTATCTTCTCCTTCTTCAAAAGACAGCCATAGCAATATTGCCAAAATCAGTATTTGCCAAATATTGATCATCTTTCTTCTGCGGGGAGCGGGAGAAATGGGAGAAGCGGAAACAGCCGGAACTGCAGGCGTACTGACAACCGGATGTTGAGGTATCACTTTATTGGCAGTCGAGTCCTCGTTGTCAGCAGATTGTTTATCATGGGTCGGTAGTTCGTCATTTTCCAGTAGTTCTTCCAGCGAACTCATAATTTTCCAGTGTGGATATTTGGCTAATTCTTCGGTGGTAGTTACTCCATGGGTTACACCTGCAAAGTCTACACCTGCAGCTTTGGCTGTGGCAGCATCTACTGTACTGTCACCAATATAGAGGGTTTCAGCTTTGGTGACGTGTAATTGTTTTATGGCAAGTAGTAAACCTTCGGGCGAAGGTTTGGCCGTTTGTACATCTTCTCCACCGACAATGATATTGAAGAAGCTGCCGGGGAAATGCTGGTCGAGCATTTCCTTAATTCGGTAACGGTATTTGGTGGAGATGATACCTATGAATGCACCTGCATCTTTCAGGGCCAGCAGTACAGACTTGGTTTCCAGAAAAAGCACGGTGTTTATTGTCATGTGGGTGTCCGCTTCTTTCCTGTATTCACTTTTAAAACCGGCCAGTTGCTCTTCATCCGTTACTCCCGTCAGGATAGAAAAAGATTCTTCCAATGTTTTCCCGATGGTGCGTTTTATGTCTTCATCGGTTACATTTGTATAACCATGTTTATTGAGCACATTGCGAAAGCAAGTAACAATGCCGCGAGAAGAGTCTGCGAGCGTGTAATCAAAGTCAAAGAGATAAGTCGTATAGCCCATGTCGCTTTTTGCGGCAAAGTTATAAATTAATTGGAATTTTCTGACTATATTTGTTCGCACTATGAATTTATTTTAGAAACTGCTAAGTGTTTCTTTGCGCTGAGTTGTTCCATACATACGTTAACTATGTAATATTATGAAACTATCAGAATTATCTTTTGGGATTTTGCTTCTTTTCTCTTTTTCAGCGTGTGTATCCCAACAACCGGATGCGGAAACTGAGTGTTATGCAACAGAGTACGTCAATCCTTTTATTGGTACTGATTTTACAGGAAATACTTATCCCGGAGCGCAGGCCCCGTTCGGTATGGTGCAGTTAAGCCCCGATAATGGTCTTCCCGGCTGGGATCGCATCTCCGGTTATTTCTATCCGGACAGCACGATTGCAGGTTTCAGTCACACTCATCTTTCGGGTACGGGAGCCGGTGATTTATATGATATATCTTTTATGCCTGTGACTCTGCCTTATAAAGAAGCAGATGCGCCGTTGGGCATTCACTCTTTATTTTCCCATGATGAAGAAACAGCCAGTGCCGGATATTATCAGGTGCGGCTGAAAGATTATGATATCAACGTGGAACTGACAGCAACCGAACGTTGTGGCATCCAGCGTTATACTTTTCCTGAAGCGGACGCAGCTATATTCCTCAATTTGCGGAAAGCTATGAACTGGGACTTTACGAATGATACCCGTATTGAAGTAGTCGATTCGGTAACTATTCAAGGATACCGTTTTTCTGATGGTTGGGCACGCGACCAGCACATTTATTTCCGTACCCGTTTTTCTAAACCGTTTGCATCCGTACAGTTAGATACTGCTACTGTCATCAAAGACGGTAAGCGTATAGGTAGCTCTGCTATTGCCCGTTTTGATTTCCACACAAGTGCAGGGGAACAGATTCTTGTTACCACCGCTATTTCGGGGGTAAGTATGGAAGGCGCAGCACGCAATCTTGCTGCTGAAGCTCCGGCAGACGATTTTGACAAGTATCTGGCTGTTACCCGTAAAAACTGGAACGAGCAACTTTCCAAAGTAGAAATCAAGAGCAATGACATTGATGAGAAAGTTAAGTTTTATACAGCCCTTTATCATTCCATGCTGGCTCCTACTATCTATAGCGATATGGATGGTGCCTATTATGGTCCTGATAAGCAAGTGCATCAGGCAGACGGATGGACCAATTACAGTACTTTCTCATTATGGGATACCTACCGTGCCGCTCATCCCCTTTATACCTATATTGAACCACAGCGTGTAAATGACATGGTAAAATCCTTTCTTGCCTTTTCCGAACAGAACGGACGTCTTCCGGTATGGAATTTCTATGGAAGTGAAACGGATATGATGATAGGTTATCATGCAGTTCCCGTCATAGTGGATGCTTACTTGAAAGGGATTGGGGATTTTGATCCGAAGAAAGCTTTGGCCGCATGTGTAGCTACAGCCAATATTGATGAATATCGTGGAATAGGATTATATAAAAAATATGGTTATGTGCCTTATGATGTAACGGATCACTATAACTCGGAAAACTGGTCACTTTCTAAAACCCTGGAATACGCTTACGATGATTATTGCATTGCTCGCATGGCGGAGAAACTGGGTGAAAGGCAAATTGCAGATGAATTTGATAAGCGTTCCCGGAATTATAAGAATGTATATAATTCTCAGACAACCTTCATGCGACCGCGGAATAACAAAGGATCCTTCATTGAGAACTTCAGTCCGGATGATTATACTCCGCATATTTGCGAAAGTAATGGCTGGCAATATTTCTGGTCTGTGCAACAAGACGTTGATGGACTGATCAGTCTGGTTGGAGGCAAGGAACGTTTTGCCCAGAAACTGGATAGTATGTTCACTTACAATCCTTCTGCGGATGAAGATCTGCCTATTTTCAGTACTGGAATGATCGGGCAGTATGCACATGGTAATGAACCGAGTCATCATGTCATTTATTTGTTTAATGCCATAGGGCAACCTTGGAAGACTCAGAAGTATGCAGCTGAGGTGATGCATGAATTATATAAGAATACACCTGCCGGTTTGTGCGGGAATGAAGACTGTGGTCAAATGTCTGCCTGGTATGTGTTCAGTGCAATGGGATTCTATCCGGTAGATCCGATTAGCGGCAAATATGAGATAGGTACTCCCATGTATCCTGAGATGAAGATGCATCTGGCTAACGGTAAAACATTTACGATATTGGCACCGGCTGTCAGCAAAGAGAATATTTATATCCAGTCGGTAAAACTCGACGGAAACCCTTATGATAAAAGTTATATCACGCATGAGCAAATAATGAATGGTTCTATCTTTGAATTTGAGATGGGGAATAAACCGGGAAAAGTGTGGTATGAGATAGAGTGATAGAGTGATGGAGTGATGGATGGTACCAGATAATATAATTGTGGGATTATGAGTGATAACTTTGACCTGACTTATAAACTCCTTTTCCGTAAGTACTACGCCAATCTGCTTTTCTATGCCACGCGCATCGTGGGTGATGAAGAAGCGGAGGACGTAGTACAAGATGTATTTGTAGAATTGTGGCGGCGGAAAGATACAATTACGGTAGGAGAGCAGATACAGGCATTTCTGTATCGGGCGGTGTATACCCGTGCTTTGAATGTACTGAAGCACCGGGATATCAAGAATACTTATGAAGCTGTAGTGACGGAGATCAACCAGAAAAGAATAGAGTTTTATCAGCCGGACAGTAATGATGTCGTGAAGAGGATAGAAGACCGTGAACTCAGAAAGGAACTCTCCGAGGCTATAAATGAATTGCCGGATAAGTGTAAGACGGTCTTTAGACTCAGCTATCTGCATGATATGAAGAATAAGGAAATAGCAGATACTATGGGGATATCATTGCGGACCGTGGAGGCTCATATGTATAAAGCCCTGAAGTTTCTGCGTGAGAGGTTGGGCTACCTGAACTTTATGTTAGTCCTGTTTTTATTAGGTAAGGTATAAGTGTTTTTATCGAAACGGTTGTTTTAATAGTATGATGAAAGAAGGAATGAATAAGTTGGATGAAGAATTGATGGCCAAATTCCTTATGGGGGAATGCTCTGAAGAAGAGCTCTGTAAGGTAAATGCATGGCTGGACGAATCGGATGGTAACGCTCGTGAATTGTTCAGGATAGAGCAGATATACCATCTGGGAAAGAGTGAAGAATTTGCGGATGAAAAGAAGATAGAAAAAGCTGAAAAGCAGCTGTTCAAACGGCTGGCACAAGAAGAAGCTAAACGAAATAAGGTGAGAAGATTGAATGCCTGGATGCGGTATGCCGCTATGTTCATAGGTATCTTTTTTATATCCGGTTTGAGTTATCATATTTACCAGTCACAAAGTGAAGAGAGCAAATTGGTTGCTGTCACTGCCCGTGATGAAGTGAAAGAACTAATGTTGCCTGATGGCACTAAGGTTTGGCTGAACAAACATACTACTTTAAAATATCCACGTGAATTCTCAGAAAAGGGAAGGAATGTATATATGGAAGGGGAGGCCTATTTTGAAGTAAAGCGAAATACAGCGAAGCCTTTTATAGTGCGCAGTGAAGCCATGCAGGTAAGAGTTTTGGGAACAGTCTTCAACTTAAAGAGTGACAAGACTAACCGTTCTGCGGTAGCTACATTGATAAAGGGAGAGATTGAAGTGAAAGGTAATCACGAAGAAGGCATGATCGTATTGGCTCCGGGACAAAAAGCGGAATTGAATGCTGTAACTCGCCGTCTGGTAGTGAAACAGGTGGATACAGGCATTGAAAACTGGCATAATAATCAGTTTGTCTTTGAAAAGGCTGACATATTTACGATTGCCCGTACTTTGGAGAATTCTTATGGGGTGAAGATTATTCTGGCGCCTGATATGGATGCTACAAAGACATATTCCGGTACATTAAAGAAGAAAGATAATGTCGAGGAGACTCTGAATCTGATTAAGAGTACGAATGCGCTTCCCATTGAATATAAAATTGTGGGAAATAGTGTATTTCTGTCTTCAAAGAAATAGGTAAAAATCGGAAGTATATAATCTTAAAACATAATAATATGAGGAAACTGCTTTTATCGATTTGCTGTTTAGGCTGTGCTCTCTGGGCTCAAGCCAAAGATTTTACGCAATACGTCAACCCGCTGATGGGGACATTGTCTTCTTTTGAACTTTCTACGGGAAATACATATCCGGCTATCGCACGCCCTTGGGGTATGAATTTCTGGACTCCGCAGACCGGAAAGATGGGAGATGGCTGGCAATATGTATATACTGCTAATAAGATTCGTGGTTTCAAGCAGACCCACCAGCCCAGTCCGTGGATTAATGATTACGGTCAGTTCTCCATTATGCCTGTAACAGGCAAACCAGAGTTTGATGAAGACAAACGTGCCAGTTGGTTCTCACACAAAGGAGAGATCGCATTACCTTATTATTATAAGGTGTATCTTGCCGAGCACGATGTTGTGACGGAGTTTACGCCCACAGAGCGTGCCGTTTTGTTCCGTTTCACTTTTCCAGAGAACGAGAATTCGTATGTTGTAGTAGATGCTTTTGATAAAGGCTCTTATATTAAGATCATTCCTGAGCAAAATAAGATAATCGGATATACCACCCGTAACAGCGGTGGAGTTCCTGATAACTTCAAGAACTATTTCGTTATAGAATTTGATAAGCCTTTCAGTTATCAGGCTTCTGTTGCTGACGGCGCTTTGGTTGAAAACCAGAGTGAACAAACAGCAGGACATGCGGGAGCCATCATCGGTTTCAAAACCCGTAAGGGAGAAATTGTACATGCCCGTGTAGCCTCCTCCTTTATCAGTTTTGAGCAAGCAGACAGAAATCTGAAAGAGCTGGGGAGTGACAGTTTTGAAACTTTGGTTCAGAAAGGACAAGATGCCTGGAACCAGATATTGGGAAAAATAGAAGTGGATGGAGGTAACCTTGATCAGTATCGTACTTTCTATTCCTGCTTGTACCGTTCAGTACTCTTCCCACGTGCTTTCTTTGAGTTTGACGAGGCTGGAAATCCAGTTCACTACAGTCCTTATAACGGAGAAGTTTTGCCCGGATATATGTATACTGATACAGGCTTTTGGGATACTTTCCGTTGTCTGTTCCCTTTCCTCAACCTGATGTACCCTTCAGTAAACAAACAGATACAGGAAGGCCTTATCAATACATATAAGGAAAGTGGCTTCTTTCCCGAATGGGCAAGTCCGGGACATCGCGGCTGTATGATCGGTAATAACTCCGCTTCTATACTTGCCGACGCTTATCTGAAAGGTATTAAAGTGGATGATGTAACTACTTTGTACGAAGGTCTTATCCACGGAACAAAGAATGTGCATCCGGAAGTTTCTTCTACCGGTCGCCTCGGTTATGAATACTATAATGAATTGGGATATGTTCCTTACGATGTGAAAATCAATGAGAACACTGCCCGTACTTTGGAATATGCTTATGATGACTGGTGTATCTACCAGATGGCAAAAGCTCTGAATCGTCCGAAGAAGGAACTGAAGCTTTTTGCTGACCGTGCTATGAATTATAAAAATGTGTTCGATAAGGAAAGCCTGTTGATGCGTGGACGCAATAAAGATGGACAGTTCCAGGTTCCTTTCTCACCCTTGAAGTGGGGAGATGCCTTTACGGAAGGAAATAGCTGGCATTATTCCTGGTCTGTATTCCACGATCCTCAAGGTTTGATTGATCTGATGGGTGGTGAAAAAGTCTTTGTTGAAATGTTGGACTCGGTATTTATCGTTCCTCCTTTATTCGATGACAGCTACTATGGCCAGGTAATCCATGAAATACGTGAGATGACGGTGATGAATATGGGTAATTATGCTCATGGCAACCAACCTATACAGCACATGATTTACATGTATAATTATGCCGGACAGCCTTGGAAAGCTCAGTATTGGTTGCGTCAGGTGATGAATCGCATGTACACGCCCGGTCCTGATGGCTATTGTGGAGATGAAGATAACGGGCAGACTTCTGCCTGGTATGTATTCTCGGCATTAGGTTTCTATCCCGTTTGTCCGGGAACCGATGAGTATGTCTTGGGTGCTCCCTTATTTAAAAAAGCAACGCTTCATTTTGAAAATGGCAATTCATTGGTGATCGATGCTGCTAATAATAATTCTGAAAATATGTACATCGAATCGCTCCGTTTGGATGGAAATGCGTATACGAAGAATTATCTGAAACATGGAGATCTGTTGAAGGGTGGTGTCTTGAAATTTGATATGGGTAGCAAACCTAATTTACAACGAGGAACACAGGTGGAAGATTACCCGTATTCTTTCTCCAATGAAATAAAAAAGAAATAAAAAACTGAAGTTAATAATGTAATGAAGAAGGGAATAGGAAATAAAACTATTCCCTTTTTTATTTAATGAAAAAAAATATCATTTTGTACTAAGTGTATTTTCTATGGTCGTTGTTTTATATATGACGGTCAGGAAATAGAGTCTCCCGGTCGATTAAAATTAACCAATGTGTAACCTTTAAACTTTGTTTATGAACAACAATCATGCTTTTCAAAGTTCGAAATTTCTACGAGCTTTATTAGTCTTGTTCTTCATGACTGTATCTGTTCAGTGGACCTTTGCTCAACTGAATTTGAATGTCTCTCGTACGACGTTAGGTACAGTTATCGAACAGATCAAATCTCAATCTAAGTATCAATTTTTCTATGACGACAAGCTCGCTACTATGGCAGTGGAGAATGTCAAAGTGAAGAACGCATCTATAGAAGATGCCTTGAATGCTATCTTGAAAGGAAAAAACATTTCTTTTAAAGTAGAAGATAACATTGTTTATCTTTCAGAGAAGTCTGCTGCACCGCAAGAAGGTAATCAGCAAGGTAAAGAACGGACCATTACCGGACAGGTATCGGATGATATGGGACCTCTTATCGGTGTGAATGTATTAATAAAGGGTACAAGCATTGGGTGTATCACTGACCTTGATGGTAACTTTACGCTGACTACTACTGAGGCAAATCCGGTGGTACAGTTCTCCTATGTGGGTTACAAGCCACAGGAGATTGCAGCCAAAGGGCAGAATGCTATCAATGTGATGTTGGAAACTGACTCACAACTGATAGAAGAGGTGGTGGTAACGGCTTTGGGTATCAAGCGTGCAGAAAAAGCATTGAGTTATAATGTAACTCAAGTAAATGCAGAGTCAGCTTTAGCTGTGAAGGATGCGAACTTTATCAATTCTTTGAATGGTAAGGTTGCCGGCTTGAATATCAATGCTTCTTCTTCAGGTGTCGGTGGTGCAAGTAAAGTAGTGATGCGCGGTTCCAGAGGAATTGAACAGTCTTCAAATGCACTTTATGTAATTGACGGTATCCCTATGTATAGTCTAAGTTCTGCCGGTGGTTCAAGTGAGTTTGACTCACAAGGTACTACTGAGGCTATTGCCGATATTAATCCGGAAGATATTGAATCGATGTCTGTGTTGTCAGGTGCTGCCGCTGCCGCTTTGTATGGTAGTAACGCTTCCAATGGTGCTATTGTTATCACGACTAAGAAAGGTGCAGCAGGACGTGTTTCTTTAACAGTATCTAGTAATACTGAGATGTTGAATCCTTTTGTGATGCCCAAATTTCAGGACTGGTATGGTACATCAGGTACTGACGGAAGCTGGGGAACCCGCTTAAATTCCAGCAATCGTTATGGCTATGATCCAAAAAGTGATTATTTCCAGACTGGTATTATTGGAACGGAAACTTTTTCGCTATCTACCGGTTCTGAGCATAATCAAACTTACTTATCAGCTGCTGCTGTAAATTCTCGTGGTATTGTCCCTAATAATAAATATGAACGTTATAACTTTACATTCCGTAATACGACTCAACTCCTGAACGATAAGATGACGTTGGATGTAGGTGCGCAATACATTATGCAGAAAGACCGTAATATGACTAATCAAGGTATTTATGCCAATCCTGTAGCTTCTGCTTATTTATTCCCACGTGGCAACGATTGGGAAGAATATAAGATGTTTGAACGCTATGATCCAGTTCGTAAATTATATACGCAATATTGGCCACAGGGTGGTGGCTCATATCGTTTGCAGAATCCTTATTGGATTAACTATCGTAATTTGCGTGAGAATGATAAAGATCGTTATATGTTGAGTGCATCTTTGTCTTATGATATTTTGGATTGGTTGAATATTGCCGGACGTGTGCGTATTGACAATTCATTGAATAATTATACTCAGAAATATTATGCATCAACTGAACCGACTATTGCTGAAGGTTCTGAAAATGGTTATTATGGCGTAACGAATACACGTGATAAACAAACATATGCAGACTTTTTGATTAATATCAATAAACGTTTTGGTGAAGATTGGTCGTTGACTGCTAATATTGGTGCTTCTTATTCAGATACTCGTTCAGAAGCGATGGGTGTGAAAGGCCCTATTCCAGCTGATGGTTTGGCTAACTATTTTTCAATAACTCAGTTGGACAAGCAGACCACCAAGCGTGAGGAAACTGGTTATCGTGAACAAACGCAGTCTGTTTTCGCTTCTGCGGAGGTTGGCTATAGAAATACTTATTATCTGACATTGACAGGACGTAATGACTGGCCTTCACAACTGGCAGGTCCAAAGTCTGTACAGAAGTCTTTCTTCTATCCTTCAGTGGGTGCTTCAGTTCTTTTGTCTGAGATATTAACTTTGCCGGAAAGTATTTCATATCTTAAACTGCGTGCTTCATGGGCATCGGTAGGTTTGCCATTCAAGCGTTTCTTGGCTTATCCTACTTTTGAATGGGATAGCTCAACAGGTAAGTATAGTACAAAGTCAGCTTATCCTTTGTATGATTTGAAACCCGAACGTACTGACTCTTGGGAAGTCGGTCTTACAGTTCGTTTCCTGAAGAACTTTAACTTAGATGTTTCATTCTATAATACTAAAACTTATAATCAGACTATGGACACCCAAGAATTACCTACCGGAGGTTATAGTACTTTCTATGCGCAGACTGGTAATGTACGTAATCGTGGTGTTGAGCTCTCGTTGGGTTATAAGAATACTTGGAATAAATTTACTTGGAACACCAATTATACATTCAGTGCCAATAAAAACAAGATACTTAGTTTGATTGACGGATATGTACATCCGGTGACAGGTGAAGTAATTTCTAAGACACAACTGGATATGAAAGGATTGTCGAATGCTCACTTTATTTTGAAAGAAGGTGGTTCCTTGGGCGATCTCTATTCTATGTCCGATTTGAAGCGTGATGCCAATAATAATATCTATGTGGATGCTGACGGTTCTGTTAAGACAGAGAGTTTGAAAGAAGGAATAAAGCTTGGCTCTGTATTTCCTAAAGCTAATATGGCATGGCGCAATGATTTTCAATATAAGAACTTTGGTTTTGGTTTCTTGCTGACGGCTCGTTTGGGTGGCATTGTTTATTCGGCTACACAAGCTACTCTTGATGCTAATGGGGTATCTGAAGCTTCGGCTATAGCACGTGACAATGGTGGTGTAATCATCAATGGGGGAGATGTAGTTAGTGCGGAAAAGTGGTACACAGCGATAGGTGGCGATAGCGGTATTCCGCAAATGTATACTTATAGTGCCACTAACTTACGTTTGCAAGAAGCATCCATTAGTTATACTATTCCCAGAGCTAAATTGAAGAATGTGATGGATATTACCCTCTCTTTGGTAGGACGCAATTTGTGGATGATTTATAGTAAGGCTCCTTTCGATCCAGAGGCTGTGGCTTCCACAAGTAATAACTATTATCAGGGTGTAGATTACTTTATGATGCCAAGCTTGCGTAGCGTGGGATTCAATTTGAAACTTAAATTCTAAAAGATTGAAAAGTATGAAAATAAATAGTACAATAGCAAAATTCATGGCTGCGGGAGCAATATTGTTCGGTAGTGTGGCTTGTACAGGAGATTATATAGACTATAACAAGAATCCGCATGAACCGGATTTGGATCAGATGTTGCCAGACGATTACTTGTTTAGTGCACTTCTGTTGAATATGCAGGATGTGATGATGCCTGAACAGGAAAACTTTTCTCAGTATGTGGATTGTTTAATGCCTGGCGGATTTTCCGGTTATGTTGCAGACTCTAACTTAGGTACCGGCTGGTCGGGGCGTTTTGCTACTTACAATCCGTCTGAGGCTTGGCTGAGAATACCTTTTGCGGATTTTTATGATAAATTCTATCCCAATTACTTTCAGTTGAAAGAGCAATGTGAGGATGAAGTATATCTCTCATTGGCAGAGTTATACCGCATTTGCACTATGTTGCGCGTGACTGATACGTATGGTCCGATACCTTATTCTCAGGTAGGTGTTAACAATGCCTTAAAATCGGGCTACGATTCTCAGGAACAAGTTTATAAGAAAATGTTTGAAGATTTGGATAACATTATAGATGTACTTACTACTTATTCCGCTCAGAATTTCAATTCCAGTGGTGATCGTATTTATGGTGGTAATACCAAATCATGGGCTAAGTTTGCTAATTCTGTGAAACTTCGTATGGCTATGCGTATTGTATATGTTAACGAGAGTCTGGCAAAGCAAAAAGCTGAAGAAGCGGTTAATTCGGAAATCGGTGTAATGACTGTAAGTACGGATGGTGCTTACCATAAAGTTGTGGATCACAATCCATGGGAACGTTTTATGCCAAATTGGGGTGATGCTCGTATTTCTGCTGATTTGGTTTGTTACATGAATGGTTATAGTGATCCTCGTCGTGAAGTCTATTATGATAAGTCTACGTTTGCTACGAAAGGAGCTTATAAAGGTACGGAAGACTATGTTGGTCTGCGTCGTGGTATCAGACAGGGACAGTATAATTCATGGTCTCAAGGTTATTCTTGTATGAAGGTGACGGTGAGTGATAATATGCTTATCTTCCCAGCTTCAGAAGTTACTTTTTTACGGGCAGAAGGTGCTCTTCGTGGGTGGAATATGGGTGGAACGGCTAAAGCGCTGTATGAAGAAGCTGTTAGTCTTTCTTTTGATGAGCGTGGTGTTTCAGGCGCTTCTACTTATCTGACTAATTCTACAGGATTACCAACTGTCTACAAAGACCCGTTAAAGGGTGAGGATGGGCAGAAATATGATTACTCAGGCTCTACTAATTCTACGATAACTGTTGCTTGGGATGATGCGGCAGATTTTGAAACGAAGCTGGAAAGAATCATTACTCAGAAGTGGATTGCTATTTTTCCGAGCACTATGGAAGCATGGTCGGAATATCGTCGTACAGGATATCCTAAGTTGATGCCTGCGATGCACAATCTAAGTGACGGGGTAGTGGATGATGCTGAGGGAGCACGCCGTTTATCTTATCCTGCTGATGAGTATCGCGAGAATGGCGAAAATCTGGATGCTGCCGTTTTGGCGCTGACTAAGGAATCAAGTAATAAGAAGGGTGATACAATGGCAACCCGAATCTGGTGGGATTGTAAGCCTGCTAAATAATCACTCAAAATAATCATTGAATAGTATGAAAAGAAATAAAAGTAATAAGATATTTGGAGCGTTGCTTCCCATATTGACTATGGCTTTATTGGTATCATGTACTGATGTTGAAAGTATCGATATAAATCGCCCGGGACTCGAAGAACAGAGTCCGGAACTTTATGCCAAATATTTGGAGAACTTGAATACATATAAACGTTCTGATGACCATAAAGTGGCGTATGCATGGTTTGACAATAGTGTAAAAGCACCTTATAGTCGTGCTCATCATATTTCGGATATTCCTGATAGCTTGGATGTTGTTTCGATGATGTATCCGGCAGATTTGGCCGAATTCGAGTTGACAGATATGGCTACTGTACGTAGAAAAGGTACAAAAGTGGTTTATACAATCAGTTTTGACCGTATACAGAAAGAATATACAGATAAAGTGAAAGAGGGGGTAGAGACAGGTACTTTTAGTGTTTATTTGAAGGCAGAACTAGATAGGCTGATAAGTTATGAATCTTCTTTTGACGGTATAATTGCAGAATACAAAGGAAAAAATCCTATTTATATGTCTGCGGCTGATAAGGAAGAGGCCAAGGCGAATCAGGATATTTTTTGGGGAGCGGTTATGGCCTGGAAACAAGCTAATACAAATAAGTTGTTAACTTTTCAGGGTTATCCGGAGAATCTGATAGGGCAATCTGTACTGTCAGAATGCCGCCATATCATTCTGGCAACGGATGACGTAGATGCTGTTGAGGAATTATCGGTAGTTGCACGTAAGGCTATGCTTTCGGCTGGTACCCCGACAGATCGTTTTGTAGTGGCGGTTTCGACTATCTCTATGGATGCTGCCGATACCAAAACCGGATTTTATGAAAAGGCAAGAGCTATTAAAGAAGCTGCTTATTGGATTACGGAACCCTCTGCTGACTATACCAGAGCTGGTATTGCGATATACAACATTCAGAATGATTATTATAATGCTGATGCTATATATCCATGTGTGAAAGAGGCTATTAATATTATGAATCCTTCTCCTCGTAAATAAAAGAATAATATTATGAAACTGAAAAATTTATATTTAGTATCAATAGCATTATTGGCTGGGATGTTTGCAGCTTGCAGCGATGATACTGAGAATTTCGATAACCGTGTGTATATAAGCACTTCTGTCAAGGCCAGCACTGTACTGCTGAAGACAGAAACAGCGGAAGGTCAATTCCAATTGGCTTTGGCTAAACCTGAAGAAAAAGATATAAACGTGTCTTTAAAGGCCGATATGTCTTTGGTTGAAATGTATAATGCCGTTTATTATGATAATGCTCAGAGTCTGCCGGCGGAATACTATTCTTTAGAGAATACAGAACTTGTTATTCCGGCAGGTACTGTTACCTCGGAGGCTGTAATGGTAAAATTCAAGAATCTGTTAAGTTTAGATAGTGAACAGGTATATGTATTGCCCGTAACCATTGAACAAGCAGGCATTGATGTTTTACAAAGTGCACGTACTATGTATTATGTCTTGAAGGGTGCCGCATTGATAAATGTGGTGGGTAATATTACCAAAAATTCTATTCATGTAGATTGGAAGAGGCCGGAAGTGGCTAATAATCTGAGACAAATGACAGCTGAAACACTGATTCGTGTCAGCAAGTTCGACAAGATGCTTACGACGATTATGGGCATTGAAGGAAAATTCCTGATACGTATCGGAGATGCTGGCATTCCGCAGAATCAGTTACAGATAGCCAACCCTGATCATAATGTAACCTCTGCCGATCTGGCTATTCCTACGGGAGAGTGGGTTCATATTGCTGTGACATATGATGCAGATGCCAAGAAGATGATAGTTTATATTAATGGTAAGAATAAACTGGAAGATACGGTAGATGCTGGTGCTGTAAACTGGGGGCAAACCATGACAGATGAAGGCAATGGTTTTTGGATTGGTCATTCTTATAACCGTGACCGTTGGTTGGAAGGTGAAATTTCTGAATGTCGCATCTGGAACAAAGTATTGACTGCGGACGAAATCAATGCTAAAAACCATTTTTATTTGGTGGAACCTGATTCGGAAGGACTGGTGGCTTACTGGAAGTTTGATGAAGGAACAGGTCAGACTGTTACTGATTATACAGGTAACGGAAATAATGGGATGGCTCTAGACCCGATTTCCTGGGTTGAAGTGGCATTGCCTGAGAAATAAATCATTTTCTTTAAATAAAAAAACAGATGCTTATTATGAAATATCTGAATAATATAAAATTAAGTTTGGTGGCTGCCGTATTTGTATGCACCGGAACAGTCTTTACTGGCTGTGAAGATGACCTTACAATAAGTGGGTCTACTGACAAGTTAGAGACTGTGGACTGTGTATATGGCTATGTAAGGTCTGCAGCCGGAGCGCGTGAACTCACTCCAATTACTCTATTTGGAGATAAAGCGGGAACAGGACATCTTTTCTTTGAGCTGACTAAGGCAGCAGAACAGGATGTTACGGTGACTTTCAAAATAGACAAAGATGCTTTGGAAGCATATAATGAGGCTAATAATACATCTTACGAAATGTATCCGGTTGATAAGTTGAGTTTAGCTAATGGTGGTAAGATTACAGTGAAGGCTGGTGAAAAGAAGTCTGCTTCGATGGAATTGAATATCAATGCGGGAGGCACGATAGGTACAACTTACGCTGTAGCTGTTTCGGCTACAACAGACGGTGGTGCAACTGTTTCTACCAACAATCAGACATACATTTATTTGGTAAAGCCACAACCTACATATCCTGTGCGTGGAACTGCTCGTGATATTAAAACACTTTGTTTTGTAGAGGTGAATAATGAAAATATTCTGAACTGCGGTGAATATACGATGGCTAAGGATGGGACTCCTTTTTTTGATGTAGTCAGCATTTTTGCCGCTAATATCAATGTGGACAGTGAAACAGGGCGTGCACATATATTTTGTAATGATCAAGTTTCTTTCTTGTTGAAGAATGCTGATCAGATTATTCGTCCTTTGCAGGCAAAAGGTATTAAGGTGAATATGACTATACTGGGCAATCACGATGAATCCGGTATGAGTAGTTTGTCTAAGGAAGCTGCCGAAGATTTTGCTAAGGAATTGAAAGCTTATGCTGATATTTATGGTTTGGATGGTTTCGACTTTGATGATGAATATTCCAAATATTCGGAGAATCCAAGTCCGGGGTTTGAAGAGCGTTCCAGTGCAAATTATTGCCGCCTGATGTATGAGTGCCGTAAGATTATGCCTGATAAATTATTAGGTATTTATGAATATCTGCTATATGATGCTCCTAACGGTTCTGTGGAGGGCAAAAGTGCAGGTGAATTGGTGGATTATATGTGCTATGGAACTTATCAGAGATATGCGAAAGGACGTGAAGAAAACTTTACAGGGCTGCCTAAATCCAAGTATGGTCCTTATTCATTGAAAATCAATAATGAGTATAACGGTGGCTGGAGTGGTTTTAATCAAGAAACTATTCAAGATTTGAAAGATGCGGGATACGGTTTACAGGTGTTCTATAATCCTGAACCCAGAATTTACAGTTACGACCATTACTTCACAGCAGTGTCAAAAGTGTTGTATAATGATGAAGTGGAGTGGACTGGTAAGTATTACAATAGAACTGATTTTACATCTATTCAGGGAACGAAATTGGCTTATGAGTCTTATCTCGGTGAGTGGGCAGCTACTTCTAGTAATTCTTTGTACATATATATCGATGAAGATAACAATCCACGCTGGTGGGATTGGAGCGGTTCGCAAAAGTTCAATGTCCGTCTTGAAGAAAAAGAGGCAGGAAAGAGTTACTATATTTACGGTTGGGGTACTTATCCTGAAATTACTGAGAAATACCCCTTGGTAGCTGAATATGATGCAGTCAAAGGCTATATTTCCATCTATCCGCAGGTGATTCACGAAGGTGATGCTGCTGACCCCGAGACTTGGGAAGTACATTGGGGAACTTATGCCGGAAGTGGCGCTAATTGCTATTGGAGAGCTTATCCTCAATATGCTAATTATGCCATTGAGGGTAGCATCAATCTGGACGGTTCGTTCGGTCTTGTGGGAGTGGGTAATCGTTGGGGACTTGACCCGTATCATGAAGTGGATGGTACGCTGGTAGTGCCCCATATGGATGTGAAATATCATATCACAGAAAACTACACATTGGTGAAGAACTGATAGAATTCGTGTTTAACCTTTGTCAATACGAGCCTTGTCTTGACCTCAAGATGAGGCTCGTAATATAATCAGCAATATGAAACAGCATTTTATATCATTAGTCCTATTTATCTCTCTTTTGGCGAGTAGTTGTATGCCTTCCCAACAGACAGAGGTCACTTCCCCCGATGGTCATATCCGTTTAGTTTTTGCTTTGGACGGTAATAATCGTATGACCTATCAAGTCAGTGTAGGAGACACTGCCTTCGTCACTCCTTCTCTATTAGGCTTTCTGGCCAAGGACGGAGTGAATCTTGCCGAAGGTTTCAAGGTCGTAAACACCGGCTTCACCACCCATGACGAAATCTGGACGCAGCCTTGGGGAGAAAACAAAAACATCCGCAACCATTACAACGAAATGGCTGTCCACCTATCCGATACGACAAATACCAAATTAACCCTGCGCTTTCGTATCTTCAATGATGGATTGGGATTTCGCTATGAATATGAAGTTCCCGGAGCTGACAGTATTCTGGTGACGGACGAGCTGACTGCGTTCAATATAGCACAGGATGGCACTTCATGGTCCATACCTGCCAATTATGATACTTATGAGTTGCTATATCGTACACAGCCTGTCAGCCGGATAGACAATGCCAATACTCCCATGACTTTCAAAACCGGTGGTTTATATGCCAGCATCCATGAAGCTGTATTGACTGATTTTCCGGAGATGACCTTGAAGAATACGGGAAACTGCAATTTTAAATCCGAACTGGCTCCCTGGCCGGACGGCATAAAAGCCCGCTTCAACGGAGGAAGCTTTAAGACACCTTGGCGCACCATACAGATTGCCCCGAAAGCAGTCGGGCTTATCAACTCCGGTCTTATCCTGAATCTGAACGAACCCTGTGCGCTGGAAACTACCGACTGGATACGTCCGATGAAATATGTAGGTATCTGGTGGGGAATGCATCTGGGAGTGGAAAGTTGGGTGATAAATGATCGTCACGGTGCCACAACAGAGAACGCAAAGCGGTACATCGACTTTGCAGCGGCCAACAACATAGAAGCAGTGATGTATGAAGGCTGGAATGAAGGTTGGGAAAACTGGGGCGGTTCTCAGACGTTCGACTATACCCGTCCGTATGCCGATTTTGATATAGAGGAAATTGCCCGCTACGCCTGGGAAAAAGGAGTCGCGATTATCGGACACCATGAGACGGGAGGCAATATTATGAATTATGAGAAACAACTGGATAAGTCATATAAATGGTATGCTGATCTGGGCATCCATTCTGTGAAAACCGGTTATGCAGGCGGACTTCCCGACGGACACAATCATCACGGGCAGTATAATGTGCGTCATTATCGCAATGTTGTAGAAACCGCGGCTAAATATCACACCACCCTCGATGTGCACGAGCCCATCAAGGACACCGGAATTCGACGTACATACCCCAATATGATGACCCGTGAAGGTGCCCGTGGCATGGAATGGAATGCTTGGAGCGAAGGTAATCCGCCGGAACATCATGTCATGTTGCCTTTCACCCGTTTGCTTGCCGGACCGATGGATTATACGCCGGGCATATTCGATATCATGTACGAGCGTGCCAAGAACTCTCCTTATCGCAAGCAGTGGAATATGAAAGACAGCAAAGATTGCCGTATAAACTCTACGCTGGCGAAGCAAATTGCAAACTGGGTGATACTTTATTCTCCTTTGCAGATGGCTGCCGATATGATTGAAAACTATGAAGGCCATCCAGCTTTCCAGTTTTTCCGTGATTTTGATGCTGATTGCGACTGGTCGGAAGCTTTGGCGGGGGAGCCGGGGGAATTTGTGGTTATCGTACGCCGGGCAGGAGAGAAATACTTCCTGAGTGCAGCTACGAATGAGGAAGCCCGTGAAGTCACTGTCGCGCTGGATTTTCTGGAAAAGGATAAGACGTACCGGGCGGTCATCTATGCCGATGGCAAGGATGCTGACTGGGTGACGAATCCTACGGCCTATGAAATCATAGAGAAGCAAGTGACCGCTACTGATATTTTATCAGTGAATATGGCGAAAGGGGGCGGACAGGCCATTACCTTTATGCCACTTTGATATGAATATGTAATACTATTGAGATATGAAAAATATGAGACTAAATTCCATAATGGCGGGTGGAGTTCTGTTGCTTGGGATGTATGGTTGCGCCCCGAAGGTACAGGATTATTCATCGTACGTCAATTCGTTCATCGGTACGGGAGGACATGGACATACCTATCCTGGGGCTATAGTGCCTAACGGAATGATACAGCCCGGTCCGGATACACGCATTTATCAGTGGGATGCCTGTTCAGGTTATTATTATGCAGATTCTACCATTAACGGGTTTTCGCATACGCATCTCAGCGGTACGGGCTGTGGAGATTATGGTGACGTATTGTTGATGCCTACCGTGGGCAGGCAAGATTATCATGCGATGGGAGAGGAGAGTCAGCAGATGGCTTATGCTTCCGCTTTCTCTCACGAGAATGAGACGGCCCAACCCGGTTATTATTCGGTATTTCTGGATCGCTATAAAGTGAAGGCCGAACTGACCGCTACCCGGCGGGCGGCTATTCATCGTTATACTTTTCCGAAAGCGGAAGATGCGGGATTCATCCTTGACCTGGATTACAGTCTGCAACGCCAGACGAATGAAGGAATGGAGTTGGAAGTAATCAGCGACACCGAGATACGCGGGCGTAAGAAGACGGTATATTGGGCTTTCGACCAATACATTAATTTCTATGCCAAGTTCTCCAAACCGTTCACCTATACTTTGGTGACCGATTCTATGGCATTGGACCAAGGCGGCCCGTTGCTGCCCACAGCTAAAGCGCTGTTGCAGTTCCAGACCGGGGCTGATGAACAAGTCCTTGTGAAGGTCGGAGTTTCTGCCGTGGATATGGACGGAGCACGCCGGAATGTGGAGGCTGATATACCCGAATGGGACTTTGACAGTGTGCGCAGTGCCGCCCGCAATTCATGGAACGATTATCTGTCGAAAATAGATATTGAAACCAACGATGATGACCAGCGGATTATGTTCTATACCGCACTTTATCATACGGGTGTGCAACCCAATCTGTTTACGGATGCCGACGGACGCTATCTGGGCATGGACCTGAAACCCCACCAAGGCAGTGTGGAAAATCCTGTCTACACGGTTTTCTCATTGTGGGATACTTTCCGTGCCTATCATCCCTTAATGACGATTATCGATCCGGATTTGAATCAGGCTTTTATCCGTTCGCTCATCCTGAAGCAGCGCGAAGGCGGCATCTTCCCTATGTGGGAACTTGCAGGCAATTATACCGGAACCATGATTGGCTACCATGCCGCATCCATTATTGCTGACGCTTACACAAAAGGCTATCGTGATTTTGATATGCAAGACGCATACAAGGCTTGCATCCGTGCTGCGGAATATGACACTACCGGCATCCTGTGTCCTCCGCTGGTATTGCCTCATCTGATGCCGCAAGCCAAATACTGGAAGAATAAAATAGGCTATGTGCCTTGCGATAAAGACAACGAATCGGTGGCCAAAGCATTGGAGTATGCTTATGATGACTGGTGCATTTCGCTATTGGCGGAAGCTCTGGGTGATGGCCCTAATCGGGAAAAATATGCCGCATTCGCCAAAGGATACCAGGTTTATTTCGACGCTTCCACCCGCTTCATGCGCGGACTGGACAGTGAAGGCAACTGGCGTACACCTTTCAATCCTCGTTCTTCCAATCACCGCAATGATGATTATTGTGAAGGTACCGCTTGGCAATGGACCTGGTTCGTGCCTCATGATGTGGACGGATTGGTAGATCTTATGGGAGGCCGGGAGGCTTTTATCGGCAAGCTGGACTCTTTGTTCATCGCTCCTTCGGCTATGGAAGGTGAATCGGTATCCGTTGACATTTCAGGTCTGATAGGGCAGTATGCGCATGGAAATGAGCCAAGCCACCACATCGCACATCTATATAACTATGTCGGTCAGCCTTGGAGAACGCAGGAATTGGTGGACGAGGTGTTGCACACACTCTATTTCAATGATCCGAATGGATTGTCGGGCAATGAAGACTGCGGTCAGATGTCGGCGTGGTTTATCCTTAATTCGATGGGATTCTATCAGGTGTGTCCCGGTAAGCCTGTGTATTCCATTGGCCGGCCGCTGTTCAATAAGGCAACCATACAACTGAAAGATGGAAAAACTTTCACAGTTGTAGCGCATGGCAACAGTCGCGAAAATAAGTATGTGCAGAAGATGCTTTTGAACGGTCGGGAGTTGGTGGAACCTTTCTTCAACCATCAGGATATTGTGGACGGTGGAACGTTAGAGTTGACGATGGGGGATAAACCGGTGATTGAAAAGAAATAGAACGAAAAGAGGTATCAAAAGTCTCTTTGCCTATTCGGGCGAATGATTGTTCGCCCCTACAAGCTCTGTAATAATGCTTGTAGGGGCGAATCATCATTTCACCGAATCTGCAAAGTAGTTTTCTTGACACAAACTCTTTGTCATGTGTGTAGAGATAAGGTTTTGGGAAAAAATCAAGGTCATAGTGATAATCTGATTTTACTGGAGAAGACAGATAAACTTTTTATCGACATAGAGAAAAATGGAGGCCTGACGGATGAAGAAGAACGTGTGACCAAACGTATCGTAAGAAGGGGGAATAGGCTGATTGATGAATTTGAAAAGGAGAAAGAACGCAGAATAAGAGAGAGGGAAGTAGAGAAGTTCGGGTCATGAGAATGATAATTTATCAGCGAGAATTGGTACGCGGACGACGCGGATAAGGCGGACGAACGCGGAGTAAGATTTCCCTTCGGTATCCGCGTTCGTCCGCCTTATCCGCGTCGTCCGCATATCCATTCTTCCACTGCTAAATTATCATTTATAAGTTTACTCAGCACATTTATGAAACTTGGATTCTTAATAAATGCAAACACGAAAAATGTACACTTCTTTTTTGTATCTCTTTTATAATCAGTAGTTTGTGAAAAAGAAGTGTACAAAAGCAACTTTTGATTTATTTTATTATGCTTTCCTTTACAGCGGCGGAGGCAATAGTGCCTGTGCCTGATACTGTAACATTGCAAAAATGAAATATACAGATCAAAAACAAATTGCAAATTCGGAATCTCCCGGTTCCGTCTCTGAATTTCCGGGCGTGCGGAGTAAAACATCACGTACTATCACTATCCGGGAATTTGTGGACACGGTGCGTAGCGACCGTTATCGACAGCAGGTATTGGAATATCGCCGACTGAAAGCTCTGCCCGGACATGAAGCCGAAGCGCAGGTGATAAAGGAAAATATGCCGTGTATTGTGCCCGCCGGTGTATGCCTGAACGGACATGCGGTGAAGGACTTGTCAGTACATAGCGGACTGTTGTGCGTAGACCTCGACCACACGAACCAGCGTACACTGGAAGTGTTCGGCCTGGCATGCTCCTTGCCCTTCACTTACGCATCGATTATCAGTATCTCCGGTGAAGGCATCAAAATGCTGGTCCGCGTGCGTACGGAAGATGTGCGGCAAGATTATGCACGCCTCTATGCGGCGGTAGGCAATGCGGTAAGTGCCCATGTGGGACATCCCTACGATGAGAAGTGCAAGATTCTGACCCAGCCCTGTTTTTATAGCTACCATCCCGGGGCGTACTATAACGCGGAAGCTGTGGCATTTGAAATGCCTGAAGTTGTGCCTGCATCGGAAAAGCGGAAGATGTTGCTGTCTGCCGCCGAAGCAATTCCGGGGGATGTCCGTGGCTCTGTCCCTACTTCCGCCTGTGGTTTCATTCCCCGGTTGCTCGACGATTTTGAACGTAACAATCCCTTTCGCCGTGGCAACCGCAACGACCTTGCCTTGAAACTGGGCCGTGTAGCGGGAAGTAAAGGTTTTTCTCCGGATGAAATGGGAAAACTGATCTCGCTTTTCTCCGATCGCTACGCATCGAGTGATTTCACGGCAGAAGATATTCGTCAGCGTGTAGTGGCTGGATATCAATTTGTTGAGTGCTTGCCGAAGGAGCAAAAAGAGCCGGCGAGGGGTCAAAAAGGGGTCAGGGTCACTTATACCCCCGTTTATAGCCCGAATGAGGATGATGCACCGGAAGTGGTGTTGGAGAAAAATGACGAATTGCGTGCCGATGCACCCTATATTCCTGATACGGTTTTCGACCGTTTGCCCGATTTCCTGACACGCTGTTGCCGCTATACGAGCGACAAGCGTGAACGTGATATGGCATTGCTGGGCTGCCTGAACAGTTGCAGCGCAATTTTTCCTTATGTCAGTTTCTTCTATAAGAAGTCTCTGTATTCACCGCATTTTTATCTGGCCTCCGTGGCAGCTGCCGGTGCGGGTAAGGGTATCATGGCTTTCACCGCTATTTTGCTGGATCCCACGCAGGAGTATTACGACCAGATGCGCCGTGCGAACAAGAAAGCTTATGAACAAGCCTTGTTGGGATGGGATGCGGAGCAACAGCAGGCGCGGCGAGAGAAACGCCTGCCGGACATCAATCTGAAACCGGAAGAGCCGAAAGCTCAGTACCTCAAAATATCGGCTCCCAATATCAAGAGAGCAGGTTTTTCCTCTGTTGGCTTGGTAAAGTTCATTACCACACTTACGTGAGGACGTATGTTGTTGCCCTTATGGTCTATCCACTGTCCCTGGAACTCTGTCATCCAGGCACCTCCTTGCTTGCCCTTGCGAGGGAAGAAGTCGGCATAGAATACTGCCAGATAGCTGCTCATCACGAGGAGGTTTCCTCGTCGTACAAGGTAGACGGGGAACCGATAGTGGTGAAACATCCGCATCTGGCACTCAACATTGCCGGTACGCAAGAGCAGTTTCTTATTTTTTTCCGTTCGCTCGAAATGGGGCTTTTTTCCCGTTTCGCGTTCTATACCCGGCAGCAAAGCCAGAAATGGGAATCGTGTGCCCCGGGTGATGAGCAAGTGGACCTGCGCAGCTACTTCCAGGGCTTGGGGAAGGAATTGCTTGAGATGCACAAAGTGTTGTTAGAGTCGCCCACGCTGGTCACCTTCAGTCCTGCACAGTGGCAACTGCATACTACACTTTTCAGCGAGTTGCTGCGTAGGGTACTGTTGGAGGGACGTGATTCTTCGGGTAGTCTCGTCCGTCGCGCCGGATTGTTGGGGATGCGCCTGGCTGCCATTCTCACTATTTTCCGTAAGTGGGAAGATTATCGCTATGCAAAGGAGTATTGCTGTACGGACGCTGATTTCCGCACGGCTATGGATATTGTCCGTACACTTGTGGAGCATAGTTTGTTGCTCAGTACTTCGTTGCCCGACACCAATCAACCTCCTACCAGTATGCACCGTTTTCATCGTTTGGATGAAATTCTGTCGTCTTTGTCCAAAGAATTCACTTATACGGATTTTGTCCGGAGCGTGCAAAATGCCGGCATGTCCGAATCTACGGGCAAACGGCTTTTGCAAAAGGCCTTGAAATTGCAATATGTTGTAAAAGAGGAGAATGGCTATCGGAAGAAACGCAAACCGTCCTCAGGGCGGGGGTATAAGTGACCCTGACCCTAAATTGAACCCTCCGAGGCTTTCGAAAACCCCTTCCGAAGCCTTGAAGGTGTCCTGATTTTTTTAGAATGAAACATGAATAAACAAAAATATAGAAAAACATTATGATTATGAAGAAGTACACAAGTTCTGAAACAACCTTTCCTGAGAACTCTGAATCCGAAACCTACCGGTTTGAAATCAAGGCATATCTGAAGTCCGATCTGGCACAGCTTTATTTTCCCTGTCTTTCGGCCGAAGCGGCTTTAAGGAAACTCCGTCGCTGGATCAACTTCAATCCGTCTCTTCACCATGAACTTTACGAAGGTCCTGAGGGGAAGAACGATCAGATATTCAGCAAGCGTCAGGTAGCGGTGCTGGTGAAGTATCTGGAACGGCCCTGATCGCAGTGATGCCTTCTTGTTCGGGATGATATGCGCTGTGCAAGGGGCATACTTTTAGCGTGAAATGGCAACAAGCAATGTAGTGGTGTGGAACAAACAATGTTCTGCATCATGGCATTGCTTGTTTTGCATAATAAGATTGCTTGCTTTTCGGTTTTGAATTAATTCAGAGTAACACAGAGTTTAATCGGTTTGAAATCAAAAGAATAGAACTCCGTGAAACTCTGTGTTACTCTGTGGTGAAAACTCATTACTACATCAATCAGAACAAAGTACGACAAAGTTCATACAAGTACATCCCGGTACATCCCGTTTCGTCCATCCATCTTTCCTCCACTCCGTACCTTTGTCATGTCCTCAAAGCGGGGACCCTGCGAAGCTGTTTCCGGGGTATGACGTCGACTCTGCCACTTCTTCGTTCGATACAGAGATAGATTCCGGTTGCTAACCGGTTTTATCAATCTTCAGAAAATAATAATAAATATGTCAGTAACGTACAAAAAACAGTTTCGTAAAAATCCGTTCCTGAAGGACGGTTCGGGCAAGTACTATCCTCAACTTTTGGTCTGGGGCAAGTCTGCCACCCTGAACAGCATTGCCGTTCAGATGAAAGAAAGCAGTTCGCTCACTCTAGGTGATATTCAGAGTGTACTCACCAACTTCGTGAAGGCTTTGCGTAGTGAACTCTACAACGGCCGTTCCGTCAATGTCGACGGCTTCGGAGTCTTCAGTCTTTCGGCTTCTACGGTGGGCTCCGCCCTCAAGAAAGA
>OGNI01000589.1_pt1 | contig 26469 bp, 24 predicted proteins | sample 1573421 | NCBI WGS metagenome assembly OGNI01 (sample SAMEA2581928, study PRJEB24529) | metagenome | biome: Human gut stool | place: China | collected 2011
AATGTATCAGATGGTGATCGGAAAATGCTTAATGGTATTTGGGATTATTATGCTAATAAAAGGTAATGAAAGCTTTGTAATACGAAAGGAGATGTTAGTATGGCAGTTACAGGTGTAAACAATTACTCTAATATTTACACAAATGCTTATACCGGTAATATACGGAAAGATAATGCTAAGGAAACCACAGAAAAGCAGGTTGTGGAGCAAACAGAAGATGTAAAGACAGGGACAACCCGAAAAACTGCAGCGGATGAACTTTCCTATCTTTCTAAAAAATTTGACAATTATAGTTTTGTATCAGCAAATTATAGTCCGGGGATGAAATATGGTAAATCAACTACCACGAATGTAGCGATTTCTCCTCAGTTTTTAACAAAAATGGCAAATGATTCAGACTTAGAAGATGAGTACATAAAAGAAATTGGTAACATGAAAAAAATAGATGAGCAGTTTGCAAAGCAACAAGCAGATATTGGATGGAGAGTTGAACAGGGATGGGCAATAGATAAAGATGGAAATATTAGTTCATGAGCAATAGGACATAAAGATTCAAAAGTAAAATCCTTTCTCCAGAATATGAGTGAAAAAGCCGAAGAAATCCTACAGAAGCAGTTGGAAAAAGCAAAGGATACAAAGGAAGAAAAAGAAGTATTTTCAATTAAAAAGTACAAAGAAGTTTCAAAAAAGAACAATGTCGATTTGAAGGTGTAAATAATCAGATTCGAAGTATTATGCAGAAAAAATGCATAGCATTGAGGGAGCCTTGCGTATGTCAGATGAAATCAATGCCCAGTTCGGATTTGAAAGAGTATTCGGTAAGACTAACGACAATGCAGATACTGATACAAAAATTACAAAATTTGGCATCTCTTTTAATAGTGACGGAACTACAACATTCTATGCAGAGTTAGAAAAATCATCAGCCAGTCAGAAAGAATATCTTGAAAAAATTCAGGAAAAGAAAGCTGCTGAGAAGAAAGAGATAAAGAAAAAGGAACAATCCAAGCAAATCGAAGTAAGAAAAACTACGGTTCAGGCAAATTCAAAAGAAGAACTTTTGGATAAGATCAAAAACGTTGACTGGGATTCCATCAAGTCGGAGGAGAATAAAATCGGCGGAAGATTTGATTTTTCAGTTTAGTTTATTCAGATGAGAATAGAAGCAATTTCATAAAATCTTACATACACACTTGACAATATTCCGCCGAGCGCGGCGTCGGTGAAGGGGTTCGCACCTGTGGTGTGCCAACAGAGGTATCGCGGATGCACTCATGGAAAAAATGACACCTTTAATAATGAAGAATAGTGTACAGAAATAGCAAATGCTGTGAAATCAATGGTGTAAATATCAGAAATAAGGAAGCTAAAAGTTGGGCGGCAGATTAGTTAATAATTTGCCGCCTATATACATTTCTCTCCTTTATACCGATACATCAATAGAATTACGAACGAGTCTGTTACCATTTTGGACAAGTGTAGCTTCTACGGATTCTCTTGTGACATTATCAAGAATGCTTGCATCAAATGCTTGTCTGGGCTTCCAATTTGGATTGGCTGATTTTACTGCCGCATACATAGCAGCTCTATACTGTCCTTCATATTGTTCTAAAGTCCATGTACCACTTAAACGCTTATCTTTGCTGACGCTCAACTGATAATCTTTGAAAATATCGGAACGCTTTGTTGTGTCACCATTTGAAAGACCTTTTTCCTGAATAAATTCCCGCTTCACATTATCAAACATTTTTTGACGATGATCTTCGGATATATTTGTAAGTTTCTGCCATGATGTACCTTTTCCAGTAACATCCATACCTGCAACACCATTTGAATTTAATAAATCTCCGTCCGAATCAAACTGCTTCATCAGATTTTTAATAATCGTATCCCTTCCACCGAATATTTCATATATCATCTTTTCTTCCGGAGACATCATGGATTCATTTTCAATTACTCCAGATAACCAGCTTTTTTCTTTCAATGCCTTATACTGTTTACTATTTGTATTGATACTATTATAGGTATTACCTAAACCGTTAATATTCATTGACATATAAAAGCCTCCCTGCAAATAAATTCAAAACCTGTTTAGAATGTGCGTATAATCATAAAAATTAGAACTAACATATATGCGCATAATCTGGAGGAACCATGATATTAAAAAGAAAAATATATAAAAAACTACTGGAATGGAAAAAGGAGTGTCAGGGGAAAAAAGCTTTACTGATAGAAGGTGCCAGACGTATTGGAAAGTCTACCATCTGCGAAGAATTTGGAAAAAGCGAATACAAAAGTTTTCTTCTGATTGACTTTGCTAAAAAAGATAAGGAAGTTGAGGGGTATTTTGAGAAATATCTGAATGATCTGGATACATTTTTTATGTTATTACAGACACATTTTGGAACAAAACTGACAGAGAGAAACTCTCTTATTATTTTTGATGAGGTGCAGATGTTTCCACAGGCAAGAGCAGCGATAAAATATTTAGTGGCAGATGGAAGATATGATTATATCGAAACTGGTTCATTGATATCTATCAGAGAAAATGTAAAGAACATCGTCATACCGTCAGAAGAAAGACATATCAATATGTATCCATTGGATTTTGAAGAATTTGCAATAGCATTAGAAGAAGATTTGCTGGTTGAATATATAAAAAAATGTTTTGAAAAAAGAGAACCTTTGGAAAGAAGTATGCATAATCAGGCAATGCTTTTGTTTCATCAGTATATGCTTGTTGGTGGGATGCCTATGCCTGTAGTAACATTTATTGAAAGCAAAAAAGATTTTACAGAAGCGGATAGAGAAAAAAGGGACATTCTTAAATTGTATCGGGAAGATATTATGAAAATAGATGCAAAGTATCGAAGTAAGGTACTTGCAATTTATGACCAGATTCCGGGATTTCTTTCACAGCATGAAAAAAGAGTTGTATTCAAAAAGCTGCAGGATGGTAGTTACGCAGACCAGTACGAAGAAACTTTTTTCTGGCTGTCGGATTCTATGATATCCAATGAGTGCTTTTTGTGTAATGATCCGAATGTTGGCTTATCATTAAATGAGACAAGAAGCTATGTAAAGTGTTATATGGGTGATACCGGACTTTTGGTAAGCCATGCATTTGATGAAAATGAATTACTTGAAGATGAAGTATATAAACAGATATTGGCAGGCAAATTACAGATTAATGAAGGAATGCTTTATGAAAATGCAATAGCTCAGATGCTGGTGGCAAATGGACATAAATTATATTTTTATACACACTATAATGAAAATAAGCATCGAAATGATATGGAAATAGATTTTATCATTTCCAATAACAGCAGATTAAAATATAAGATGTTTCCGATTGAAGTAAAGTCTGGAAAGCAATATAAAACGACCTCATTAAATAATTTCAGAGAAAAATACAAGGAGCGCATAGGGGAAAGTTATATTATTCATCCAAGAAATTTAATTGTAAAAGATGGAATTATATGCATTCCCCCATATATGACGATGAATATATAAAAATCTGACATACACACCAAGTTTTGGAGAGGATGGCATTATCAGTAAAAGATTCCAGAATGGCAAGGAACTGGAATTCGCAGGCTCGAAAGATTTCTGGAAAAAATTTTTAAATGAATCATAATAATTTACGGATCTTTGACGGCGGCATCCCAAACCGTTTTTTAAACAGCTTGCTGAAATGATAGACATCATCATAGCCGACTTCGGCTGCAACTTCCTGGATGCTGCCGTCAAAGCCGTTTTCCAACAATTCTTTTGCTTTTTCAAGGCGGATATTGATCAGGTGGCGGATCGGTGTATCGCCTGTCTCACTTTTAAAAATACGTGAGATATAAAAAGGACTTAAGTACATATTTTCTGCAATCTGATCTAAAGAAATCTTTTCACTGTAATGATCCTCAAAATAATTTACGATCTGGTCAACCACATATTTTTTGCTGGTAGATTCAAAAGAGCAGCCGGTATTGATTTTTACCGGTTCACCCTGTTCCCGCAGCAGCAGGATCAGCATCTGCATCAGATAACTTTTCAACATGATATAACGTCCGCTGCGGCAGACATCATTTTCTGCGCTCATGGCTGTGCAGATCTTAAACAGCTTCTGGCGCAGTTCACCGGAGGTATGTAAAATAGGAGACTGTGTGGCTGATTGGATGTCAGATCTTTTAAATGCAGCGGCAGATAATTTTCCGGGAAATCCCCAAAACGGACGTCACATAATCCAACAAAAAATTCCGTAGCCGGATTGGAAGGGTCTGTGCAGAGTGCCTGATGCTTCTGCCCCGGATTTAAAATAATGATATCGCCCTCGGAGATATCATACAAGGAGCCATTGATCCGGTATCTTCCGTGACCGGACAAAATAAAAGCCATCTCGATGAAATCATGGCTGTGATAGAGTTCCTCGTCTTTCAGACGGGTGCCTTTCCAGGTAAATAAAAAAGTAGGATTCAGTTGGTCAAGCAGTTCTTCCTGGTTGTCACAGCACATAGTAATCTCCATTTCTTTGTATAAGTCTGAAAAATTATTTTGTCAATCATGTCATAGTATATCACATTCCCCATCAGAAACCATCCCCTCCGTTGCAAAAAATAACATGAACGGTGCAAGATAGTACATTCCTTTTTACCCCAGAAGTACTATACTGAAAATCCGAAAGAAAAACAAAAAGGGAGTAGGAGGGTTATTATGACACCAATGAAATGGTTCTTTTCATTTCTGAAAAAGTACCGGGGACTGATGATAATTGGTATTTTACTGACCACAGCGGTATCTGTGTTATCGGTGGTCAATCCGTACATATCCGGGCAGATCGTGGATCAGGTCATAAGCGGGGGCAGATATGATAAGCTGATGCCGTTTATCGGCTGTCTGATCGGCGTTACGGTCGTGATGGGGATCTTACGTTTTCTGTTTCAGGTAGCATTTGAGACAGCGTCGCAGGGTGTTTTGTACGATATGAGGGATAAGGTTTATCGAAAACTTTTGGAAGAGGATTTTGCATTTTATAACAAGAAGCGTACCGGGGATCTGATGAGCCGGCAGACCGGAGATATGGATGCAATCCGTCATTTTGTGGCGTATGTGGTCTACATGGTTTATCAGAGTGTGCTGATGTTTGTGTTTGCGCTACTTATGATCTTTACCGTCAATACAAAACTGGCACTTGCCATGCTTGTGGTACTGCCGTTTACTGCATTTGCAACTTATCGTCAGACAAAAGAGGTACGTCCGGCATTCAAGCGCAACCGTGACTGTTTTTCTTCACTCAATGCGTTTGTGCAGGAAAATGTCAGTGGAAACCGCGTGGTAAAAGCATTTGCAAAAGAAGATTTTGAGATTGAAAAATTTAATAAGGAAAATGATAAATTCCGTGCGGCACAGATTGATGCGTCAAAGATCTGGATGAAATATGTGCCGGTATTTGAGGTGCTTTCGTATGCACTGACGATCATTCTGATCCTATATGGCGGCTATATGGTGATTCAGGGAGAAATCACGTTAGGGCAGCTTGTTACCGTAAACGGATATTTATGGATGTTAAACAACCCGCTGCGTCAGGCAGGATGGCTGGTCAATGATATCAGCAATTTCACAACTTCCGTGGAGAAAATCTATGCGACCTACAGTGAGGAACCGCATGTAAAAACACCGGTATCCGGAGTGGTAAAGAAGCATTTGAAAGGTGAGATCGAGTTTAAAAATGTATCCTACCGTGCAGATGATGAAGACATTGTCATGGATGTCAATTTTAAGGTAAAACCGGGGCAGACCGTCGGTATTATCGGTTCTACCGGAGCCGGAAAATCAACGATCATGAATCTGCTCTGCCGGTTTTATGACACGACTTCGGGAGAGGTACTTGTGGATGGTGTGAATGTCCGCGACATGGATCTTTATAACCTGCGGGATAATATCGGTATGGCAATGCAGGATGTATTCCTTTTTTCGGACACGATCGAAGGGAATATTGCATACGGAAGACCATCCTGCTCCTTTGATGAGGTAAAACAGGCTGCAATCATGGCGGATGCCAATCATTTTATCGGGGCACTTCCGGATGGTTATGAAACAATTGTAGGTGAGCGTGGTGTCGGACTTTCCGGCGGACAGAAACAGCGTATTTCGCTTGCAAGGGCGTTGTTAAAAGATCCGTCAATTCTGATCCTGGATGATACGACGTCAGCGGTGGATATGGAGACGGAGAGTTATATCCAGAGCCAGTTGAAAAAACTGGATAACAAATGCACAATCTTTGTCATAGCATACCGTATTTCTTCCATCAAAGATGCAGATCTGATCCTTGTCATGGATAACGGACGTATCATTGAACAGGGAACCCATGAGGAATTGGTGGCAGCAGGCGGTTATTATGCGACAGCTTTCCATAACCAGTATGGTGAGATCCCACAGGAGATTTTAAGCGGAAAGGGGGAAAAATGAGATGGCAAGAAACAGATATGATATGGATGAAATATTAGAGGACAGCTTTGATGTAAACCAGCTCAAACGTCTGGCAGGCTATATTGCCCCATACAAAAAGAAGATGGCAGGCGTTATACTTTTAATGCTTTCTTCCTCGGCGCTTACCATGGCAATCCCGATCTTTTTTCAGAATGTCATGGATAACAGTATTCCGCAGAAAGATATGAGCTCCATTATCTTTTACAGCGCTGCAACATTGCTGATCGCACTTTATTCCGGTCTTTCCCTGCGGATCAAGATCAAGACCATGAGTGTGATCGGACAGGACATTGTGCATGATATCCGTTACGATATTTTCTGTCATCTGCAGGAACTCCCGTTTTCCTATTATGATGACAGACCACACGGAAAGATACAGGTGCGCGTGGTTAATTACGTGAACAGTTTAAGTGATCTTTTAAGCAATGGTATTGTCAATACATTTACAGATCTGTGCAATCTGATCTTCATTCTGATCTTCATGTTTGCATTAGATGTACGGCTGACATTAGTCTGCCTGTGCGGACTGCCGGTGCTTGTATTTGTGATCATCCTGATCAAGAAAAAACAGCGCAGGGCATGGCAGATCCAGAGCAATAAACAGTCAAACCTGAATGCTTATATTGCGGAAAGCATCAACGGAATCCGTGTGACACAGTCTTTTGTGAGGGAAAATGAAAATCTTCAACAACTTAAGTAAAAATTACCGGAAATCCTGGATGCGTGCGGTAATGTTTAATTTTACAATGGGACCGAGTGTTGATATTATCTCTACATTTACGACGGCACTGATCTATGTGCTGGGTGTCCGATGGATCTTAGCACCGGATATGACACTGACGGTCGGTGTGCTGATCGCATTTACCGCATATATCGGGCGTTTCTGGGCACCGATCAACACGCTGGCAGGATTTTATAATTCACTTTTGACAGCAATCTCTTATCTGGAGAGGATTTTTGAGACGATCGATGAGCCGGTTGGTGTCAAGGATGCACCGGATGCAATTCCGATGCCGGAAGTGGTGGGAGAAGTGAAATTTTCCCATGTGTCTTTTGGGTATGAACCGGGGCAGAAGATTCTGGAAGATATTAATTTTACGGCAGAACCGGGTGAAACTTATGCGATCGTCGGTCCGACCGGGGCAGGAAAATCCACGATCGTGAACCTCATCAGCCGTTTTTATAATGTAGATTCCGGAGTGATCACGATCGATGGCATTGATATCTCGAAGGTGACATTGCACTCCTTAAGAACCCAGATGGGGATCATGATGCAGGACAGCTTTATTTTTGCAGGAACGATCATGGATAATATCCGCTATGGCAACCGCAGTGCAACGGATGAGGAAGTGATCCGGGCAGCAAAAACAGTCTGTGCACATGATTTTATCATGGAGATGGAAAACGGTTATGAGACAGAAGTGAATGAAAGAGGAAGCAGGCTTTCTGCCGGTCAGCGACAGCTTATTTCCTTTGCAAGGGCACTGCTTGCAGATCCGAAGATCCTGATCTTAGATGAGGCGACTTCGAGCATTGATACCGAGACGGAACTGCTTTTGCAGAAAGGATTGAACGAACTTTTGAAGGGACGGACTTCTTTTATCATTGCACACAGACTTTCTACGATCAAAAATGCAGACTGCATCTTATATGTGGATAAAGGCGATATTTTAGAGCGTGGAAATCATGACGAACTGATGGAACAGAAGGGTGAGTATTATAAACTTTATATGTCACAGTATGATTTCTTAAAATGACAGGCAATGCGGTGCCATTTGCCAATCGAAAAACTTAAAGCCAGCGTTTGACACTCGGATCTTAAAAATAAAAACTGCCGCCTCATGGTGATATGCCCCCCTTTTTCTGAACTTACAGGGAAAGGGGGACATCTATTCACCCGTAGGGCGGCAGTTTTTATGAAAATTTATTCATTTTTATGTTCTTTCCGGTATTCTGCCGGACTTTTTCCAACATATTTTTTGAATTTGATATGGAAATAATCGACATTCCGGTAGCCGACTTTTTCTGCGATCGCATAAACTTTTAACTCTGAGGAACAGAGGAGCTCCATCGAGTGTTTGATGCGGACATGGTCGACATAGGAGTTAAAGTTTTCGCCCATCTTTTTGCGGAAGATCTTTCCGAGATACGAGCTGTTGTAACCAAACAGCGGTGCAATATTTTCCAATGTGATATTGCTTGCATAATTGTGGTTGATGTAATGTAAGATATCATCCAGCACGCTTTCACGGGAAGAGTTGCCGATCGAGGACATGATCATTTCAAACTGTTCCGTGAAGAAAAGGATGATCTCATAGAGATAATATTTTTCTTCAATCAGCCGTATGATGTCTGCATTGCTTGGAAATGGGATATTTGCGCCATTATAAAGGCGGTTTGTCTGTTCTTTGATCTGCAGATAAAGGTCTGTCAGAAAAAGCCGTATGGAATCGATCGTATCGGCAGCATGGTAAAGCTCATTGGTAAGCTGTGTTAAGTTTTCCGCTAACATGTTGCGGTTGAATGCCTGAAGATATTCGAACAAACTGGTGGCATAACGGTTTAAAAAAGCATCGTTTAAGATCAGTTTTAAACTGTCTGGTTCCGGCAGCTCATCATAGCCGATGGTATGTTGTTCCTGTTCGCAGAAGAAGCGGCGCTCTAAGAGCTGTTTTGCCTGCATATAAGAAGTATGGACTTCTGAAAGCTCTGACACGCATGCACCGTATGTAATAAAAAGACTGTCGAGCGGCGAGTTCTCCTGAGGGCGGCTTTCCCTCTGGTAACGCTCTAAAAAATCATTAAATTTCTGGATCGCAAAAGTTCCTTTCAGCAAAATAACTTCCTGATACTGCAAGGTGATATTATCATAGGAATTATTATCCTGATTGGTCACACGTAAAAGATCTGAAAAGCGGTAGGAGGCATCTGCAGTGTTATGACTGTATTTCTCATAGATCACAACCTGGTAAGTATCTGCTGTCAGATGCAGATCTGCAGCATTTACGTGGGAGAGATCGATTTCATTCGTTAAAAGATCCCGGATGATGGTTTCCCTTGCTTTTTCACGGTAATGCTCCCTTGTATTTGCAGTTGCAGTGTCTTTGTCTAAAGTTTCTTTGATCGAGCAAAGAATCTCTTCTAGTTCATCCTCGTCAATAGGCTTTGTCAGATAATACTGCACGCCATAACGGATGGCCTCCTGCGCATATTTGAAATCAGAATAGCCGCTTAAGATAATGACTTTTCCGGTAAAACCCTGTGCCCTTGCTTCACGGATGACATCAAGTCCGAGCATTCCCGGCATGCGGATATCTAAAAGAACAACATCCGGCTGTAAGGCAAGGAGCTGTTGATAAGCAGCCTCACCGTTAGCAGCTTCACCGGCGATCGTATAGCCGAGAGCCTCCCAGTTAAACAGACATTTGATACCTTCACGAATAATGGATTCGTCATCTGCGATTAAAACCCGATACATACTATAACCTTCCTGTTCCAGTGATAAAATAACTAAAAGTAAGTATAAATGTGAATGTTTTGTTTGTCAAATTTACGGAGTGTTTTATGTATAATTTAGAGGGTATTTTTTGTGGGGCAGGTATAGTAAGATGAGATAAAATGAGAAAACTACAGGGAGGATTTATCATATGAAATTCAGTAACGGATGCTGGCTGCAGAAAGAGCGTTGTGAGTGCTTTTCTCCGGCAGAGGTATATTTTTCAAAGATTGAGAAGGATCAGGTAACGATCTGTGCACCGACAAGCAAGATCACGCAGCGTGGAGATACGCTTGGAGGAATTAATCTTACCATCGTGATCTCAGCTCCATATGAGGAGGTTTTAAGAGTTCAGACTTATCATCATATGGGTGTGCAGAAGAAAGCACCATCCTTTGAGATCGCACCGGCAGAGAGCGGACATTTAAAGGCGGAAGAGAAAGCAGACAAATTGATTATTTCAAGCGGATCACTGCGTCTGGAGGTGCAGAAAGAGAATGGGGCACTGACTTTCTACCGCGGTGAGGAGAAAATCACGGCAAGCGGCTGGAGAGACCTTGCATATATGAAAACCGACTGGAAAGGTTTTGCTTATGACAAAGGACCGGAAGATGCTTATATGAGAGAGCAGTTATCTCTTTCCGTGGGTGAGCTGATCTATGGTCTTGGTGAACGTTTTTCCGCATTTGTAAAAAATGGACAGAGTGTGGATATCTGGAATGAAGATGGCGGTACTTCCACAGAGCAGTCTTATAAGAATATTCCGTTTTATATTTCAAACAAAGGATATGGTGTATTCGTAAATCATCCGGAGTGCGTTTCTTTTGAGGTTGCAACAGAGATGGTGACAAAAGTAGAGTTTTCCGTACCAGGCGAAAATCTTGATTACTTCCTGATCAACGGACCTACGATGAAAGAAGTGCTGATGCGTTATACAGATATCACCGGAAAACCATCGCTTCCGGCACCGTGGACTTTTGGACTCTGGCTGTCCACATCTTTTACGACCAACTATGATGAAAAGACAGTCAACAGTTTTGTCGATGGAATGTTTGACCGCAAGATTCCGTTATCAGTATTTCATTTTGACTGTTTCTGGATGAAAGATTTTAACTGGTGTGATTTTACCTGGGATTCAAGAGTTTTCCCGGATCCGGAGGGAATGCTAAAACGACTGAAAGCAAAAGGTTTAAAGATCTGTGTATGGATCAACAGCTATGTGGGACAAGAGTCCTCCATGTTCCAAGAAGGCGTTGAGGGTGGTTACTTCTTAAAACGTCTAAACGGGGATGTATGGCAGTGGGATATGTGGCAGCCTGGACTTGCCATCGTTGACTTTACAAATCCTGCGGCATGTGAGTGGTATGGAAAAAAATTAGAGGCACTTCTTGATATGGGTGTGGACTGCTTCAAGACCGACTTTGGTGAGAGAATACCGACGGATGCAGTATATTATGACGGATCTGATCCGGTTAAGATGCATAACTACTATACATACCTTTACAATAAGGTGGTATTTGATGTATTAAAGAAGAAAAAAGGCGAAAAAGAGGCAATTCTTTTTGCACGTTCTGCAACTGCGGGCGGACAGAAGTTCCCGGTTCACTGGGGCGGTGACTGCTGGTCTGATTATGAATCCATGGAGGAAAGTCTTCGCGGCGGTCTGTCACTGACAAGTTCCGGTTTTGGATACTGGAGTCATGATATCGGAGGATTTGAGAGTACTTCCACATCGGATGTATACAAGAGATGGTGTGCGTTTGGACTTCTTTCTTCCCATTCAAGGCTGCATGGATCTACTTCTTACCGTGTGCCGTGGGCATATGATGAAGAAGCAGTGGATGTGGTACGCTACTTTGCACAGCTTAAGGCATCTTTGATGCCATATCTGTACCGCAATGCGATCGAGACGTCCAAAACAGGTATTCCTATGATGCGCAGCATGGTACTTGAATTTACCGAAGATAAAAACTGTGCATATTTAGCAACACAGTACATGTTAGGTGATTCCCTGCTCGTTGCACCGATCTTCCGCGAGGACAGTATCGCAGAATATTACTTGCCGGAGGGAACATGGACATCCTTACTGACCGGAGAAGTCAAAGAGGGAGGTAAGTGGTACAAAGAGAAACATGGTTACTTAAGTATTCCTCTTTATGTCAAAGAGGGTAGTATTGTGGCTATGGGAGCAAGAAATGATAATGCAGTTTATGACTATGCAGATGGTGTGACATTCCGTGCATATGCATTAAAAGATGGCATCAAGGCAGAAACTGTCGTATATGGAACGGAAAATGAAAAAGAAGCATCTGCAAATGTTGTAAAGAACGGATCTTCTTATCAGATCGCGGTAGAGAGTAATAAGGCATCCAAAGTGGCATTGATGAACGTTGGCACTCCAAAGCAGGTAACCGGTGCATCCTATACACAGGATGGGGAAAATGTCATCGTAGCATTTGACGGTAACGGCAAGGCAGAGGTTGTATTTTAATGCAGGAAACATATATTGAACAGATTTTAAATGAACTGACTTTAGAAGAAAAAATCGGTATGATCCACGGTGCGGGGTTATTCCGCACCGAAGGGGTAAAGCGGCTTTCCATACCGCCGCTTTACATGTCAGATGGTCCAATGGGGGTGCGGGCAGAATTTGCAGACAATGAATGGCGCAATATTGGAACGACGGAAGATTATGTGACCTATCTTCCATGTAACAGCGCCATCGCATCCACGTGGAACCGCAATCTGGCGAAAAAAGCAGGCAGGGTTTTAGGCGAAGAGGCAAGAGGCAGGGGTAAGGATGTGATCTTAGCTCCAGGTATTAATATCAAACGAAGCCCGCTCTGTGGAAGAAATTTTGAATATATGAGTGAAGATCCAAGACTCATCGAAGAACTGGTGGTTCCGATGATCGAGGGAATCCAGGAAAATGATGTGGCAGCATGTGTAAAACATTTTGCAGCAAATTCGCAGGAAACAGAAAGACTCTGGGTTGATACGATCGTTGATGAGGCTGCACTGGAAGAAATTTATTTTCCGGGATTTAAAGCAGCAGTACAAAAAGGACACACGCTTGCACTGATGGGAGCTTATAATCTGTTAAACGGCGAGCACTGCTGTATGAGTAAGTCCCTGCTTAATGAGAAGCTGCGGAAAGACTGGAAATTTGATGGAGTCGTGATCTCCGACTGGGGAGCAGTACACGATACGAAAATGGCAGCAGAATCCGGTCTGGATATTGAGATGGATGTCAAATATCAGTTCCATGAGCAGTACATGGCAGATCCGCTCTTAAAAGCTGTGAGAGATGGAGACATTGAGGAATCAATGGTTGATGAAAAGGTGCGTAATATTCTTCGGATGATGCTGCGTCTTAAGATGATCGGACCAGAGAAAAAGAACCGTAAAACCGGTGCATATAATACGGAAGAACACCGCAGGGCAGTGCTTGATGTGGCACGTGAGTCAATGATCCTGCTGAAAAATAAAGATCATGTACTGCCTCTTTGCACAGAATCCGGCTGCAGGGTTGCCGTGATCGGTGCAAATGCCGCAGCAATCCATTCGAATGGAGGCGGAAGTGCAGAGATCAAGGCATTGTATGAGATTTCGCCGCTCATGGGAATCAAAAAGCTGCTCGGCGGAAATGTCAATGTTTCCTACGCACCGGGATATGTGATCCCGGACAAAGAGGAAGCGTCTGAGATCAACTGGCAGGCGGCAAGTACAGAGAATGCCGGGGATACGGAAAATGAATGTACTGTAAGTGGAAGTACGCAGGGAAAACAGCAGAAAGCCACAGCGGATGCATATCACAAAAAACAGAAAGAAGCCTTAGAGGAAGCAGTTGCACTTGCAAAGGCGAGTGATATCGTTATTTTTGTGGGCGGATTGAATCACGATTTTGATGTGGAGGGACTCGACCGCACAGACATGAAGCTGCCTTACGGGCAGGATGCGGTGATAGAGGCTCTGTTAAAGGCTGCACCGGATATGGCAGTCTGCATGTATGCAGGGTCACCGGTTGAGATGCCATGGGCAGAAAATGCAAAAGCAATTCTCTGGAGTTATTATGCAGGTATGGAAGGCGGAACTGCGATAGCAGAGACTTTGTTTGGAAAGGTAAATCCGTCCGGAAAACTTGCAGAAACGTTTATCCGGGATGCGTCACAATGTCCGGCACATACGATCGGAACTTTTGGAAAGAAAGACCGTGTGGAATACCGGGAAGGGGTAATGGTTGGCTACCGTTATTATAATACAGAAAAAACAGATGTATTGTTTCCGTTTGGACACGGACTTTCCTATACAGATTTCGTTTATGATGATCTTAAAATCGCACAGCAGGAGAGTGAAAAACAGACTGTTAAGGTTTCATGTACTGTGAAAAATAAAGGTGTCCGGGAGGGTAAAGAAACTGTTCAGATTTATGTTGCACGGGAGCAGGAAAAAAACAGAATATTTCAGGAATTAAAAGCATTTGAAAAAGTGGAACTGGCTGCTGGAGAGGAAAAACAGATCTGTTTTACTTTGGATAAACAGGATTTTGCACATCATGATGTGCAAAAAAAGATGTTTTTGCCGATGAGTGGGACTTATGAAATTCAGGTTGGAGCGTCATCGGCAGATATCCGTCTCAGTAAAAAAATCAATGTTATTTTTGAATAAGGATAAATTATGTCTATTGAAAAGAAACTCTGACTTTGCTATGATAAAGTCAGGTTTTTTTTGGATTTTTATGGGGCAGATAGGTGAGAGTATGGCTGAAAAGGGTAAGGTATTAATTGTAGATGACAAGCAGATCGAACGTGTCATGTTGAAAAAGATTCTGAGTGACACATACGAGGTTGTTGAAGCAGAGAATGGCAAAAAAGCATTTGAGATCCTTTATGAACGAAGCGAGGAGATAACTGCGGTGCTTTTGGATATCGTTATGCCGGAGTATGATGGTTATTATTTCTTAGAGCGATATCATAAAGCACAGATGTATCAGGCAATTCCTGTGGTCGTGCTGACGATGGAGATTGATATTGAAACAGAAGTCAGATGTCTTAGTATGGGGGCATGGGATTTTATACGGAAACCGTATAATGTGGATGTTGTCAGGTTTCGTTTGAAGAACGTGATCGGCAGCAGCAGTAAAAACATCAGCAAAGCGTTAAAGTACCGTGCGGAATATGATATTCTTACCGGCATCTACAATAAAACGAATATGTTTCAGGCAACATCTGCCATGTTAGAGCGATATCCGGACAGACATTTTGCATTTGTGCGGATGGATATTGAAAAGTTCCAGCTGATCAATTCCTTTTTTGGAATGAGTGCCGGGGACGAGCTGTTAAAATATATTGCAGATCTTCTGATACGCGCAGTAAAAAACCGCAATGATATCACTTTCGGCAGGATGGATGCGGACATCTTCTGTTTTTGCATGTCCTATGAAAATACAAAAGAACTGGTGGAGAGTTTTAATAAGATGAGGGATATCTTGAGCAGATATCCGCTTGATTTTGATATTGTACCGATATTTGGTGTTTATCTGATCGCGGGGAAGAAAATAACACCAAACCATATGTATGACAGGGCAAACCTTGCGGCAAAACACTGTAAGGGTAATTATATCCGCAATTATTCATTTTATACACGGCAAATGAGTCAGGAGATCGAAAAGGAACAGCGTATCGTAAACAGTATGAAAAGCGCACTTGAAAATCATGAGTTTGTTGTTTATTACCAGCCGAAATACGGACTTAGCGATAATCAGATTGCAGGTGCAGAGGCGCTGGTGCGCTGGAAACATCCGGAACGGGGGATGATCTCGCCGGGAGAGTTTATACCGGTATTTGAACGGAACGGTTTTATCACAAAACTGGATTATTATGTGTGGGAACAGACCTGTATCCAGCTCAGAAGGTGGTTAGACGAGGGAAAACAGCCGCTTCCGATATCGGTAAATCTTTCAAGGATTAGTCTATATAATAAAGAAGTAGTGGAAGTGATCTGCGATCTGGTAGACAAATATCAGATTCCGCGCAGCCTTTTTCAGGTAGAGCTGACAGAGAGTGCGTACAATACCAATCCAAAAGCGGTGCAGGAAATGATGCAGCGATTGCGGGAAGAGGGATTTTATATTCTGATGGACGATTTTGGAAGCGGATATTCTTCTTTAAATGTCTTAAAGGATATAGTGGTAGATGTTTTAAAGATGGATATGAAATTCTTTTCCGGGGATGATAAGGAAGGACGCGGAGAAAATATCATGGCTGCCGTGATACGTATGGCAAAATGGCTGAATATGCCGGTTGTGGCAGAAGGTGTCGAACGGATCGAGCAGGTGGAGTTTTTAAGAAGCATAGGATGTGAGTATGTACAGGGATATTATTTTGCAAAACCTATGCCGGTGGAAGAGTATGAAAAGCTGCAGTTTGACAGACCGCATTCACAGAGGGAGAAAGATACAGAACGGTTAGTTGATATAGATAGCCTGTGGATGCCGGCATCCCAGCTTGAAACCCTCTTTTTAAATGCAAAACAGGGGGTGGCTGTCTATGAGTACAGCAAAGATCAGATTGAGACCATTCGCGTAAATAATGCATATTATGAAATGTTTGGATATCAGGATATCAGCCAGAAAAAAGATATTTTCCAGGAAATTCCCAAACGGTATCATAAACGTGTTCTGGATGCATTTTCTCATACAGCAGATACCGGACATGAAACACAATGTGAGTTCTCAAAGAAAAATGAGGCAGGGGAAGAATTTTATATTTTTTTAAAACTATATGATGTTGGGATCGTAGGAAATAAACATATCATATATGGTGTATTTTTGAATGTGACAGAACCAAAACAACTGGAATGGGAATTAGAAAAATACAGACTGCTGTTATCCGGAAAGCGTAAATCCGGGGAGAGGGAACAGACAAAAGAACAATCGGAGGAATGATAGAAAATGAATGAGGTATTGGAAGGATTAAATGCGTGGGGATGCGACTTAGAAGGAGCTTTAGAGCGTTTTTTAGGGGATGAGAAATTATATCAAAGCTGTCTTCCGATGGTGGTAGAGGACGAGTCTTTTGATGGTTTGAAAGAGGCACTTGCAGCAGATGAGAGAAAAAAGGCATTTGACTGCGCACATACATTAAAGGGTGTATTTGCAAATATGGGTATTACCCCGATGTTTGAGACGGTTGTAAAAATCGTAGAGCCGCTTCGTGCTGGGAAAAATGATGGACTGATGCTGGTGTATGAGGAATTGCTGGATGAAAGGGAACATCTTAGAAGCATTATCCAGACAAAGGGAGAATAAGATACGTGAAGATTTATATGACAGATACGCTTCCATTGGAGGATGAAAAGATATTTTCGCAGATGCTGCCCTTTATTACAGAAGACCGGAAAAATAAAATAGTCCGATTAAAGAAAAGGGAAGACCGGTGCAGATCTTTAGCAGCAGGATTACTGCTTGAGTATGCACTGCAGGAATATGGGATCAGCCTGCTGCCAGGAAAAATGCGGCAAGCGCAGCTTGCATTTGGAGAAAATGGAAAACCAATCTTAAATGACAATATCGGCATACATTTTAACCTGTCACATTCAGGACGATATGTGGCAGGTGTTTTTTCGGAAAGTGAAGCGGGAATTGATTTGGAACAAATCAGAAAGGGACAGAGCAGGATTGCAGAACGTTTTTTTGCCCCGGAGGAATATCTGGCATTACAGAAAGAAAAAATGGAAGATACAGACCGCTGTTTTACGGAGCTATGGACAAGAAAAGAAAGTTATATCAAAGCAGTTGGAAAAGGGATGGCACTGGATCTGGCATCTTTTTGTGTGCTGCGGGAGCAGGTAGAAGTTTTAAAATCAGAGCAGAAAGAGCAGTGGTATCTGCAGAGTTTTTGCCCCAAAAGCGGATATATATTGTCAGTGTGTGCAAAAGAGCGCATACAATGTAAAATTCAATGGATCGGGGAAACAATGTTTTCACAGAAATTTATTTGACGGAGAACCGGAAAAATTTTATAATAATCGCTGGAATGACAGGTAAGGAGGAAGATTCATGTACGACGAATTGACCGAACAGGATATAAAAAAAATGGAAGAAGAGATCGAGTACCGGAAACTCGTGGTTCGCAAAGAAGCCTTAGAAGCAGTAAAAGAGGCAAGGGCGCAGGGAGACTTAAGTGAGAATTTTGAGTACCATGCGGCAAAGAAAGATAAGAACCAGAATGAGAGCCGCATCCGCTATTTAGAGAGGATGATAAAAACCGCAAAGGTGATCTCAACGGATTCTGCAGAGGATGAGGTTGGTATGAATAATACGGTGACGGTTTATTTTGAGGAGGACGACGAGGAAGAGGTTTATAAGATCGTGACAACAGTCCGCGGTAATTCTTTAAAAAATTTAATCAGCAATGAGTCACCGCTTGGAAAGGCATTGCTTGGACATAAGGTTGGTGACCGCGTGGAAGTGGCTGTCAATGAGAATTATTCTTATTATGTCGTAATACGGAAGATCGAGAATACCGTGGATGACGGTTCCGATAAAATAAGACGCTTTTAGCAGAAAGAGGGATTTATGAGACTTACAGAATTATTAAATACAGAGAATGTAACGATTTCCTGTGAACTGTTCCCGCCGAAACAGGGTGCACAGTTAGACAACTACAAAAAGATCGTCGGCGATATGGCAGCGTTAAAACCGGCATATATGAGTGTCACTTATGGTGCAACCGGCGGAACTTCTGATTATACGGTAGAACTTGCAAATGAAGTGCGAAATGTGAATCATATTCCGGCACTGGCACATCTCACCTGTGCATCTTCGACTAAGGAGAAAGTTGCCTCTGTTATTCAGGAATTAAAAGAAAAACAGATTGAGAACATTCTTGCACTGCGCGGTGATATCCCGCAGAATGCGGATTTTCCATTGCCGAACCAGTACAAACATGCAAGCGAGCTGATCTATGATATCAAATCACAGGGAGATTTCTGTATCGGTGGAGCCTGCTATCCGGAAGGACATCCGGAGTCCCAGACATTAGATGAAGATCTGCAGCATCTGAAAGAAAAAGTGGAAGCAGGATGCGAGTTTCTTACAACACAGATGTTTTTTGATAATAACATTCTTTATAATTTTATGTACAAAGCACTAAAACATGGAATCGATGTACCTGTTGTGGCAGGAATCATGCCAATTACCAATGCTAATCAGGTAAAACGGAGCATTGCATTGTCAGGCAGTCTGGTTCCGCGCCGTTTCCTTGCGATCGTTGACCGGTTTGGAAGTGATCCGGCTGCAATGAAACAGGCAGGTATCGCTTATGCGACAGACCAGATCATCGATCTGATCGCAAACGGCGTCAACCATGTACATATTTACACCATGAACAAGCCGGATGTTGCAGGAGCGATTCTTGAGAACCTTTCGGATATTTATGTGAGGGACTAGTACGGCTATTTGTTTCCGGGCAAAATATATGGCTTTTATGAAAAAAATAATATCATTAGCTGCTTAGAAATGGAGATTAATATGAAAAAACAGGAAGAAATTTTCCATGAGATCCAGGATATGATGGGAGAGACAAAAGAGGGAAGAATCCGCTGGAGTGTAGAGGTTCAGACTACGGAGGCAAATCCGGTAGAAGAAAAACCCGTTGAGCATGAAGATGGATTGGATTGGACGATTGATGAGTGTTATGTTTCTTATTATTGCAAATACAAAGGAAAAGATTTCTGTCTGATCACTTATGAAATGTTAAAGACTGCAAACAGCAGCACAGGAGAGCAGAAAGTAAAATCCAGCAATATGGTATTTTTACCACCACTTGGGATGCGTTTTTTTGATATTCATGCGCTGCTGCCATACAGCATAGAGGTATCGAATGTATTACTTGATGCAATACACCGTCTCTGGGTAATGCTGCTTGATATGTATAAAGTGGACAAGGGCAGTATCTATTTGAATGTAAGACCCGGAACACTCACGATCGAGGATGAAAAGAATTGACAGGAACGATTTTTACGTCATGATCATTTAGGGGAGAAGAGGTAATATCTGTTGAAAAAACAAACCAAAACAGCCATGAAGCTGTCTGTTATTGCTATGATTGTGTCTGCATTTATGATGCTGGCAGCCTGCACAGAAACAGTGCAGAAACAAAAGATACCTGGTGCAACATATATGGGAGGGAACAATACGATTACTGAGATCTGTAAAGAACTTGACTCTGCGGGAGCTGCTCATGTAGATATATTTCGGGAATGGGCGGTTGATTTTGCAGATTCCGCAGGAAAAAATGCGAAGCTGGAAGATACATGGTCAGATCCTGGGAAAATGAAAGCGGATATCGGTAAATGTATGGATGGCTGGGAACAGAATCATGATTATTCAGATGCGGACTGTAGAATGACAGCTTTTCTCCTGTTAGATGGGGTGATCCACTCAGAATTAACGGAAGATCATTATGAGGGAACCTATCTGATGTTTGACACAGAAGCGATAGATAATGTGGACAGATATGAAATCATAAAAGAGAACAAAGACATGTTTACCACACTTTATGGTGAAAAGAGTGTTACGGATGACAGACATCCGGAATCTGCATTTTGCGACAGCTGGAAAGAATATGGATTTCAAATAGATAATGACAGAATATCACTTCTTAGTATCGTAATATATGATCCATATACGGATGCTGTTTTTGTAGGTCATACTGGTATCCTGATAAAGTATAGTGATTATTATTTGTTTGTAGAAAAGATTGCATTTGAACAGCCATATCAGGCAACTAAGGTGCAGACGATTGATGAACTGCTCGATATCTTGTCCTTAAGACCGGAATATTTTGGAGAAGAGGGAGAACCCGGACCATTTGTTTATCATAATGGAGATTATATTGGAACGTTAAAGAGAACGACTTAAGAAAGCATAAGGAGAATTCAGATAAAAAGAAAGCTATACCGGTAATGGGAGAGACTTTCAGATACCTGCCGGGAGGTATCTGAAAGTCCGGGAGTGAATGAAAATAGAACCGTTGGGTATGATGTGCCGGTTATGTACAAAAGAGTATCATAAAAGGGTTATTTATTTGAGCTGTCTGCATCGATTACAGATTGGATCTGTTTCATCAGAGTATCATAGTTATCCTGATTATCGATTCCACCGAGCATCGGATCACCCACGATGTTACCATTTCTGTCGACGAGTATTGTGGTAGGAAATGCCATGATATTGGAGGCATATTTGCCTGCATCTGAAGATGAATCAATAGAAAGATTGCGGTATTTAGCACCTTGGCTTTCAAGAACAGAGGCAGCTTCTTTGATAGCCGATTCATTTCCATCGAAGGTTTCTGTGTTGATGCCGACTACTTCTCCTCCCATTGCCCTGACTGCATCATTTAATTCATTCAGTTTGGATAACTCAGCAACACAAGGCTTGCAGCCGGTAAACCAGAAATTGATGACAGTTACTGCATTTTCGGAAAAAAGACTTTCGTCAACAGAATTACCATCGAAATCCTGACCTGAGAAATTTTTGAATGGTGATGCATCTTCAGAATTAGTATTCTGCCCATTTTTATCGGATTCTGTAGTTTCTTTTTCAATTTCTGCGATCTGTTCTTCGATTTTTCGTATGGTTTCAATATCATCAGTAAGTGTTTTGAATTCGTCATCAGTAAAAGAATCTTTGTTTGATTCAGCGGTATCAGCCAGATAATCAGCATAATTTCCGTTTGAATCTGCAGTGTTTTTATTCATCAGACCAAATAATTTGTCCCATATATCTTTATGCTCTGCAAAGATCCGGTTCTCCTGCTGATATAAATCATCCAGCTTTGTGTTGGAATTGTCCGCTGATGCCGTGCTGTCTTCAGCCGTGGTATTCTGTGGTTCTGTGGTGCTTACAGTTTCTTTTCCGCTGCAGGATGTAAGCAGCAGTGCGATGCTGAGTGTGACAACTGAAATAAATGTAATTTTTGTTTTCATGGATAATTGCTCCTTTTTTAAATTGTAATAAGATTGATAGTTACTGGTTTATGACTGCTGGTTACTGTTGTTCTTTTTTTTACATGATTTCCCCATAAACTGGTAGTGGATCGCATCTTTAGGACAGGCTTTTATACAGGCTCCGCATCGTATGCATTCCGGATGATCTGGAGTTTTACACACATCCACATCCATTTTACATGCCTTTTGGCATTGCCCGCATCCGATGCATCTGCTGTTCTCAATTTTAATAGAAAGAAAGCTGACCTTATTAAATAATGAGTAGATTGCTCCAAGAGGACAGATCCATTTACAGAATGGTCTGTAAAACAAAATACTTAACACAATTACTGTGATTAAAATAAGGCATTTAAAAGAAAAAAGTTTTCCCAGTGCAGAACGTATAGCGGCATTTCCAAGTGCGAGAGGGATAGCTCCTTCCAGGACACCCTGAGGACAAATATATTTACAGAAGAAAGGATCTCCCATTCCGATAGAGTTCGTTACCAGCATCGGAAGAAGTATAACAAAAATGATCAGGATGATGTATTTTAAATAGCGTAGCGGTTTGAGCCGGGCTGTAGAAAATTTTTTCCCGGGTATTTTATGAAGTAAATCCTGAAACCATCCAAACGGACACAGAAAACCACATATAAATCTTCCGAGTGTTACACCGAGTAAAATAAAAAATCCGGTTATGTAGTATGAAAATTTAAATCCTGATGAACCAACAACCGCCTGAAAAGCGCCAATTGGGCATGCTCCTGTTGCCGCCGGACAGGAGTAACAATTTAATCCTGGTACACATACGTTTTTTACGCTGCCCTGATATATTTTTCCTTTCCATAAATTAGGAATATGGATATTCGTGAGCAGTGTGGCAGCTGCCTGTATCCATCCGCGTAGTACAGCTATTTTTTTTGATAGAAAATTCTTTTTTTTATCCAATTCCGACACACTCCAGACATAATTTTATTGCTTTACCGAGCACGACAGCTGCTTCTCCTCTGACCGCACCGTAACTTATCATGGTGATACCTGAGATGAGCAGGATCGACTGATAGATTTTTTTGCACTTCAAGATATTTTACTCCTTTCATTTGTTGTATTTATTGACCAGCTGATGTTAGTATTATACAATAGCTGTTGTAAAATTTGTGTTAAGAAGCTGGTGAATGAATTTTGAGATTATTGATAGTTGAAGATGAGAAACAAATGTGTGACATGGTTGCAAAACGGCTGTATGATGCAGGGTACGAGGTGGATACCTGTTATGATGGGGAAGAGGCTTTTGAAAGTGTCCTGACGGAAAATTATGATCTGATCGTTCTGGATCTGAATCTGCCCGGTATGGATGGAATGGAGATCTTAAAGGAACTCAGACAGAGAAATGAGGAGACAAAGGTTCTTATATTATCTGCAAGAGGGCAGATTGCGGATAAGGTTGAAGGACTGGATGCAGGGGCAAATGACTATATGGAAAAACCATTTCATCTGCAGGAACTTGAGGCGCGTATCAGAAGTCTGACAAGAAGAAAATTTGTGCAGAAAGATGTGTGTCTGGAAAGTGGTGGGATAAAGTTCGATACGGTAAGACGTGAGGCATATGCAAAAGGAAAAATGATTTCCCTGACAAGAAAAGAAAATGGCATTTTGGAATATTTACTTCTGAATCCTGGAAGACCGGTAAGTCAGGAGGAATTGATGGAACATGTCTGGGATGCATCCGTGGATAGCTTTAGTGGTGCCATCAGAGTACACATGTCTTCGCTTAGGAAAAAGCTTAAGGCTGAACTTGGATATGATCCGATTTTAAACAAGGTGGGAGAGGGATATAAAATACGGGAGGAGTCTGAACGATGAAAAGAATATCACTGCAGTGGAGGCTTACCTGTATCATTACAGTATATATTGCAGTTATATGTGGATGTCTGACGATGTTTGTCTATAAAAATGGCGTGTATTATATCGATTCCCTGCAGGAGACTGTGGATGCCCAGGGAGAGGATAACGGGGAGGATACGGATGAAATATATATCAGCATTCCAGATGATAAGTGGGATGAGTTTGCCAATGATTTTTCTATCCAGGCATATAATAATAAGGAAGATTACAAAAAAAACAGTCTGCTGATATCAGCCATATTGGCTCTTATTGGCGGGGTAGTTACATATTTTATAAGTGGGCATGCACTCAGACCAATCCGTGAATTTTCTGATAAAATTGAAGAAGTACAGGCGCAAAATCTGGCAGCTTCACGAATAGAAGAAAATAAAGTTAAAGAACTGAACCAGCTTAGCGTTTCGTATAATAAGATGCTTGAACGTCTCTCGGACGCATTTGAGATACAGAGGCAATTTACCGCAAATGCAGCACATGAACTGCGGACGCCATTATCTTTGATGCAGGTACAGCTTGATCTTTATAATTCTACACGGCATCCGGATAATGATGCTGATACATTGCAGACAATAAAGATGGTTACCGAGCAGAATGGAAGACTCAGTAAAATGGTAAAAACGCTCCTTGATATGAGTGAACTCCAGACTGTGGGACGGGATGATGAAATTATGGTTGACGCGCTTGTTGATGAAGTGTTAGCAGATCTGGATCCCCTTGCACAGGAAAAAAACATAAAACTTACTGGAAAATGTAAAAATATAACGATGGTTGGAAGTGACATTCTTATTTACAGGCTGGTATACAATCTTGTTGAGAATGCCATAAAATATAATCATTCGGGCGGACAGGTTACAGTAACTGCATACCGGAAGGAAAAACATGTTTATCTGTCCGTGGAGGATACGGGAAACGGAATCCCTGAGGAACTCAGGGAACGCGTGTTTGAACCATTCTTTCGTGTGGATAAATCCAGAAGCCGGGAACTTGGCGGTGTAGGACTTGGACTTGCGCTTGTCCGTGAAATCGTGAGAGTGCATGATGGCAGTATTGCAGTCAGATCAAATCCGTCTGGAGGAACGGTTTTTGATGTAATATTACCACTGTGATCGATCATAACTTATTAGTTACATCTGGCTGTCTCGTGCTTGGGGTATTTAATTCTTTTCTATTGAATTATGCGGATATCTGGTTGTTTTTGTAGTGTCGAATGTATTGCTGAAAGTTTTGATGCAAATGAAAGAGAAAGTCCTTAATCATGAGGAAATGTTAAATCATTATCTGATACGCGGATTTATGGAACTGGTCATATTCCGCGTGGAAAGGCAGTTTCCGAATGAGATCATGATGGCACTGGAAAAGGTGAATCTTTCCTGCCCGGTTCGTGATTCTGCCAGGGGACTTTTGAGAAACTGATGAAGTCAGATCCATATTTTGCGGAACTCTATATGGCTCAGGATAAAAACCTTGCATTTTGAGAACAGGCGTGTATAATCTCATTTTTGACAGTTGATTAGTTAATAAAGTGCCACAATCCCTGTAAATACAAGGGGTATGGCACTTTTATCTGCATACACGAAATATAGTAATGTTTTATCTCCGCTTACTTTTTTTCTGAATTCCTTTTATTTTCCGTTTTGTTATGAATTGATAGTCCGTTCTGAATCCGCAGGTTTCATGGAGATCGTCAGTGATTTCCTGACGCTCATATACCGGCATGAAGCCCTGTTCTTCTATATCCGTAAATTTTATGTCTTTTAAAGTGTGAAGTAATTGTTCTGTGGTATAAGTCCCTTTCAAGGAGCGGTTTAATAACCGGAAATGTAACAGAGCAAGAAAACAGGTAAGAAAATGAGCCTTAATTCGGTCTTCACGGTTTAAGTAAACGGGTCTGGCTTCAAAGTCTGTTTTCATAGTTCTGAAACAGTCTTCAATCTGCCATCTTCCTTCACTGACTTTTAAGATATCTGCAACGTTATCATCAAGCAGGTCTGTACATACCGCATAAAGCCCGTCATACATTTCTTCTTCAGTAATCTTATCCGTATCGAGATAATAGTGGATATTAGCTTTTTCTCCTTCGCTGGTTACAGCTACCTTATTTACAAATCTTGCAGGATCATTTGGATTTTTGCGCTGTTTTTTTAGAGAGCCATTTGCAACCATTTTTTCTGCCCGACAGATCTGCTCCGCACGGATGGATTTCTGATAAGCGGCATATTTAGGGGAGTAGGTTATGATCAATCTTTGATCCAGTTTTTTTGTTGTAAATGGTTCGTCTTTATAATAAAGCTGGTTCTTGTCATCATCTGTCAGTTTTGTGAGGTCAACAGGTTTATCATCTGAGAGACGTTTAAAGCCAGTTTTCTTTAAAGCCCATGCCCGGTCTTCAGCAGGCAGCTTTTTGATGGACTGAGTGACAATAAATGCCCTCTGTCCCATGTGATTAAGAACACGGTTATCCTCAGAAGCAAGTCCGGCGTCACTGCAATAGATAAACTTATCACAGCCGAATTGTTGGAGAATCTGGATAGGTTACAATTAACTAGACAGATTTTTTAAGGTCATATAATCTATAATAAATACACAAAGGAGCACTCATT
>OGNI01000590.1_pt1 | contig 26415 bp, 33 predicted proteins | sample 1573421 | NCBI WGS metagenome assembly OGNI01 (sample SAMEA2581928, study PRJEB24529) | metagenome | biome: Human gut stool | place: China | collected 2011
GTCGGTCATACTTCTAAAAAGGGTTTTTGTAGCGGGAGGCGGACTCGAACCGCCGACCTCGAGGGAATGAACCTCGCGAGCTGCCAACTGCTCTATCCCGCGATATTGTTGCGGAGGCAGGAATCGAACCTGCGACCTTGAGGGAATGAACCTCACGAGCTACCAACTGCTCTATTCCGCGATATTTTGATGTTGCAAAAATCCATTGTTTTTTATCCATCAACAAAAAGAGTGTCAATCCTTTACACTCTTTTTTATAAGCCAGCCAATAGACACGATTTTTGTACATCCAAAGGTCTAAAAATGGATAACTTATGAATGGCAACTAAAAAGGAACTGGAAGAAAAGAAAGAACACGCCCGGTTACTCTACATGAATGGAGAGCAACAAAAAATTATAGCCGAAAAAATTGGCGTGTCGGCAGTAACTATCAATAAATGGGTTGATGATGGCGGCTGGAAGGAAAAGAGAGCCGCAACAAACATCACGCGTCCGGAATTGGTAAATAAACTCTTAATCACTATCAACAACCTTTTAGAAAAGGTGAATGAGAGCGACAATCCGGATATGATTGCAGGGGCAAGCGACAAACTTTCAAAGTTGGCGGCAGTCGTGGAAAAACTGGATAAGAAAGCTAACGTAGTGGATGCTATAGAAGTGTTCATGGCTTTTTCCAAGTGGTTGCAATACCGAGCGACATTTGACGACGAAGTAACGCCGGAACTTCTTAAAATGATAAATAAGTATCAAGACCTATTCATCACAGAAATGGTAAGTTCTAAAATGAAATAATGGCAGAATCCCAAAATGACATAAAATTAGCGGTAGCCGAATGGAAAAAGCACTGTGAGAATGTGCAACGGTTAACCTTCATAGACAGGGAGGAAAACGAAGCTACCAAACTCGCGCGTATCAAACGGGTGCGGTCGGACTATGCCTATTTTGTGAACTACTATTTCCCGCATTTTACGGATGACCCGGTAACTGGTAAACATACGGAAAGCGCATCTTTCCATATAAAAGCCGCCAACCGGGTAAAAAAGAACCGGAATCTGAAAGAGGTGGCAAAATGGGCACGCGGGCACGCAAAAAGTACCCACTTTGATATTTTTATACCCCTATGGCTGAAATGTCAGGAAGTACGGGAAATCAATGTCATGGTACTTGTCGGGAAGAGTGAAGATAATGCTAAGACGTTACTTGGTGACATACAGGCGGAACTGCAATTCAACCAACGCTATATAAATGACTTTGGCAAGCAATATAATGCCGGAAGTTGGGAAGAAGGGGAATTCGTTACGATGGACGGATGTGCCTTTTTTGCGCGGGGTCGCGGACAGTCCCCGCGTGGATTGCGTTACCGGAGCAGCCGCCCGGACTATATTGTCATAGACGACTTGGATGATGACGAACTTTGCCAGAATGAAAGCCGGGTAAATAAGTTGACGGATTGGGTGAAAGAAGCCCTTTTCGGTGCGTTAGACGGCGGACGCGGGCGTTTTATTATGGTTGGTAATCTGATAAGCAAAAACAGCGTACTGGCAAATATTTCCGCGTCCAAAGGGGTAAATGTGACGCAGGTCAACGCCATCGACAAGAACGGGAAACCATCTTGGAAAGAAAAGTGGACTATAGAGGAAATCCGGGAAATGGAAGCTTTTATGGGATATCGCTCCTTTCAGAAAGAAATGATGAATAACCCGATAACTTCCGGCACTGTCTTTAAGCATACATGGATTAAGTGGAAGAAAATACTTCCCCTCCGTAAGTACAGCAAACTGGTGTTATACATCGACCCTTCTTTCAAAGGGACAACCAAAAACGACTACAAGGCTGCCAAACTTTGGGGGCAATATGGGACAGAACTCCATCACATAAAGGCTTTTGTTCGGCAGTGCAGTATTACTGAAATGGTGCGTTGGCTATATGATTTGTACGAAAGCCTGCCTCCGGGTGTAATTGTAGACTTTTACATGGAAGCTAACTTCCTACAGGATATCATTCTGGATGAATTTACCCGTGAAGGTAATTTACGCGGATATCAACTTCCCATCCGTGCAGACCGCCGTAAGAAACCGGACAAGTTCCAACGTATTGAAGCTATTTCCCCCCTTTGGGAGCGCGGTTTTGTGTGGTATAATGAAGCCGAACAGAATGACCCGGATATGTTGGCGGGCATTGAACAAACCCTTGCCTTTGAAAAGGGGATGCGCACACATGATGACGCACCGGATGCGGATGAAGGTGCTATTTATTTCCTTCAAAAGATAACACGTATTACTAACTGTCCGCCGATTATCGGCAGACGCAAAAGCATTAAAAACGTATGGTAAAACTTATTTTAGATTTGATTTTCACGTTCAGACTGAAACGTGCAAAACTGAGAGCCAACCGCCAAAAGGCGGAAACCGGCAGGAAACAATTTGTGCTCCTTTATAAAGGGAAACCGATTGTAGTAAGTAAGCAACATTTAAAACAGTCCATTGCCGCCGGATGCTATGAAAAAGGCTTTACCATTCAAAAGGCTGAAAAGATTGCTATTTATCAAACCCTTTAGCACCTGACGCGGAATGTTTATAGATAATGACGACTACCTGATAACGGCAGATGAATATACAAGGGATATTATTTCCCGGAGCGATGAGAACAAATTGCGAAAGGCTGAAAAGGTTGCAATGGAAGAAATTAGCGGCTATTTGCGTAGCCGCTATGATATCGCCAAAGCCTTTACTATGCAGGGGGATGACAGAAACGATAAACTTGTACAGGTAACGGTTGACCTGTCTATTTACTATCTGGTAAAAGCTCTTCCGGGCAGCATGAGTTCCGAGGTGTACGATGCACTCTATAGTAATGCCTTGATATGGTTAAAGGATATACAAGCTGGAAGATGCTCGCCTGATTTACCCACTTATATAGATGAAGAAACCGGGGAAACCGACATACATAATCCTATCAGATACGGGGGGATGAAACCCAATAAATATGATTATTAAACCGCATTAAAATGACATTTGAATGGCATACAATTTCTTTTCAAATATAAATCCTTTCCGAAAAAGGGAAGAAGCCATCACAGTGGAAAAGTTGCTGAAATCTGCCGCCACACAGAAAAGGGTACAGAGTATTACTGCCGAATTGATGCGGCAAACGGATAGTCTGACAAAAAAAGACATTGAATCATGGCGGCAATCGTGGCAGATGGCTATTGACTTTGAGAATCCGGCACGTGCAAGCCTGTATGATGTCTATACGGATTCCCTGATAGATTTACACCTCACAGGCTGTATCGGACAGCGCAAAGGTAAAACTTTGCAGAAAGCGTTCAAGCTGACAAAGGAGAACGGAAAAGAAGATGAAGCCGCAACCGCATTCTTTCTGAACGATTGGTTTTTTGATTTCATGGATTATGCCCTTGATGCACCCTATTGGGGACATTCTTTAATCCAGTTTGGAGACGTTATCCGCATGGGGAAAGAAATGAAGTTTGAAAACGTGGAGCTTATTCCTCGCAAACATGTTGTACAGGAATATGGTGTCATTACACGGGAACCCGGTGATGATTGGCGGAACGGTTATAGCTACCGGGAGGGGGAACTTGCCGACTGGTGTTTAGAGGTGGGGAAAACGCGCGATCTGGGCTTATTGTTGAAATGCGCCCCACAAGCTATCTCCAAAAAAAACATGTTGGCTTTTTGGGACATGTTCGGAGAAATCTTTGGTATGCCTATCCGTATCGGCAAGACTGCCTCACAAGATAAATCTGAAATAGGCAAGATAGAAAAGGCTTTGGACGGGATGGGTGCAGCATTTTGGGGGTTGTTTCCTGATGGTACGGACATAGATATAAAAGAATCTTCACGGGGAGATGCTTTCAACGTATATGATAAAAGAATTGACCGTTGTAACTCCGAGGAATCAAAAGGCATACTTAACCAAACGATGACTATTGATTCCGGTAGCTCGCTTTCACAATCCGAGACACATCTTGAAGTCTTTGAAAATGTCTGCCGTGCGGATGCAAAACGGTTGATGTACACCATCAACGGTAAACTATTACCGTTAATGATAAGACACGGTTTCCCATTGCAAGGTTTAAAGTTCGAATGGGATGAAGCTATCAACTACACTCCGGAACAGCAACTACAAATTGAAAAGATGATTGTAGATAACTATGAAGTTGACCCTTCTTACTTCGTGGATAAATACAACATCAAAATTCTAAAGAAAAAGGAAAAGACTGTTGACGCGGGAAGTTTTTTCAAGTAGGGGCTGACGGAAAAAGCAAAAGGGAAAGCGGCAGCCCGAAGGAAAAACAGAAACATTCCCGACCGGAGTTTATGAGATTTTATAATGCAATGGATAATGCATTGATAGACTTGTACTCACCGGATATCCTGACATTGGCTAATGATGGCAAAAAGCCCGATTTTGTCTATGATGGCAAAGTTATGGATGCCGCCACCCGGTGGATATACCAACAGGGCAAATTCGATGCCGCCATGTTGAAAGAAAATCCTGCAAAAGATATGATAGAAGAAAACTACCGTATTCTTTCTAATGCCGTATCTTCTTCCATTCGTCAGGACGTTCCGCCGGAACTTAGTTATGCGCTTGATAACAACACGTTCATATTCTCCGGTTTCAAGACCTATCATACTCTTAATGAAATCGGGCTTTGTCTTCTTGATGATAAGGGACAAATAAAGCCTTTTGAGAATTTTGCAAAAGACGTTCAGGCAATACATGAAAAGTATAACCTGAATTATCTGTATGCGGAATATAATCATGCTGTACATGCCTCTCAAATGGCTGTAAAATGGCATGATTTTGAGGCAGGCGGAGAGAGGTATAATTTGCAATACAGGACGGCAGGTGATGACAAGGTACGCGCGGATCATGCCGCACTCGACGGAACAACATTACCGATGTCTGACCCGTTTTGGACTATGTACCTGCCGCCAAACGGATGGAATTGCCGTTGTAATGTAGTACAGGTTAGGCGCAACAAATATCCGGTTAGTGACAGTGATTTAGCCATTAAAGCCGGTAATTTGGCAACAGACACCCCTAAAATGAGACTATTTCGATATAATCCGGGGGTGTCATTGAAAATATTTCCTGATAAACACCCTTATTACAAAGCTCCTAAGGAGGCAGAAAAGGAGATATTGAAACAAGCTGCACAAATGCCGGTAATCAGGACTAAAGGTGATGTTTGGAATGAGATAAAACGTATCAATGACGAAAAATCCCTGTTTGAACATGGCTTCCATAATTTGTTGGTTGAAACCAACCCCAATAATAACGGTTCTACTGATATGGGAGGGAGCATTTGGTTGAGACAGGAAAGAATAGACCTTTGTGTCAGTGGTATGGATAAGCTAAAGAGAGGCTTAAAAATAGATGAAAAAGAAGCGGACGCATTAGCCACTCTTTGGCATGAGATAACTCATAACCGGAACAAAAAAGGGTATGTATACATCACCCCGGCACAACGTTGGAAGATGGAGCTTGCCAATGAATTTGTTGCCCGTAACTCCCTGCCTGAATTCTATGAAGCAATGGGAAGCAAAATGCAACATGAACAATTTATCAAAGACAGGAAATCAACCGGATATAACAGGATGGTTAGGAATTATTGTACTGTTATTGAAAAGACCGGGGCGAATTATGACGGTGTATTGAACGATGTACGAAAACATCTCTTTAATGAAAGTTATGATAATCAAGAAGCCGGGCTGGTAAGTGCTTTGTTAAATAATGGAGCAAAAAAAGCAAATGGTTCTAAGCTAAAACGGACAGAAATAAAGCAAATACTTAAACTGTGCAGGGCTGTTGATGAAAGTAATTTCTATGAGCGTGGAATAAAATCATTCATTGAATGATAATTCCCATTCGTGACTAAATTCTTTGATAATGGCAGCTTTTAGCTTTTCATCTTTTATGAATTCCGTAAACTCCATAAAGTCATTGATGCGGGCTTCTTCGGCATTGGAGTTTGTTTGTGAATTGAGCACAACGTTTTTGTACCGGTCAATCGCTGATTGGTCGGAACTGCCTAAAATTTCCTCTATGACATCTTTGTCATTTGTGAAATCAAGGAACGTCTTATGTCTCAGGTCTAAATTATTATAGTCCATACGAAGCCTATTTTTCGCAAAGATAGATAATTAAACTATGAATCCAATAAAAAGAAAGAAAAATGTATGACGGAGAAGAACTATTAAATAACATATTATCAGATATGCAAGTGGAATTAACGGACGAATTTGACCGTAATTTCGTGCGTAAAGCGTTCTTTACTGAGAAGTGGACGCCAAGAAAGAAAGACGGGAAAGGTTCGCTATTGCTGGTAACGGGAGCAATGCGCCGTTCTATACGTTCATCCATTAGCGGACATTCTGTAGTCTACACCTCACCATATCCATATACGGATGTGCATAACCGAGGGGGAGTTTATAATCAGAAGGTAAAGGCACATTACCGCACTAATAGAAAGACGGGGAAAACCTCACGCGTAAGCGCACATAACCGGAGAATGGCTATGCCTAAACGGCAGTTCATTGGTGGCAGTCCGGAAGTGAGAAGCATAGTTAAAAGCATTGTAGATGACAACTTGAAAGATTATCGTGAACACCTAAATGATATTTTAAAATGAGAAAAGAGATTTACTTGGCTATTACCAACCGGATAAAGGCAAAAGGTTTGATTATTAAACATTTTGACCTTTGGAATGAGAATATATTCCAAGCCATAACAACGGGGAAACCATTTCCGACACCTGCCATATTTATTGAATTTGAGCCTTTTGATTGGAAGCAAGCCGGGCAAAGGGTCAAACATGCGGATGTATACATTAAACTGCATATTGTCACTGTATCAAGGGGAGAAACGCGGGTAGGTTGTCATACATTGGAAAGTGAATTGAAATATCTGGATTTGGTGGAAGACATAACTTCCGTACTTCCGGGGTTGTCAGGCTCTTGTTTCAATGCTTTGGTTCATACCGGCACAGTTCCTAACCATAACCATGAAAACTTAGTAGACAACATAGAACGCTTCAAAACGCATGTTACTGACAGGGGAGCAATGAAATATTTGAATATCGTTCAAACAACGGCTCAACCGGTTATTAAGGAGAAAAAATAAAGCCCCGTTTAGGGGCTTTATTTTGTTAGTGTAAGGCTATTTATCTTTGTAGTCTGTACAAGGCACATCATCCGGTTTTGCAAGGTCACAATCGCAGAAAGCAAAGCACGCTTTACATCTGAGTCTGAAATAACAGATGAGTTCTACCATGTTACAAAAGATGGCATCATATAACTTGTACATCAGTTCCGGCTCTTCTCTCTTAGGTGAATACACAAATACCCGTTTCCCTGCCCCTGCCATCCAACCGGCTTCCGTATTGGCAGACCTGCCGGAAGGTAACACAAGAACGCATACATCAGCCCAATTCATTGCATTAAAATCAGATTCAAAACCGGCTTGTGCAACCGGGGGTTCCAATGCTTCCCGGTATTGTTCCGTTGTCCAGTTCTGCCAGTCTTTATCAATCTCCGACCATTGAAAACCGGTTTTTCCTTCCGGGTTCTTGAAATCATACACTTCATGTCCCAACTCACGTAATACTTTGACCACTTCCTGCTGGTGTTCATTACGCCAACTACTTGCAACATATATTTTTGCCATATTTTTACTAATTAGTTATTTTGTTAATATCAATCCTATTCCTGAACATCTTGGGCATATATTGAAACCGGAATTATCATTCAAAACCGTACTCCAAAAGTCCAAAATCAAACCTTTCCCAGAGCAATGGGGACATATACAGATTTTCATTCTTTTACGTCCAAATCATCCAGATTAAGGAAAAAAGAGCCAGTCATATTGCATAACAAGCCGGTTAATAGCACTGCATCCCTTATTCCTGGCTTCAACCCTAATGATTCAGAGCCATGCTTTAAATCTACTTCGACAATCCCTGAACACACACTGCAAAAGCCTGCATTTATAGGCGTGAAACCTTCTATCTTAACTTCTGAGTGGGTGCAGTGTTCCGGTATGATAACAGGAAGAAGTAAAGACTTACGTTTGAATATTACATATTTCATATCGTTTTTAATCTTAAAATTATCATTACCCTATCCCAAAGTACAAGATATCCTTCCCAATAATCCTGAAAGCTAAAATAGTACCAACTCATTTGTAAATACCATATAGGTAGATAAACAATGAATATTGCTAACCATAAAGGGAGTAATATCCACCTAATTATTAGTCTAAGTTTGCTCATTACTACTTTGTTATTCATTAATTGGATGATCATTAGTATTTCCAGTAATCCATTCAATAGCCTCTTTAATCCCTTGCTCGTAGGTCATACCGGGATAATTGGAACCTCCTGTTTCTTCGGCATCAGCACATTGGTTGAGCAAATCCCAAATTTCTTGATCACTTCTTACTATATTCATTTTTTTCTTATTACGAATTAAGTTTCTCAATAAATTCTTTCACCTTACCACGCTTTACAAAGCGTTCATCAGAGTTGTGCCGCCCGGCAATCACAGTGCATAAGAAAAAATCAGTCTTATCACAATTTTCTTGCAGGCTGCAATTATCACACGGAGGGCTGGTTCTCAATGAAACCAACTCATGTAGTTCATCATTGATTATTATTCCATTCATATTTATCTTCTAATGAGATAATTTATTTAGCTCAACAGTTGATTGGGTGAGTCATTTACTCAACTGATGTTAGTATTGAAATAAATATTTCTTTTATCCTCCGAATCAAAGTCTTTGGCTTTACCGATAATTTTGCTGGAAACTACCATGATTTTACCGTCTTTATCTTTGGTCATGACATGCTCCACCGCTATATCATCTCCAAATCCAAAATCAGTCCCTATAATATACTTTCCTTGCTTTCTAATATACGTAGTCATACTTATTTCTTTATTGTTATTAATCCACTTGATACAATCTACACCCTGTTTTTTCCTTTGCTCTAAGCAAGAAACTTGCTGATTCGTCATTGTCAATCACTAATTTTATAGCTGTCAATCCTTCTGTTTTGGGCTTTTGGAGAAGAAGGGAACACGGCTGATTATAATAATTCCAATAGAAGATAAAATCCACTATGTGAAAATTATCTATCTGAACAATATAGTTGACAGGGATACGCTGCATATCTTTTTAGGATTTTGTTTTTAATCAAATAATTTTAATTGCCCCGGTTCGCCGCTTCCTGATGTGCCGGTAGGCGTATTGATATAATTCAAGAATGTACGGTAACACATCGGATAAATGGGGAAGACGTAATTCTTCCACACGGCGCGATAGCATTTATCTTGCCTTCCCGGTTCATAGTGTTGTTGTACGATGTCACACACATGCTTTATTCTCAATAATGTATTTTTGTGCCTACTCTTTGCCATATCAGAAAGTTTAACTACCTTTGCTTACAAGTTACCAGCTTATTAGCTCGTGCGTTGGACTTTCCGACAATCGGGCTTTTATTTTATCTTCTTATCTATAACCTCATTAAACGGTCTAACTGTCTCTTTTACTCTCTTTATTCTGACTATTCGCCCGCTTCCTTCGCATATAGGACAATGCTGAAAATATAAAGCATATCCAAGAAAATCACTATGTGGAACAATGCCTCTACCGGAGCAATTCCGGCAGAGTTCAACGTTTTCTATATTATACTTCGCTTTCTTCATTGTACACTTCTTTAAGGTAATCTCCAGTCATAAAGTCCATTTTCAGCTTTTTAATAGAGGATAACTCCGCTTTGGCAGAAAGAAGTAACGATTCAGACAACTTCCCCTTATTCGATTTTACAAACCCATCTCTTACATAAGTTACAACCTCTTCTTTAATTTTTTTGAGGTTGGGACGTTTCTTATAATCTTCGTAGTACAATCCGGTAAATGAAAGTACTTTATAACCGGTGATTTTAATTTTTACTGTTGCTTGATACATGATTCATTAAATTTAGAGATTATTAATCAGCTTCTGTCATTCCCAGAGGAACAGGCGTCCATTTTCCGTTCTCATTCTTAATTTCCGCCCGGATGAACTGTTTGCTAACCGCCGGTTGGTAACTTTCTTCTATGATGCGTACACCTTCCAGAAAACGGTCATTACCGGAGTCCTCAGCCATTTTACGCAATTGCAAAACCCGCGATGCTTTCAAATCTCCCTTATTGTCCTTGCTTAATAGGCGAAGGATAGCGGAAACCAAAGCCCGGCTTTCCTTATCTTTGGCAAGGCTTTCAATGTATTCTTTTACTATGAGAATACCATCATTCACCGTATCTCGATAAGCGTCAGTAACATAAACGCCCAACGTAAGACGTTTGTCACCTTTGGAGTTGGTAAACGTATGGGAACGTTGTTCATCCTTAGTCAACTTCAAGACATCCGCTTTCATATCCAAAATCGTTTTAAAGTTCCCAAAGATGGATTTCTTTGTGTCCTTAATACTTTCGCTCAGAGAAAGCAAAACAGGAATGGTAGCTTCTATTTCGTCATCTACCATCTCTCTGTACTTCTGACGTTCAGACTTTGCCTTTTCTTCCTCTGCTTTTTTATTTTCACTTCTCATAAAAGCCTCAAATTTGGCTTTCTGTTCCGCAGTCATTTCTACGGTCTGTGTTTCAATCTTTTCCATTATTACTTAGTTTAAATATGAGTGATTCGTTTTTTCTGATTCCTTTTTCTGTATCATTTTCAATTTTATAAGAAGCATATCCAGCTCGTCTTCTGTTAGTTTGCGAAATTCTGCACCGGCTATGCGTGGATGTTTACAATAGTTATTTATCACGTTCCAGTCTGCCGTATTGACACCCATCTTTTGCATTTGATGGAGAACAGAAGAACGTTTCCGGCGTAGGTTCTCACGGGCTATCTGCCTAACCTTATCACCGCCTACTTGTTCCTGCATGGCAGCACAAAGGTTTTCATATTCTTTATCCGTGACCTCCTTTAACGATTCCGTGCGTCCGTTTGTATATTGAAGCACCAAACTTGTTTTCAACTCATTCCGGTCATTACAAGGCAACCGGTTGAGTAGTGCATAAAAGCGTGAATAATTCTTCATAGTTCAATCTTCTTCTGTTATACCATACTCCGCCATCAAACAGACGTGTGATTCGTCTGTCAGACGCGTAGTTACTTCTCCCAGAATGAAGGACTGGTCGGATAAGCCGAAACCTGATACATTCTTTAGGGTTTCACTCACAATTTTCTCAATCATTTCTTCCATAATCATATTTTTATTGGTTATAATACATTGCCGCCCCTTTTTCCCATACCGTGAAATGATTGCCCGGTTCTGTGATAAACCTGCCTTTGCAAACAGCCCGAAAACCCTGCACGAATATTTTCACATCAGCATCATACATGACTTTCTTTGCCGCCCGACCTTCCGGGTTAATTCCTTCGGCATGACTGACGAAGATCAGTAACTTATTAGGGTGTGCCTCTTTTAGCTTTTTATAGGAGGCGTAAGTCAGTCCTGAATATTGGAAACTGTCTATGATGACTATATCCGGGCTTCTTTTCTTATTCAGACGAATACTTAAATCTTCCATTGATTCACGGTCAAGTATCAGAAAACGCCTGCTAACCTCCTGCATATTATGCAGGATAAGCGATTTTTGAAGGCTCAATCCCGTACTTTCTTCCAGACTGTTATAAGCCACTTTTGCAAACTTGCACAGGTACTTTGCAAGTTGAATGACAAATGAACTCTTACCGTTTCCAGACTGCCCCCAAATAAGCCAAGTTCCCGTTTTTCCGGGTTGCCCGAAAGCCGCTTCCCATTCATTTTCAAAAGGCAATTTGGGAATATATAGGCTTTGTATCTCTGATACAGAGTAAGCCCGCTTAATCTTTCTTACTGTCATATTATGCCTTTCTTATTTTTTCGATTTCAGTAAACAGCCGACGAAGACTGCCACCGGAACGGTTGACTATTTCCATCAGATTATAACCTTCGGGAGCGTTCAGTTGAGCAACCGCTATGGCTTGAGCCATTAGGAATTCTTTGCGGTCTTCTGCACCATCAGGAACTACTTTACTATACTTATCACCATAGCGGGAAAGCATTTCAGTATATCCCACCTTTTTGCATTCTATTGACCGGTTAATCTTTTCTTGTAAGCCATCAGCACCCATCATATACCATGCACAACAGCGTTCTGTTGCGTTCCAGAGTGCCTTTAATTCCAAAAAGGCTTCATACTGTAAGTCCCCGGCTTCATCAAGTATAACCAGCGGTGTGTCCAAAATTCGAATGTAACTTACCAAGTCTTCATAAACATCTGCATATCTACCGTTATAGTTTACACCGAATTCTTTAGCAATAAACCGTATTAGTTTCTGTTTGCTTTTCACCTGTGAACAATCCACGTAAATGGCATTTCTATGCTTCTTTACATAGATTTTTGCGGTGAAGGTCTTACCGATGTTTGCCATGTCACAAAGAATAGCTGAAACGCCACTATTTTGGCATGTTTCCAGTTGCTCGGTAATGAAAGCAAAGGTTGGTGTCTCAGCCGGAATCCATTCTACCTCTTTTTTAAGGGCAACCCCCAAACGCCGGGCAATGCACACCCAATTGGCATCACTGATAACCCGGTCAATCTTTCCCTTTTTAAGCACGTTGTAAACACTATTATTAATACCCAGAGCAACCGCATGTTTATTATCGGTCGAATAATTATCCCGGTCTGCTTTTATGGCTTCCAAGATACGTGATTTCAATTCATTTGTAATTTCCATTATAATGCTGTTTAAATGTTATTCAAATTATATTATACGGCAGCTTTTCCCAGCCCTTTGTAGGCATTTCCTCCATATTTGGAAAGAAGTGCCGCTACGTCTATCTCATTGTCTTTGGGGACTTCTATCGCTTTGCTTTCTACCTGTTCCAACCGCTTCACGGTTTCCGTTGGGATAATGCCTAACGGTTTGATGGCTTCCCGCCTTGTCAGTGCGTCATGTTGGCTTATAAGCTTGTTTTGCTCTAACATGATTTCTCTGTCAACATCCGTTTGTTCCACATCAGCTTCATTGAAAGTGCCTATATCTTTCAATTGGTCTATCAGGCGTCCGTTTTGGAAGATGAATACCTTTCCGGGGTTGCCGTCTTCATCCGGTATATAATAGGCATCTACACTGTAATTATTGGGGGCGAGCTTATTTAATACATCCGGGCTACTAAGCCAAAAGTCCCGGTAGCTAACCCGGCAATAGCTATTTCTGCGAATGCTTGTTTCTACATGGTTGCCTATATAACGGCTTATCATGGCTTCATCAAGCGGATGCAGGTTAGGATTCATGCATTTCCTGAGAACCTCCCAGCGCGTCATATTGGGATATTTCTTTTGATTCGGATGCAGGCTGTTGTTCCATTCTATCACGTCCGCCATGTCATCAGCTACCAATTCATCCCAACCGTAGTATTTCCGTTCCTCATAGGTGTTATTCAGTGAATCGCTAATCTTCTTACTATCTATCTGGTATTTCCAGTTCTTAGCGTAGAAACGCCCTATATCAGCATGATTTTTATGTTCTATAGACCGTTTCTTTGCCCCGTTGAATTGTTCCGCGTGCTTCTCCTGTGAGTTCAACGGTGCGCAAAACCGCACAAAGTCAAATACTTCACCAGCTTTCAAAAAGCCCTCACGGAATTGTGACATCAAGTGGTTTTCAACCTCCACCTGCGCCGGGCAATTCCAGCCATTACGAAGGATTAACCGAAACATGCTTCGGAAACAATCAACTACCAAGCCAACATCTTTTTCCCGTTTGTAGGAGTAACCAATCACGCAACCGGAAGCTACATCATAAGCATAATAAACTTTAGGTCTTATCTTTCCGTCTTGTATCTTGCGCGGCAAATCCCGGTCATCCATTGTAATTTTAGAGAAAGAAAATTCCGGTAAGTGACGGTGTACATGTGGACGTTCTTTGTGCATGTATGTGCTCCAGTTCATCAATCTGTTTTTTATCAGAAGTTGATTTTTAGGCTGGTTCAGGTAATTGTTTATTGTGGACTGGCTCAGTTCCAAAGGATTGCCCTTCTTATCTGTAAAGTCTTCCGGGTTGAATATTTCTCCGGTTTCAGGGTCAAATACCTGTAATTCGCTACGTACAAAGCTGTTATACATATCACAGATATTACTGTTAAAGGGTCTGTTTGGTAAAACTGCAAGCCCTAATATTAGGCGTTCAATGTGAACATTCACTTTGCGGGTATTCTGGTTGCCGAATTTCTTGCTTATAAGGCTGGTATATCCATCCTTCTGAAATTCTGTTACTCTTTTCTTGAACCGGTTAGGGCTGAGAGGAAGCGTATGTCCGAATTCTTTTTGATAGAAACTTATTGCGCCTGCCATTTCATCCCATTTAATCCGATTGTTATTCATTACGGCACGCTGCATCTTAGTATCATTCATAAGAGCTACAACAGCCTGTAAAGTGGATGCATTGATAGTGTATTCCTGTTGCTGTTCTAATGTCAGTTCCTTACCGTCTTCAAAACGGAAGCGACTGTAAAAGCTCATAGCCTCACTATCTATCTCAAAGTGTACACCAAACCAATTTCTTAATATTTCTGCCGACATATTTCCGTATTTAGCTTTTACTTTTTCTTTGTATGGAGAAGGTAAACTTTCTACGGAAACAAGTGCAGTAACCCCTCTACCTATTCCTTTACGGACAACTAATAACTTTTTTCGATAAACCATCACGTCAAAACATGATATAGTCATTATCGGTGCAAGATATTCGTTCTCCGTATTGTTATCTGGTCGGTCATCCCTCGTTAGATCATCCTTTGAGATACATAATATTTTTCCGTAGTATTCCATTCTCTATTATTTTAAATTATGTGCCATATTCTGAACTTCTTGCTGTAAGTTCATAAATTGAGGAATTGATAAATGCACATGTTTTGACTTCGGTTTATTGTCTACAAAAACCTCAATTTCACCTGTCCCAGTGTTGGCTACGAGTTTTACACGTTCACTAAAAACTTGTGTCATAGTGTTGTCGGAAGTTTGAAATGTCGTTTCACATTTAGCAGTGTACTGTTGTGTACCTTCACCTCCCATTTTTCCACCTCTTTCAAGTGCTACTTTTCTCAACATTTTAGCTTTTGCGCTATCTGTTTGAAAAGTAAGAGCATTCCAAAGGGTTACATTGGACACATTAAACTCTTTGCAAATGCGAGTTTTTTCCGTTCGGTCTATAAAAATTTGCTTTTTCATATAATACCGTTTTTATCATTATTATTAAATTCTCATTGAACTATCAAGCCCTTTTCTTATATTTGGGGCGTCTTAATATCTTTAAGACTTTGCAAATGTAATACGCATTTGCGAATAAAACAAGTAGTTTAGATAAAATAATTCGCATTAGCGCACAATTCATTCTTTTATGAGTATAAATGACCGTTTCCAAGAAATTATAAATATCCTATATAAAGGCAATAAAAGAGCCTTTGCAACAAGTGTTTGCGTATCTCCTACAGTAATTGAAAACGTTGTTGGAACAAGAAAAGGTAAACCGTCCTACGATGTACTAGAAAAAGTGTGCGCAAACGCGAATATTTCTCCGGTGTGGCTTTTGATGGGAGAGGGAAATATGCTAAAGAATCAAACACAAACAATATCGCCCTGTTCAGAGGCAATTCCTTGCTTAACTGAATCTCTAACAACAAGCAAACCGATTCCATTAGTAACTCAATCAGCCGTAGCAGGATTTGGTAACAGTGATTTTGCTATTCATAATGAAGATATTAAAGAGCTCTATGTTATTCCAAAGTTTAAGCATAGGAACGTAGATTTTATGATAGAAGTTTCTGGGGCTTCTATGTATCCAAGATATACATCTGGTGATATTGTAGCATGTTCTATATTGCGTGAAAGCCGATTTATTCAATGGAATAACTGCCATGTAATTGCAACTATAGAGCAAGGTATCTTGCTTAAAAGATTACTTCCGGGTAATGATGGTGAACATTTAAAAGCTGTTTCCGATAACAAAGATTTCCCTCCCTTTGATATACCAGTTAATGAAATCAAAGGTATTGCTTTGGTTGTTGGTATGGTACGTCTTGACTGATTCAAACATACCTCCACACACATACAATAGGCTATTTTACTATTGAATGAGTTGTATATCACTCGTAATCAATGAATTATAAAATTATAAAACTTGAATTATATATTACGTTTCTATATGTTTAAAACTGAGAATTGCGTTTTAAAGCCATTTTGATGGAAACTTGTATTAATTTAAGGTGCTTAATATCTTTAACCTTGTAAGTGTTTTGTAAGTGTTTTAACATTTGTATTTGTAAGTGTTTTCAGTAAGTCTTTTAGTAAGTCTTTAAAATAAAAATGCCATTGAAACGCTATTTTAATAACGTCACAATGGCATGCAAACAGCATTATAATAGATTGATAATCTATTCCTTAGCGCCTCTAATAAGATGAGATTGTTTTATAATAGCTCTTTTAGTCACTACTGGCGACCCTTCGGCAAGTCCAGAATGTGATAAATACCCTTTCTTTATCCCTAATGTACCTTCATCTATTGTGCTGAATATAGCGGATATACTACCGAAGTAATAATCCTTTTTCTCAAATATCAAATGCACATGAACAACCTTTATCATATATGCTTATTTAGTATGTTTTATTATGCAAATATACTAAATAACACTTATATGGAAGTTTTTAAATGAATAATTATCTATAAAACCTCACTTTAATCCCCTGAAAGACATCAGCATGTTTTAAACCCGTTTCCGGGACTTTGTTTGTTCAATATAGAAATATAAGCCCAATTAAAGACAAAGCAAACATGGCTTAAAGGAATAGCATCTATCTGCCCCCAATAATTAAAGCAGAATTAAAGCCAATTAAACGTTTCGTTTTAAACCGGTGTTCTATGTATATACCCCGCAAAAGCCGATAAATAAAGCGTTTGCGCTCAATTACACCCCTTCAAGGTTTAACCGCTTCGTTCTGTCGCCTATATATACCTAAATTAAAATTGAAAGCTACATATGGTTTAGTCGGAAACGATGCAATCGGAAATAACGAAGATCGTTTTTTCTATTTATCGGAGGTTAATATGAACAATACAGATTATTCATATAGATTCGGTACAGACTATAATGTTTCTAAAAATGGCATTTCGGTTAGTCGTTATGCCAATCCATATATCACATGGGAAGTGTCCAAGAAATTGAATGTCGGTACTGAGTTCAATTTACTGAATGCATTTGATGTTCAAATTGACTATTTTCAAGACAAACGGTCTAATATTTTGCAAACACGCGCAGCAATCCCGGAAACAATGGGTGTGCAAGCTGCTGTTCGTGCAAATGTAGGTGAAGCCGAAAGTTCAGGTTTTGATATGTCTGTTGACTATAACTATTCATTCAATAAGAATTTCTGGATGCAAGGACGTTTTAACTTTACCTATGCAACAAGCAAGATTACCAAATATGAAGAAGTCGATTATTCCAATACACCGTGGAGATCCAAAGTTGGACATTCCATTAACCAACAATGGGGATACGTGGCAGAACGTCTATTTGTAGATGAACAAGATATCGCCAACTCTCCTAAACAATTCGGAGACTATTTAGCGGGAGATATTAAATATAAGGATATCAATAATGATGGTGTAATTACGGAAGCTGATCAGGTTCCTATCGGTTTCCCTACCGATCCGGAAATTGTATATGGATTCGGTTTATCTGCAGGCTACAAAGGTTTTGATATTTCTTGTTTCTTCCAAGGATTAGCACGTGAATCTTTTTGGCTGAATGTAGGAAGTAAGACAGGGACAACCCATCCGTTTATTGATAATGATTTAAGTGGACATGGTCAGAACCAACTTCTGAAAATCTATGCAGACGATCATTGGAGTGAGACTAATCGAAACATATATGCATTATGGCCCCGCCTGAGTGAAACTCTTGTTTCAAACAATAACAGAACGAGTACATGGTTTATGCAAGACGGCTCATTCCTTCGTTTAAAATCAGTGGAAGTTGGTTACTCTTTCCCACATAAGTGGATTAAGAAAGCTTTCCTTTCTAAATTGAGAATTTACTATAGTGGTACAAATTTACTAACCTTTAGTAAATTCGACCTTTGGGATCCGGAAATGGCTGGTAACGGTTTAGGATATCCTATTCAAAGAGTTCACAATATCGGTATTCAAGTCGGATTTTAAATAATAGATAGTTATGAAAAAAAGAAATTATATAGTAACTTTAATGTTGGTGGCAGCTTCTTTTAGCTCATGTGATTATTTGGATGTGGTTCCCGATAATATGCCTACAATAGAGTATGCATTCCGCAATAAAGTAGAGGCGGAGAAATACTTATACACTTGTTATTCTTATTTGCCCAACTGGGTCAATGTAGCAAACAATCCGGGATTGAATGGTGGAGAAGAGGTATGGAATTGCCCCTATGTATTGGGAAATACTCAGTATTATCAGATGAATATAGGTAATAATATCTCTTCTCCGAATTTCAATTACTGGGATGGTGCCAATGGTGGAAAAAAACTTTATGAAGCGCTTCGTAATTGTAACATATTCCTTGAAAATATAGAGTTAGTGAAAGATTTGGATACAGGTCAAAGAGCTCAGTGGATAGCTGAAGTGAAATTCTTGAAAGCTTATTATCATTGGTTCCTGGCTCAACTCTATGGTCCTATTCCATTAATTAAGGAGAATATTTCAATAGAGGCAGATGAAAAAGATATGCGTGTTTATCGTGAACCGTTCGATGAAGTCGTGAACTACATTATACAGTTACTTGATGAAGCAAAAGACAATCTGCCTCCCAAAGTAGAGAATAACATAGCTGAGGACGGACGTATCACAGGAGCTATTGCTTATGCCATGAAAGCCAAGATCCTGGTGACAGCAGCTAGTCCTTTGTTCAATGGAAATTCTGATTATACTAACTTTAAAGATAGTCGTGGTATACAGTTAATTAGTTCCGAATATGATCATCAGAAATGGGAAAGAGCGCGCCAGGCTTGTAAGGAAGCTATTGAATTCTGTGATGCAGAACTTGGTGGCCCGGGTGAAAGGTCTTTATATACAGTGAATGATTATATAGCACCATCTAAGATGACAGCCGAAACCCGTTTACTGAATGCACTGAATAAAGTAATGACTGAGAAATGGAATAAAGAATTGATATGGGGTGACAGCCGGAATGACATTCAAGGTTTCGAACGTAATAAACTAATCACCATTAATCAGACTACATTCCGTACAGCAGGTGCTAACTCACAGCATGGTCCTACCCTTCGCACAGTAGAAAACTACTATACAAAGAACGGACTTCCGATTGATGAAGATGCCACATGGGACTATAATAACCGATATAAGTTAACTACTATTCCTGAAGATCATAAGTCTTATGCTGTTGTAGGTGAACAAACCGCCTATCTACATCTAAATCGCGAACCCCGTTTCTATGCCAATGTTGGTTTTGATCGAGGTTTATTATATTTGAAAGGTGTTGACGGTTTGGAAAACGATGAAACCAAACAACATAAAATATTCAGCCGCAACATGGAGGCAGCCGGTAAAAATGGTATAATGAACTATTCTGGTACAGGCTATTTTGATAAGAAAACAGTTTCTTCAGAATGTTCTGTAAATAATTCGGGGGCATGGGCAGGTTATCGTTATCCATTTCCTATCATGCGTTTAGGCGATTTATACTTGCTATATGCAGAGGCTGTCAACGAATGCTTGCCTAATGATAATTCTCTCTCTGATGAAATATCCATCGAGTATGTAGACAAAATCCGTATGAGAGCAGGACTTAAAGGTATCAAAGAAACTTGGGATACATATGCTATGAGTCAGTTCAAAAGTAAGTATGAGACAAAGGCTGGCATGCGTGATATTATCCGTAGAGAGCGTTTAATTGAATTAGCATTTGAAGGACAGACTTATTATGATAAACGCCGCTGGAAGTTGATGACAACTTATATGAACGAACCTGTACAAGGATGGTATGTTGAAGGAATAGAAGCTGAAGAATACTATACGGTGACTACTCTCTTCAAACCGCAATTTGGGGCTAAAGATTACTTATACCCCATTAGAGAATCTGATATTCTGGGTAATCCGAATCTGATACAAAACCCAGGATGGTAAAAAATATTAGTTATAAAAATAGATATATTATGAAACATCTATTCAAAACAATAAGTTTGTTATTTGCTCTCTTACTCGTCATTTCTTGTACAGATGTTGAGAAAGCACAGTTTGCAACAGATAGCACAGCACCAGGTATAGTAAGTAATTGTAATGTCATAAATGGTGCTGGCAAGGCATTAATCACTTATGATCTGCCCACAGACGAAGATTTACTCTATGTGAAAGCCACATATAAACTGAATGACGGTACAAACATGGAAGTTAAAGCTTCGGCATATATCAATGAACTGGAAGTTGTCGGATTTGGGAAAGCCGCTGAGCATGATATTACTCTAATTGCCGTCGATAGGAGTGGGAATGAATCAGAACCAGTTGTAGTAAAAATATCTCCGGCGGATAATCCTATTTACGAAATCTTCAGCCAGATGAAGGTAACCAGTGACTTTGGAGGGCTGGCATTTAACTGGGAAAATAAAGAACGGGTAGATATTACCATTACCGTAACTACCCCTGACGAACACGGTCAGATGATAACAGCTCAGAATTTCTACTCTAACTCAAAAATCGGTCAAGGATATATCCGTGGTTACTCCACGGAGACTTCAGAAACTGAAGGGAGACGTTTTGCTGTTGTCATTTCAGATCATTGGGGTAATCAAACCGCTATAAAGGATTCATTATATTTCCCTATATATGAGACCGAAATCTCATCGGACAGATATGCTAAGTATATTATACCAGGCTATGGCGATCCGGGAAGATATAATAGTAGCTCCGACTGGCCTAAGTTATGGAATGGTTCATGGGGGACAAACAATGACCATTATCATACTAAAGTAGGCTTGAGTTCTCCAATCAATTTGGGAATGAACTTAGGACGTTTAGTTAAACTGAGTCGCATTAAATATTATCAACGTTCAGGAGGTTCCAAGTGGCAATACTTGTATGCTCACGGCAATCCTAAACGCTTCCGCGTGTGGGGAACTCCGACAACCGATGGCGTTCAACTGGATATTACAGAATCGGGCAACGACTGGATTTTATTGACGGAATTCACTTCTGTTAAACCTTCGGGATTGCCTCTTGGTTCAACCAATGCTGACGACCAACAGTTGGGTGGTCTTGATGGAGAAGATGTTCTGATTCCAATTGATGCACCGGCCGTGCGTTGGATACGCCTTGAAGTACTGGAAACATGGGGAGGAGTAACTGACTTCGTTCATATAGCAGAACTCACTTATTATGGTAAAGAAGAAACTAATTGAAACAATGATGATGAAAACTAAAATTTATACAGCACTCATTACCCTGGCAGTACTGGGGATGTGCCTCTCTTGTACAGATATCAATCACCTTCATGAACCTTATTTAGAAAGAGGTGAACAAATCTATTTGGGTAAGATTGATTCCGTACATATGTATGCAGGAAAAAATAGGATTGAAGCAGGTCTCTGGTTCTCTGATGTAAGAGCCAAGAATTTAGTAGTGAAATACAATGGTGAAACAGATTCCATTTGCATACCTTTAGAAAGGGAGCCGGAACGCCCATTACGCTCAGATTCAATATTGATTAAAATCCCTAACGTAAATGAAGGAACGGCAATGACTTTCAAATTCATCATTTATGATGCTAATATGAAGTATAAATCATTGCCTGTAGAATCTTTGTGCAGTGCCTACGGTGATAATTATCAGGAATCTATACTGAATAGACGACTGATCAATCATAGCTATGAAAATGGTACTCTCACTATAGGTTGGCTTCGCACTGGTTCTATTCAGATATTGAATACGGAAATCTATTATATTCAGAAAAATGGAGAGGAGAACATGATAAAATTACTCCCTAATGAAGTTAGTTGCTTTATAGAGAATGTAAAAGCTGGATCCAAAGTACGCTATCGTAGTGTTTTTCGACCGGAAGCAAGCGCTATAGACCTTTTCTATACAGAATATAATGAATTTACAATAGGTGAATAAACCATATTTATTGATAGTTTTCCGGATTAAGAAATCTTTAGTCCGGAAACTTTTATTTATCATTAATATAAAAAAGAAATGAAAAAAAGAACCTTTATTTTATTCGTAGTTATGGGGCTTTTGGAAGCTTCCAATATGGCTTGTGGGCAAATAATTACTGTCCCTGATACTTTATCAAAGTATATATTAACCCCCAAAGCACCCGATACTCCCCGTATTAATGGTGCAATGATATTCGGAATTCGGCCCGGTTCCCCCTTTCTTTATACGATTCCAGCTACCGGTATCCGCCCTATGAGTTTTGCTGTAGAAAATCTGCCCAAAGGGCTGAAAGTGAACACGGAAACAGGACAAATAACTGGAAGCATAAAGAAAGTGGGTGAATACGTGGTAACGTTTATCGCTAAAAATTCTTTAGGTGAAGCGAGGCGTAGCTTTAAAATTGTAGTAGGAGATAAACTGGCTTTGACCCCACCAATGGGATGGAACAGCTGGAATTGTTGGGGGAATGCAGTCAGTCAGGAAAAAGTACTTAGTTCAGCAAAAGCAATGGTGGAAAAAGGATTGATTAATTACGGTTGGCAATATATCAACATAGATGATGGTTGGCAGGGATTACGCGGAGGGAAACATCAGGGAGTCATGACAAACAGTAAATTTCCGGATATGAAAGCTTTAGCGGACGAGATACATAGTATGGGATTGAAGATTGGTATTTATTCCGGTCCATGGATAGGTACGTATGCAGGACATTTGGGTTCCTATAGCGATAACGCTGACGGAACTTATGACTGGGTGAAAGAATATGCTAATGAGCATTACCGCTACGTTGATTCTAGTAAGAAAACTAAACACGGTATTAATTATCATCATGGAAAATATTCTTTTGTGAAGAATGATGTTCAGCAGTGGATAGATTGGGGTATGGATTATCTGAAGTATGACTGGAATCCGAATGACGTATACCATGTAAAAGAGATGATGGAAGCATTGCGCTCTCACAAACGTGATGTGGTTTTTAGTCTTTCAAACAGTGCCCCTTGGGGAGATGCAGCTCAATGGGAAAAAATGGCCAACTGTTGGCGTACCACCGGTGATATTAGAGATACTTGGGAAAGTATGAGTCGCTTAGGATTCAATCAGACTAAATGGGCAGCTTATACTGGACCCGGACATTGGCCTGATCCTGATATGCTAGTAGTAGGTATGGTAGGCTGGGGGCCTCGTTTGCACTATACTCGTTTGACTGCAGACGAACAATATACACATATCAGTTTATGGGCATTACTTTCTGCTCCTTTATTAATAGGTTGTGACATGGCTCAATTAGATGATTTCACAATCAGCTTACTTACAAATAATGAAGTAATTGAAGTAAACCAAGACCCGCTTGGTAAACAAGGAACAGTGGTTGCAGAGAAAGCTTCTGTGGTGATTTATGCTAAACCTATGGAAGATGGTTCTATGGCTATAGGTTTATTCAATCGTAGTGAGCGACATGAAAAAGCTACAGTTACTTGGAAGCAATTAGGCATAAGGGGTGAACAAAAGATACGTGATTTATGGCGCCAGCAAGATATTGCAACATCGAATAAAGACTTTACGACTGATATAGCTCCACATGGAGTTCGTTTGATTAAAATATATCCTGGTAATAGTCGTCTACAGGCAACATCAGGCAGATAAGGATATTGCTGTATTAGCAACTTTTTTAGAATAACCTTGTTGAACTTTTGAGGCTATTGGGGATTACTCCAATAGCCTCACCTTTTATAAAAAAACAGCTACAAGAAATTTGTTTTCATTCAGATTTGTTCGAATCATGCACAACTCTATTCCATAAAAAATAACCTTATCGGGCAGGGAAACCTACACTAGTCAGCGACGCCCAAGGCATAAACGATTGGTTGTCCGTTCCTTCCGGACGACTTTTTTGAATCATCTTGCGAGTGTATGGCATATCCATTCCTTTGCGGTCGTGATAATGATGGTAAGCCCGTTCCCAGGCTGGACAGATCTTCTCCCGTTGTTTGGATGAGATCTCAGGTCCATAGACCGGCTTTCCAAACCAAGTGATATACTGCACATGAGGAACTTCTTCGCCGGACATGTATCGGGCCGTATACTCAAATCCTTTGTAGAGGCGATTGTCAAATGCTCCATATAAGTCTATATCTTGATTCCAGGCAATTTCGGCAGCACAAGCAAGGAAAGCAAGGCCCATCTGTACATGTTGTTGGTCACGTCCACTCTCCTGACATTGCCCGCTTTCATAAAAATAATTTTTGATAGCCCCATTCGTGTTACCATCGGTAAGCTGCTTGCATGCAGTGTCAAAAATATCCCGTCGGTCAAGGAAAATGCCTATACACATAAGTGTTTGTCCATTGGCAGCATCCCAATTGCCATTATAACGAGGCGTCCAATCCTTTATTACCGGATACCAGATATTGATGACCATATCTTCAAAAGCTTTGCGATCTTTGGCATTCCAGCCCTTATAAGTATGTTTTATTATCTCGGCAGCATTGAGATACTTGATTCCCGCCGTACCCACCTTCAATTGACGGTTGTGATTTACGACCGACTCAAGAGTCTGAGCCCAAGCATTGAATATTTCGATAGCCTTTTCCGCATAAGCTTTATCCCCTTCCACATACCATTGTAAAGCCATGGTATAGGCTGCCGCACCATCACGTACAAACTCTTTCCCTCCATTATCGGGTTTATTATAAGGTCCGTTATCTACAATCTTAAAAGGAGTCGGTTTATAATTGAGCGAAGCAATTTCCGATGACTTGAGCTGGTTCCATGCTTCCTTCCAAGGTTCTTCGCCTGCAAGGATCTTGATTTTCATGAATTCAAGATCAGAGGTCGTGTGTAACATTCCGGGATGTACGAACTCCTGTCCGAAACTGACAATGCATATCAGCGCATACAGGAGTGAGAAAAAAGTTCTTTTAGTCATAATCATTAAGAAATTTATTACTATTGATATAATACATAGTTACGTTATTTTCCGACAGTTCTTATCAGAACCTTCCGGCTATAAGCTTTCTGACCGGCTTCGTGCACACGAACTACGTAAAAATCATCGTTCAGTGGCATACTCTCCACCCAATTGTCAGAAAAAGATTTGAGCATCTGTACCATGCTTCCATGAGTCGTGTAAATAGATATCCATGCATCTTTTTGCGATTTTACTCTCACACGATTTGTTTCCACAATAATATGCGGGATATCTTCTCTGCCTGTTTCAGGCATTAGCCCCGTAGAGATGCCTCTTGCCGCCCTCTGAGCCTCATAGAGTGATGCGGGCTGCAAGCCTTTACGATTCTGCCCTTCTATATATCCATTGGTATATTCACTCATATTGTTGCGGTATCTCCGTATTGTTTTAGCTGTGCATCCGATAGCATAATTTTGTCCCGTAGGCACTTTATCCAGATAAATGGCACCGTCCTGTACATCACAATTCCAGAATACGCTGTTGGTGCCTCCCCATCCGTGGCCGCTTCCCATATTGTCACGCAGATACATACCTATTTTTCCGGCATTTGATTTTATAGTTCCCAATTCCACCCAGTTATCAAACAAAATCCCCTGCGACCACAACCGGTGTCCCTCAGCTTGTGCAAGAGAAAGTTCCGAACGAAAATTCAACACAACAATGCCGCTGGTAGAGGCACAGCCGTTGGAGATATAGTGATGACGCCCGTTACGGGCATAACAGTTTTTCAATAAGATGAGTTGTGAACGATGGTAATTCTCAAAATTATAATACGTACCTCCTGTACAAAGTCCGGAGGGATCAATAGCATAGCAATCTTCAATTGTACTCCTCGTAGTGGAAGTCGTTTTAATGCCCGCATGAACAAAACCGGACATTGAAACACCTTTTACCCATGAATTTTCCAACGAACTCATATAGATACAATTCTGATCAACGTTAGCCGTGGAATTCTCCGGACTTCTTTCAAAAGAAATATGCAGATTCTCAATGCCTACATTGTGGCGGATTGTTCCCGAATTTGAAATCTTGTAGATATATGCCTGTGCATACTGTACGTCGAGCGCATAAAATATGGGAGCATCCACTTCAATCATATTACCTTCCACTTTGGTGACGTAGCGATGATAGGAAATATCAATATCCTTAGTTTTCCATTTCTTGCTTTCATCTGTGTTGCGCTTTGTAT
>OGNI01000604.1_pt1 | contig 25984 bp, 19 predicted proteins | sample 1573421 | NCBI WGS metagenome assembly OGNI01 (sample SAMEA2581928, study PRJEB24529) | metagenome | biome: Human gut stool | place: China | collected 2011
TGACTTGAAAGCGTTTCTACTTCTCAAATCCGCCATTTTCGCATTTCCTCACGAACGTCACTTAAAGCCAACAACTGCCACAACCACTTGAAACTCAAAACAAAAGCCCAAATCTGCTATTTTTTGCTTTTTTAGTCATTCTTTTTCCGAAAAATCACGCCAAAATCAGCCGATTACATTCGTCTCTTCTGACTTTGTCCTGCGCCAGTTCCCTTATACTTGCTATTTGTGGCATTAAAGCGATAGCGGATGCCCAGCGTGATGCTACTGACAGAGTAAGCATCGTAAAACAATGTTCGTGCAGTGCCAGAATAGAACGTGCGGTGCTGATTGCCGGTGGCGAACAGGTCGGACACGTCAAGGGTTAACGTCAAGCGATTTTTGAGTAATGCCTTGTAAAGAGAGAGATCGGTGTTGAAATATCCCTTACGTATATTTTTGTTTCCCATGTTTCCTTCGGTCTGTGCGGTCATTACGAGCGAAGCCGTCAACCACTTGAAGTCGAACGTGTTGGTAAAAGAGAAGACAGCCACTGGGTTATTGAGCTTATTGCCCACGTGCGTGTCCATCTTGAGCCATTGTTTGTAGAGCATCGCCTCTAATGTTGGATGCCAAATGCCGTAGGTTGGATTCAGCGTCAGTCCTGCCTGAAAGGAGTTATAGCTGTTGATATTTTCCGGACGGGCAAGCGACTTTATCGGATTGTTCTGGTAGGTCTGCGTCATCGTGCAAATCTCATCGGAGATATGCGAATAAATCAGTTGCAGATTAACCCACTTCCATGAGAAAGCGTAAGTAAGATTGCGCGTTATTGATGGTGTGAGGAACGGATTTCCAGATTCGTATGTGTACTGGTTGTCGTACTGCACGCCACTTCTGAGTTCGTTGTAGCTGGGACGATAAATGTCGGCTGCGTATGTCAGTTGCATCTGGGTCTTGCCTACGGGTAGCGAGAGGGCAAGCGACGGAAACCAGTTGCTGTATGTCTTGCTCTGAGGGTCGATATGAATCTCGTTTGTGTAATAATCAAAGTCGTTATACTCGTAGCGCAAACCAGCCTGCACAGAAAGCGCCCCGAAGGAGCGGGTGTAATCTACGAAAGCCGAAGTCATCGACTCTTTCACTTTCTCGTTCTCATTACTCGTAACTTCTGGCACGATGGTGTATAGCATTCGACGATTAAGAGAAGAGTATTCGCCACCTACCGACAGTTCGCCCTTGAACAGTGGAAAACCAAGAACAAGTTTAGAAGCAACCAGCGAGTTGCGGTTGTTGCGATAAGAGTCGGCTTGAGAGTTTTTTATCTGGTTGTCTTCACCGGTGACGCTCTCTTTTATAGTCATTCTATCCTTGTCACCATACCAATAGTAATCGGTATTGAAATCTATTTTGAGTGCCCCTATCTTGCCTACATAATAGGCATTGGCAAGATATTTAGAGGTATGACCAGGAGAGAAATATTCTCCACGAGATGTCTCCACGAGTTGATCATTGCAGTATGATGTGGCTTGCTGTAGTCCCCTACCTTCTTTTCTTGCATAGCGGTCGTAACTGAAACTCGCACCAATGGAGTTTTCATCGTCAAACATATAGCTGGCATTCAAGCGTGCATACGGATTGAGATTTATATATTCTTGCGTTATCTTAGTATTCTGTAACCATGTATTGCTGGTGTAGGTATACTGCTGTATTCTCTTGTTGTCTGGTTGATGAGTGTATGCCCCATACAAAAAGCCGGTGATGTCGAAGCCGCCTTTACGATAGTTGCCCCGGAACGACTCGTAATAACTCATGCGCTTATCTTCGTTTATGACAAAACTGGTGCTATTGTCAAAGCTGAAACCCTCGCCTTGCGGTTTCTTGGTGGTGATGCGTATAACGCTCTTCACGCTGGCATCGTAACGTGCACCAGGGTTGCTGATAACCTCAATGTTCTTGATGTCGCTGGGTTGCAAACGCTGCAACTCCATTTGGTCTTGCATCTTACGACCATTGATATAAATTTCTGGTGTTCCTCTGCCGAACACTTCTATATCTCCGTCTTTAGCCGACACGCTGGGGATGCGTGAAAGCAACTGCTCCATATTGCAGTTTTCTCCAACACGCTACCTGATACCGTCGTCGTCATTCCTTCGCCGCTCAACACCGTCTTGGGCAGTTGGCTTCTTACAACGATTTCGCCGAGCATCCATGATTCTTCGCTTAATCGGATGACACCCATGTCTTCTCCACGACAATCTCGGAAAACTGTCGTATAACCAATTGATGAAACCTTAATGATTCCGTCATTGCAAGGAGAATCGATAACAAAGCTACCGTCCTCGCCACTCACAGCCCCCTTGACAAAGGCCGAATCCCCACGAGTCAGAAGCACGACATTCACGAAAGCCAAAGGTTCTCCTTTAGTATTTTCAATCTTTCCCTTAATATTCTGCGCCATTATCGGGGCAAAAGACATAAGCGATATAAGCGTCGCTATCATTATCTTAATCATAATCGCTATTTTTTATTTTTGCTACTAAACGGCTCATTTACTCTATAAAAAGGACGAGAACATTAGTTTGGGTATATACAAATAGCATACACCCAAGCTCATGTTCTCTTATTCTTTGGTCCTTAAAAATCCAACAACATACTTACGGTATGTGTCAACAGTCCTTACTTGAGGTGCAAGGTGTGACCCATACGGTCGCGCTTAGTCTTCAGGTAGCGCTCGTTGTACTTGTTGGGTATCACTTCGATGGGCACGTTCTCCACAATCTCGAGTCCGTACGACTCCAGTCCTACGCGCTTTGTAGGGTTGTTGGTGAGGAGGCGCATCTTGTGCACGCCGAGGTGACGCAGCATCTGTGCTCCACAACCATAGTCGCGCTCGTCGGGTTTGAAGCCGAGGTGCACGTTGGCATCCACGGTGTCGTAACCTTCCTCCTGTAGTTTGTATGCCTCAATCTTGTTCATGAGTCCGATGCCGCGACCTTCCTGCTGCATATAAACCACTACGCCCTTACCTTCCTTCTCTATCATCTGCATAGCTGCGTGGAGCTGCTGTCCGCAGTCGCAGCGTTTCGAGCCGAGGATATCGCCTGTGGCGCATGAAGAGTGTACACGTACGAGCACGGGCTCGTCCTCACGCCACTCGCCCTTCACGAGTGCCATGTGCTCCAGTCCGTTGCTCTGCTGACGGAACGGCACGAGGCGGAAGTGTCCCCACTCTGTCGGCATGTCTACCTCCTCGCCCACTTCGATTATCGACTCCTTCTTGAGGCGGTAGGCGATGAGATCCTTGATGGTGATGATGCGCAAGCCCCACTCCTCTGCCATCTTCTGCAGGTCGGGCATACGTGCCATTGTGCCGTCTTCGTTCATTATCTCCATGAGTGCGCCTGCCGGATAGAGACCTGCCAGGCGGCAGAGGTCGATGGCTGCCTCGGTGTGTCCGCAGCGGCGGAGCACACCGTTGTCCTGTGCGTAGAGCGGATTGATATGTCCAGGGCGGCCGAAGGTCTGTGGTGTAGACGCTGGGTCGGCGAGTGCTTTGATGGTGGCAGCGCGGTCGTGTGTTGACACGCCGGTGGTGCATCCCTCAAGTTTATCGATCGTAATGGTGAACGGTGTGCCAAGCATTGATGTGTTGTCGCTCACCTGATGTGGCAGGTCGAGCTCCTCACAACGCGAGAGGGTGATGGGGGCACAGAGCACGCCACGCGCGTTCTTCAACATAAAGTTCACCTTTTCAGGAGTTATCTTCTCGGCGGCGATGATGAGGTCGCCCTCATTCTCGCGGTCTTCGTCGTCAACCACGATTACGAACTGTCCGTCTTTAAAATCTTTTAGAGCATCTTCGATGCTGCTCAGTCTGAATTCTCCCATATTATTTATTTGTTGATGAGTGTTATTATTATTCGTTATCTTACTATTATTGTTTCTAAAATATCGCCATTAAGCATATCGCTACCGATTGAGTATAGCGTTTATTCTGCCCATGATTATCTTGTTCTCGGTCTGCACCACCTTCAGGTCGCGCTGCAGACGCAAACGGTAGCGCCACATTCGCATGTAGAGCACGAAGCCGAGCGGCACAACGACGGCTGCCATGATATTCAGCCACTTGCGCTCGAAGGGGCGTGTGTGGGCACGCTCCGACATCACGGGGTACATGCTCAGATGGTTGATGATAGTGCGGTCGCGCGAGTTGCTGAGGTCTTCTATTATCTGCTCCAGCTGTGGCACAATGCGCTCCATCACGTTGTCGGGCTCGTACTTGAAGAACACTTTCACCCAACTTGGTGCACGTTTCAAACGATGCGTGTGCGAGTACTCGACTATCTCGTTGTTCATCTGCTGCAATTGTGCCAAGTCGTCAGCGTAGTGCGGATCGTTGATTACCACCTCCTTGCGATATATCGGGCGCTTGATGCGCAGACCGAAGAAGCGACGGAAGATGTCGGCGTACAAGTCGGCATTGAACACAACGGAGTCGTTGGTTGCTTTATATGTAAAGAACACCGCCATCGGCACGAGTACAGCGGGAGCAAGACTCTTGCCGAACCATATCGTCCACATACCGCTTCGCGCCATTCGATAGCCCGAGTTGTCGAGGATGTAGTAGAGGATGAAGACGAGCACCGAGATGAGCACCGGCAGACCCAAACCGCCCTTGCGTATGATGGCTCCGAGCGGCGCACCGATAAAGAAAAAGATGAGACACGACAAGGCGAGCGTTATCTTTGCCACCCATTCTATCTCGTGCTGACGTATCAGGCGGTCGCCATCGCTGGTGATGAGCGACTTAAACTCGAGGTCGCTCTTGCGCGAGCCTACTCGGTTCAGGGCATAACTTATAGCGGTGCGCTTCTGTTGCGACGTGAGGTGAGCGTATGCTGTATCGACGTTATAGGCTGAGGTCGTAGCAAGTTGCATGGCGCGAAGCGAGTCGTTCTTCGTAACCGAAGCGAGTCGATAGAACGTGAGTCGATCGGCAGCGTAGTAGTTGTTGCCGATACTATCGTACACTTGCTTCAGCGAGTCCATATCGTGAACTATCTGCGTGAAACTCTTGCCGCGTGCGTCGTTGGATACCGACGAACCATCGCTCACATTAAAGTCGGTATCAAAGTCGAGCACGATATGCTTCTGCACAAACGACTCGCGACGATAGGGCACCGAAGCGCTGCCTGCCAACTCCTGCGACTGCATATTCTCAAACCATTCGCCACTCCACAGCGTGAGCAGTAGGTGTTTCTTCTCGGCTGTCGACTGCAACATGCCCGAGTCGGCGAGTATTATCGCCTGGTCTTCGTACGACCCAGTCATGCGATAAATCATTATACCGTAAAGCTTACCCGTGTCCATATTCTTCTTCGACACGTAGAGGTTAGAGTTTGGTATGCCGTCGTAAAACACGCCTTCCGGTATTTCCAGTTCCGGACTCTTCTGCTTCATTGATATGAGCATCAAGGCGAGCTTGCGGTTGGCTTCCGGACCGATAGAGTTCTGAAAATAAATGGAGAGCACGCAGATAGCCACACTGATGGCTATGAGCGAACGAAACGCTTGCATGAGCGATATACCTGCAGCTTTTATAGCCGTCAGCTCTGAGCTTTCACCGAGATTTCCGAATGTTATAAGCGATGAAAGCAGAATGGCAAGCGGCATTGCTTGCGGCACAAGCATGAGTCCCATATGCCAAAAGAATTCGGCAAGCACGTCGACGGAGAGTCCCTTACCGATTAGCTCGTCGACATATTTCCACAGAAACTGCATCATCAGTACAAATTGACAGATGAAGAACGTTCCTATGAACAAAAGACCGAACTGCTTTGCAATGAAGATATCTAATTTCTTTATACGAAACATCGTGAGCGTTTTTACCTTATTATATATAGGTAGACTGTTCCACCAGTGCACTACATATAAGAGGTTAAGTATATGTATGCTTTTTTATGCTGCAAAATTAGCATAAATATTTCATATACTCCACGAAATTAAATGATTTTAGTATTTTTACACTGCCGAAGTAGCCCACTCCTACCCTACACGCCACACTTACGACGCAAACGCTCGAAGTTGCTCGTCCATATATCCTCGAGCCAGTCTTTATCGCCATCGTCTGTAAAATCGGTAACGCTGAGCATGTATCCACCCGTCAGACTACATTTCTCCATACGTATCTCTACATACGACCCGTCGGTTTCGTCGTCCCAACTCCAGCGTATGCGTCCGTATTTCTCAATCACGCTGACCGTTGCCATTCGTACTTCGTGGTGGCGATGGGCATCGCCCCATGCGCAGGTGAGTTGGTCGCCATCGAGCGTCACGCTATCGGCTATCCACTTCTGCAAACCCGAATCGGTACCGATAAGCTGCCAAATGATATTCTTCGAGGTTGAGTTTAGGAGGTGTTCTACAGTGATTTTGTTTTTCTCCATAGTTGTCGTTTTAGTAGTTAAGCCCTTAGGAAGGCCTGTATTTTTTGCAAAGATAGGGAAAAAGATAAAGAAAATGCACTTTATTGTGATTTTTTTTGCGAAAAGTTTTGGCGATTAACAAAAAAGCATTACCTTTGCACCCGCAATCAAGAACGATGGCGGGATAGCTCAGCTGGTTAGAGCGCATGATTCATAATCATGAGGTCCCCAGTTCAATCCTGGGTCCCGCTACAAAGAACGAGTTAAAGATTAAGTCTTTAACTCGTTTTTTTGTATATAAATCAATAAAAACACATTTAACACAACTTTTTCCGCATTTTTTCTACAATTTACACATTATATTATTGGTTTTTAGTACCTTTGCATTGATTTTGAAAAATTACACGCAAGACGGAATAGCAAAGCCATATTGACGTTCGCACGTGTAACAACATCATACAACAACAAGGTAAAAAGGATAATCAACAATAATAAAAAGAAATCATGGCTGGAACAAAAAAAATCAAGACCGCGCTTATCTCCGTATTTCATAAGGATGGTCTCGACGAGCTCCTGAAGAAGCTCAACGAAGAAGGTGTTAAATTCCTCTCTACTGGTGGCACACAAGCATTCATCGAAAAGCTTGGCTACGAATGTCAGTCGGTAGAAAGCGTAACATCTTACCCATCAATCCTTGGTGGACGTGTCAAGACTCTGCACCCACGCATCTTCGGTGGCATCCTCGCTCGCCGCGACAATGAAGGCGACCGCCAGCAGATGGCTGAATACGCCATCCCCGAAATCGACCTCGTCATCGTCGACCTCTACCCATTCGAGCAGACAGTAGCAAGCGGCGCTTCCGATGCCGACATCATCGAGAAGATAGACATAGGCGGCATCTCACTCATCCGTGCTGGTGCTAAGAACTTCAACGACGTGGTCATCGTTCCGAGCAAGGCTGAATACAAGATTCTCCTCGACATCCTCAACGCTAATGGTGCTGAGACATCTCTTGAGGAGCGCAAGATGTTCGCTGAGCGTGCGTTCGGCGTAAGCAGCCATTACGACACAGCCATCCACGCTTGGTTTGCAAAGTAAACTCAAAACTCATAATTCAAAACTCAATAAATGGGATTTTTTTCATTCAGACAGGAAATTGCGATGGACCTCGGCACTGCCAACACCATCATCATCTGCGACGACAAGATCGTTGTTGATGAGCCGTCGGTGGTGGCACTCGACCGTCGCACAGACAAAATGATTGCTGTCGGCTCGAAGGCAAAGATGATGTATGAGAAGACTCACGACAACATCCGAACCATTCGCCCACTCCGCGATGGAGTCATCGCCGACTTCTCAGCATGTGAACAGATGATGCGCGGACTCATCAAGATGGTACACTCTGGCAGCCGACTCTTCACCCCGTCGCTGCGTATGGTTATCGGCGTTCCTTCAGGTTCTACCGAAGTGGAATTGCGCGCCGTGCGCGACAGTGCTGAGCACGCCGACGGACGCGACGTGTACCTCATCTTCGAGCCTATGGCAGCTGCCATAGGCATCGGCATCGACGTGGAAGCACCAGAGGGCAACATGATTGTAGACATAGGTGGCGGCTCAACAGAGATTGCTGTAATCTCGCTCGGCGGCATCGTGTCGAACAACTCTATTCGCACTGCCGGCGATGACCTCATAGCCGACATTCAGGAGTATATGTCACGCCAGCACAACGTGAAGGTTTCGGAGCGTATGGCTGAGCGCATCAAGATACACGTCGGCTCGGCTCTCACTGAGCTTGGCGACGATGCACCGGAGGACTTCATCGTTCACGGACCGAACCGCATCACTGCGCTCCCTATGGAGGTGCCGGTATGCTATCAGGAGATTGCACACTGCCTCGACAAGACTATCGCAAAGATCGAGAACGCTGTGCTCTCTGCTCTTGAGAACACACCGCCTGAGCTCTATGCCGACATCGTGAAGAATGGTATCTATCTCAGTGGTGGCGGTGCCCTGCTGCGTGGTCTCGACAAGCGTTTGCAGGAGAAGATCAACATTCCGTTCCACATCGCCAAAGATCCGTTGCACAGCGTAGCAATCGGTGCGGGTGTGGCTCTGAAGAACATCGACCGCTTCTCATTCCTGATGAGATAAGCTAAAAGTAAAAGAGTAAAAAAGTAAAAGAGTAAAAAGCTCTTGACAACAAAAGAGTAAAACGCTCTTGACAGTAAATAACTTTTAAAGGTAAAAAGGTAAAAAAGTAAAAGAGTAAAAAGAGCAGGAAAGGTTATACGCCCTCTGCTTTTTACTTTTTTACTCTTTTACTTTTTTACTTTTCAATTATGCGCAACCTATTAGATTTCCTTTCACGCCACAACCACTGGTTCGTCTTCCTCTTGCTTGAGGTAGTGAGCCTCACACTGCTGTTCAAGTACAACAGCTATCAGGGCAGTGTGTGGTTTTCATCGGCTAATGCCGTAGCAGGCAAGATGTACGAATGGGACTCGTCCGTGAAGCAATACTTCGCCCTCACCGAAGTGAACCGCCAACTCACCGACCGCAACATATACCTCGAACGCGAAGTGGAGATGCTGCGCGAGCAGGTGAAGAAGTCAAACAACGACACTACCCTCGTCGAACGACTGCAACAGAACATCATGCGCGACTACGAGACCATACCGGCAAAGGTCGTCAGCTCGTCGCTCGACAAGGCTAACAACTTCATCACCATAGATAAAGGCAGTGCCGACGGCGTGCGCAAGGACATGGGCGTGGTGTGCGGACAGGGCATCGTGGGCATCGTCTATCTATGCAACGAACACTACTCGGTGGTTATCCCTGTGCTCAATGAGCAGTCGAACATCAGCTGCACCATACGCGGACGTGGCTACTTCGGCTACCTGCGCTGGCATGGTGGTTCGCCCGAAACGGCATACGTAGAGGACATACCACGCCATGCACACTTCCGACTGGGCGACTTCATCGTGACATCGGGCTACTCCTCGGTGTTTCCACCGGGCATCATCGTCGGACGCATCAAACATGTGTACAACTCCGAGAACGGACTCTCCTACCGTCTCAACATCGCTCTGTCGACCGACTTCTCACGTCTGCGCGACGTGAGCGTCATCAACGACCGCGAGATGGACAAGAAACTTGAATTACTGCGTGCTGCCGAAGACTCCATCAAGGCACGCCAATAAACATACAGAAGAAACAAATGAGCCTGAACTTCCTTAGAAACATAGTATTCATCATAGTGCTGCTGCTCGCACAGACGCTGCTACTCAACCATATCAGCGTCTTCGGATGCGCCACACCGCTACTATATGTCTACTTCGCACTGACCGTGCAACGCGGCGAAGCGAAGTGGGCTACGCTGCTTTGGTGCTTCTTCATGGGTCTGTTGGTGGACATCTTCACCAACACACCAGGTGTAGCAGCTGCCTCAATGACGCTCGTGGGCTTCTTGCAACCCTACGTTGTCGAACTATTCGCGCCACGCGACAGTGCTGACGACCTCCGTCCGTCACCCTTCACCTTCGGCTCAAGCAAATACACCAATTACACCATCATCCTCGTACTCATCTATTGCTTCACATTCTTCTCGCTCGAAGCCTTCAATCTGTACAACTGGGGACAATGGATTGCTTGCATCGTGGCAAGCACCATCATCACCGTTGTATTGATTTTGGTGATAGAGTACTTCAGAAGCAAGAGATAGAGCACAGCAGAAACAATAGGTAGAGAACATTATTAGTAGTAATCGGTAACATCAGTAGTAGGAAATGAGCAATTATAACCTTGAGAAACGGCGCTACGTAATCGCTTTCGTGGCAACGGCTATTGTCGTTGTCTACATCGTGCGTCTCTTCACGCTGCAGCTGCTTAGCGACGACTACAAGAAGAACGCCGACTCCAACGCCTTCCTCAAGAAAATCGAATACCCCTCGCGTGGTGCCATCTACGACCGCAACGGCAGACTGCTCGTGTACAACCAGCCGGCTTACGACATTATGGTCGTGATGAACGAAGCAAAGGGACGCATCGACACGCTTGAGTTTTGCCACGCGCTTGGCATCACGAAAGAGTTCTTCATAAAGCGCATGAACGACATTAAGGACTACTCGAAGAATCCTGGCTACTCGCGCTTCACGCAGCAGCTCTTTATGAGTCAGCTCCCTTCGGAGGAGTTCAGCTTCTTCCAAGAAAAGATATTCCGCTTCCCTGGTTTCTACGTGCAGCAGCGCAGCATACGCCAATACCAATCGAAGGTGGGTGCGCATATCCTCGGCGACGTGGCTGAGGTGTCGCCCTACGACATTGAGGAGGATAGCTACTATCAGCCTGGCGACTACATCGGCAAACTCGGTGTGGAGAAGTCGTACGAGAAACAGTTGCGTGGCGAAAAAGGAGTGCAAATTCTGCTGCGCGACGCTCGCGGACGTATACAAGGCAAGTACATGGACGGCAAGTACGATCGCAAACCGATTGCCGGCAAAGACCTTACGCTCGCCATTGACGAGAAGCTACAAGCATTGGGCGAACGTCTCATGGAGGGCAAGATAGGCTCTATCGTGGCACTCGACCCTCGTACGGGCGAAGTGCTCTGCATGGTGTCGGCTCCGAGCTACGACCCACGTATCATGGTGGGACGTGCACGCGCTAAGAACCACCGCGCACTGGCTAAAGATGCATGGAAACCACTGCTCAACCGCTCCATAATGGGTATGTATCCGCCTGGCTCCACGTTCAAGACATCGCAGGCTCTTACGTACATGACTGAAGGCATCATTACGCCAAGCACAGCATTCCCCTGCAACCACGGCTTCTACTATCGCGGTCTACACGTAGGCTGCCACTCACATGCCGCTCCTATCGCTCTTGTCGATGCCATCAGCACCTCGTGCAACTCCTACTTCTGTTGGGGACTTTACTACATGATTGGTAACCGCTCGAAATACAAGACTCCGTATAACGCCATGAACACGTGGCGCGACTATATGGTGTCGATGGGCTTCGGCTACAAGTTGGGCATCGACCTGCCTGGCGAGAAGCGTGGCATGATTCCGAACGCCGACTACTACGACCGCAACTATCGTGGCTCGTGGAACGGCCTGACTATCATCTCTATATCTATCGGCCAGGGCGAGGTGACGCTCACTCCGCTACAGATAGCCAACCTCGGTGCCACCATCGCCAACCGCGGCTACTACTACCGACCACACGTGGTGCGCAAGGTGCAAGGCGAACCGCTCGACACCATGTACACCCACCGCCACTACACTATGGCATCACGCCGAGCCTACGATTACGTGGTAGCAGGTATGCGCTCCTCAGCCATAAAGGGTACGTGTAAAGCTCTCTCACGACTGCCGTTCGAGGCATGTGGCAAGACGGGTACGGCGCAGAACCACGGACGCGACCACTCCGTGTTCATGGGCTTCGCACCGATGGACAACCCGAAGATAGCTATAGCCGTGTACGTAGAGAACGGCGGATGGGGTGCCGACTTCGGTGTACCTATCGGCGGACTGATGATGGAACAGTATCTTACGGGCAAGCTATCACCTGCTGCCGAAGCGCAAGCCGATGCCATGCAGGCACGACGCATTGGCTACGGTCCGAGATTCTCTCAAAAGTAAAAAAGTAAAAGAGTAAAAAAGTAAAAAGCTTAGGAAGGCTTAAAGAGGCTTAGAAAGGCTTAAAGAGGCTTAGGAAGGCTCATAAACTAAAAACAATGATAAACGACAAACCACAAAGCATTTGGTCGCAGGTCGACTGGCTGACCATTGGCCTGTACATAGCACTGATGCTCTTCGGATGGTTGAGCATCTGCGGTGCGAGCTACTCCTTCGGCGACAACGATCTGTTCTCGCTCGAAACACGCTCAGGTATGCAGATTCTATGGATTGGCACGAGTATCTGTCTCGGTTTTGTCATACTGATGATGGACTCGCGCTTCTTCGACACGTTCTCGTTCATCATCTACGGTGTGCTGCTCCTGCTGCTCTTTGCCACCATCTTCAACCCTCACGACATCAAGGGTTCCCACTCGTGGCTCGTCATCGGTCCGCTACGCTTGCAGCCTGCCGAGTTCGGCAAGTTTGCAACCGCACTTGCGCTCGCCAAGCTGATGAGCACCTACGGCTATAACATACAACGCTGGAAAGACTTTGCAGCGGCTTGCGCCGTGGTGCTCGTGCCCATGCTCTGCATCGTGGGTCAGCGTGAGACGGGCTCTGCACTCGTCTATCTCACATTCTTCCTCATGTTCTACCGCGAGGGAATGCCTGGCAGCATCCTCTTCACGGGCGTAGCGATGGTGCTCTACTTCGTTGTGGGCATTAAGTACGAGGGCATTATGCTCTTCGACACACCTACATCGGTGGGCAAGTTCGTGGTGCTGCTGCTCGTACAACTGTTCGTGGCAGGCATGGTGTACAACTATGTGCACAACCGTAAGCACACCAATACAATCATCGGCTATAGCCTGGTGCTCACCACTATAGCCATTCTCTTCGACGTGTACGTCATTCCGTTCGACGTGACGTGGGTGCAGCTCGGTATGTGTCTTGCGCTGTTCCTCTATCTCCTCTACCACGGACTGCGTACGCGCCTACCCCAATACTTCTTCATACTGGCGTTCGCCGTCGGTTCGGTGGTGTTCTTCTACTCTGCCGACTACGTGCTGAACAACGTGATGGAACCTCATCAGCGTGTGCGCATCAACGTGCTGCTCGGTCTCGACGAAGACCTTGCCGGTGCCGGCTACAACGTTCATCAGAGCGAGATTGCCATCGGTTCGGGCGGACTCAAGGGCAAAGGCTTCCTCAACGGCACGCAGACTAAGCTGAAGTTCGTGCCCGAGCAGGACACCGACTTCATCTTCTGCACCGTGGGCGAGGAGGAGGGTTTCATCGGTTCGGCAGGCGTGTTGCTGTTGTTCCTCGTCCTCATACTCCGACTGCTTGCGCTTGCCGAGCGACAACCCTTCGCCTTTGGGCGCATATACGGCTACTGTGTGGCATCGGTGTTCCTCTTCCACGTGTTCATCAACGTGGGCATGGTGTTAGGCTTAACGCCTGTCATCGGAATCCCGCTACCATTCTTCAGCTACGGCGGATCGTCGCTATGGGGATTCACCATCCTGCTTTTCATATTCCTCAGCATAGACGCAAAGCGAAACATGCTTAAGGCTTAGTCATCTTTTTCATTTAAAAGAAGAAGGTCAGTAGTATAATAAATAAAGCGATATGTAAATCATTAGCTGGATTTACATATCGCTATTTATTTAATGCTTAGTGTTGGTTATTTTTGTAGGCTGCGAAGCTTGGGATAATCTACACCCTCCTGAATAGTCCAGATCTTATCGAAGTCCCAACCCTGGAATGATGCCTGCTGCTTCATCTGCTTTGTGGTCAAAGCACCTGTTTTCCCAGAAATCTTTGTTTTCTCAGAGTCGTAGTAGCTGTTTGAGTAACTGTAAGCAATAGGATACACTTTGTCCATGTTAGTACTATATATCGTACCTGCGAAATAACATTTTTCAGCACCTTCTCCAATGCCATAAGTATCTGGATACGAGCCCTCAGCTTTTACGTTTGCTATGGAGTAGCAGTTTTCAATAGAGCATGATCCATACTTAAGACCCAATATACCTCCAACTTCATCATCGGTTGCTATTATGTTACCTGAAGAAGCACACTGACTAATGATTGAAGAGCTATAGTAATTGTCATTATTCCGCCCAACAATACCTCCAACATATTGATATCCACTGATATCACCAGTTACCATACAGTTTTCAATATTTCCATAGGATAAGCTTCCGCAAATACCTCCAACACTACTTCCTCCAGTTATACCTTTCTTGCTTATGTTTACGAACAGGTTTGATACACTTGCTCTTTTATTATCTGAGGAGCCTTGAATGTTTGCAAATAGTCCTACATTACCAATCGAACTTAAGCTTATCCAAAGACCCTTTATGGTGTGCTTTTTGCCATCAAACTTACCTGTAAAATCCTTAATTGGTGTCCAACCTGATGAGTTAGAATTAAGATAAGAAGAAAGGTCAATGTCTTTACTGAGCTCGAAGCAAGCACTTTGGAAATTGCGAACTTCGTCGAGTTGCGCTGCTGTAGCTATTATATAAGGATCTGTTTCTGTGCCATTACCTGCTTCAAACTTAGGATTGTCTGATTTCTTCAGCTTAACCGAAACACTCGTTGAACCTTCAGTGTTCTCAAATTCGATAATGCCACTTCTTTCAGCATTTATATAATTGGGGGTTGCGGTCACATTGAAGCCTTTCGCCGTCGCTTGCACTTTACACCAGTCTGGGTATGACTTTACTGTAACATTTGTCGGGTTTACAAATGTTAGTTCTTTTGTCAGATTTTCATCAGCATCAAACTCTAAAGAACTTTCTGTGAACTTAGGAGCAAAGACAAATGGAGCCTGGCATTTTATGGTGTATCCAATAATACCGCCTGACGTTCCTGCAATCTCACTTACAACATATAGTCGAGCATATATAGCTTGACTATCATAGTACCCTTTGTATCTTACCACATATCCTTCACCAGGATTTACTGCAACAGAATAATTCCATCCATCTTGAGGTATCGCGGTAACATTTCCCAATCCTTTCATTTTACCCAATGAAACGAATGAGTAATAAGAACTGCCTTCATATCCCATAAAATTATATGCACTATTGATTTGTATAGTACCAAAATCATTTATGGAGACACTCTTGTCTTTATCATCTCCTACCATCATATTCATAGTAATGGTTCCCTTAGGGTCAGGTATGTTCTTGTCAGGATTGATCACTACGCCACCATTATCATTTTCAGCATCATCGTCTTTGCTACAAGACGAGAAGAAAAGCGCACCGAATGCGACACACAATAGAAATAAGTACTTGTTAAAGAGTTTAGTCATAATAAAAAATAAAAAAAGCGTGTAACCGTCTGCGACTTGTTTTGTATCTGGTTACCGCCAAGTGACCTACTCTACAACAAGCACGAGACAGTTCACGCCTATGGCATGAACCTTTCATCTGCTTGTTCTCGTAGAGTGAATATTGGCGGTATTCGATACAAAAGAACAAGAGCTAAAAGCTCAATATTTTAAAAGTTAAAGAACGGAAACACAGAGTTTGATAATACAAGGAATTAATCCTTAGTTGTTAAATCTCTGTCGTGGCAATGATTCTAAACCACTAACCACTTACCGTTTTAGTTTGTTTGTCTTCTTTTTCTTGTTTCTGTTAATATTAAGTTAGACAATGTTATGTTTAAATAGCTGAGATAGACTCAGATTTGGTTACAAATTTAGTATGTTTTTAGGATATAAGCAAATTTGTATGACACAAAATGTTGTTTAACACTACATTTTAAGCATTCCTATGTAAATAACTTTCACTGCCACCGTATCGCCTATATGAGTTATCAAGTATCTTGTCTACTCAAAGTAGAAACTCAGCACGACCATCTTTGTACGTGCTTCCTTCACGCCATACGTGTACTTGAGCAGACTCTTGTCGCGCAGCTCCTTGGCGTGTTTTGTATCGAGGGCGTTGCCTAAGCCGTATACGAACTTCAGTTCGGGGCGCAGCTTGAAGTAGGGCAGATAGAAGTCGCAGCCCACGCCGAACTCCAGCGAGAGCGACGTGCGCTTCAGCTTCAGCGCGTCGGTGCTCTTGCCCGTGAGGTTGATCATTGGCGACACGCCTGCCATGAGATACGGGCGGTGGTTGTTGAAGCGTGGCGCAGCGAAGATGATGTCGCCTGCCACAGCGATGTAAGCGGTCTTCATATCCTGGCGTTTCTCTTCGGGTTTACCACTCGCGCTTAGGTTCTTCAGGTCTTGGAACACTATGTGGCGCGTGCCGAAGTACATCATCGGTGCCACGCGCAACTGGAAATGTGTGGACAGACGTAGCTCGCCAAGCACTCCGACATTGATGCCGGGGTCCCAGCGACTTTGGTCGGCGGTGACGAGTGTCTCCTGCGTACCGTCCTCAGTGGTGATGGTCATCGGACCCGCCATACGCACCTCCATGTCCTGCACGTGCGTACCCACGACCACGCCGAAGTGGAATGGACGCAAGTCGGTGTACGGGCGGTTCTGCACGGTGCGCTCTTGTGCTGAGGCAGCGAGGCTGACGATACACATTATTATAATATATATGTATTTTCTCATCTATGGGTTGTTTCTATTCTTTCAATAGCTTTATGCCGACATCGCAGATACCGGGCAGTATCTCGCGCTTCATGTCGTGGCGCACCACTACGTGCAGCGAGTCGCCTTCCTGCAACTGCAGTTGGCACACCTCAAACTGATACTGTCTGTAGCCTATGCCGTCGCCGAGCACTTTGCCTTGTTCGTCGGTGAGCTCGCAGCATATGGTGTCGACAAGGACACGATGCGCTGGCATTATCTCTTGCTCCACAATCAGCGTGAGCGACGTGAACGGATAGCTATCCGTAGTGCGCACACCGAGCAGAGCGCGATAGGTGGCTGCATCCTTCAACGGGCGGATGGCGAACGTAATGGTGTCGTTCTTCTCCCAGCCCGAGAGGGCGGTGCTCTCGTATCGGTCGTAGATGGTGCGATGGTCGCACGCCGTTAGCAGCATGGCGACCAGCGCAAGGGCCATTGCGGCTATCCGTAAGCTTATTGCTCTCTTCATAGCCACAATTCTAATGAGCATCCTTAGGGGGTGCAGCTGTCTCAGCTGCACCGACAGAGCTGTTGGTGTTATTCTTTGGTTGGTGCACCTTAGGGGGTGCAGCTGTCTCAGCTGCACCGACTGAGTTGTTGGTGTTACTCTTTGGTTGGTGCACTTGAGACAAGTGCACTCCCTGAGCAGCTGTCTCAGCTGCACCAACAGAGCTGTCGGTGCTATTTTTTGGTTGGTACACTTGAGACAAGTGCACCCCCTGGGTGGGTTCGCCCTCAGGACGGTTGTTGCGACGCTGCTGATTGTTACGACGCTGACCTTCGCCTTTTCTCGGTGCAGTTGAGACAACTGCACCCCCTTCGCCCTTTCTCGGTGCAGTTGAGCCGGGTGCACCCCCTTGGCGCTTTGCGGGTTTCTTCTTGCGCTTGCGTGCCTTGTCGAAGCGACTGATGTCGGCATCGGCGAGCAGGTCGCGAGGGCGTGTGTCTTGTTTTACCGTTCCGTCCTCGGTGAGCGACTCGGGCTTCTCGCCGCGCTTGTTCATCTCGATGATGGCACGGGCGCGCTCGGCTGTAATCTCCTCAAGGTTGGCAGCGATGCCCTTGTCGGTTGAGTAGACAACGGTGCCGGCGAGGATGTCCGACTTGAAGAGGTAGTAGTCGCTGTCGAGAGTCTGCAGCACTATGTCGCGTGCCGGCATCTTACGGCTTGCCTCCACGTAGTCGTCCACCTCGTAGTTGAGGCAGCACTTCAGCTTGGCGCACATGCCGGCAAGCTTCTGCGGATTGAGCGATATGTCCTGTATGCGAGCGACGTTGGTGCTGACGCTAACGAAGTTCTTCATCCATGTGGCGCAGCAGAGCTCTCTGCCGCAGGGGCCGGTGCCGCCGATGCGTCCTGCCTCCTGACGCGCGCCGATCTGCTTCATCTCGATGCGCACGTGGAAGGTGTCGGCAAGCACCTTGATGAGCTGACGGAAGTCGACGCGCTCGTCGGCGATGTAGTAGAATATCGCCTTGTTGCCGTCGCCCTGATACTCTACGTCGCCAATCTTCATCTGCAGACCGAGATCCTTGGCTATCTGACGGCTCTGTATCATCGTGCCGTGCTCGCGACTCTTTGCTTCGTTGTACTTGTCGATGTCCACGGGTTTGGCTATGCGGTAGACGCGCTTGATGTCGTCAGCCGACTTGAGGTTGGCTTTCTTCAGCTGCAGCTTCACCAGTCTGCCGGTGAGCGTAACGGTGCCTATGTCGTGACCCGGGCTTGCCTCTACCGCCACGATGTCGCCCTTGTGCAGGTCGATATTGTTGACATTGTGGTAGTAACCCTTGCGCGTGTTCTTGAACTGCACCTCCACGAGGTCGGTGTCCTCGTCGTTGCCCGGTACGTCATACAGCCAGTCGTAGGTGTTCAGCTGCATGTTCTGTCGTCCGCAAGCGTAGTGGTGCAATCCGCGGTCGGTGTCGCGCGTTATCTTGAATTGCATATCTTTGAAATCCTTCATTGCGATTTATGCTTGTTGTTTACGTGTTATGAGTATAATTGTTTGTAATGCTATGTCGAAGAACACCATCTTGGCGTTGGCGTTCTGTGATATGTCGCGTAGTGCACGCTCGAAGAGTTCGTTCAGCTCCATCACGTTGCGCTCGTTGATGAACGGTGCGAAGCGTGTGCAGAACTGCTCTTCGTTCGCTGTCATATAGTTGAGCTCGGGGTTGCGGAAGTTGTACATAAAGCTCTCGCGCACCATGCGGTTGAAGTAGACGATCATGCGCTTCTGCTTCTCGCGTCCGAAGGCGGCTACGCTCTCGCTCCACTTCTTCAGCTCCTTCACCTTCTTGCTGTAGGCGTAGCGCATGAGCATGGCGAAGAGGTCGAAGAAGAGGCTTGCCTCGTTGCCGGCGCGCAGCGAGTCGAGGGCTGCGGTCCACGAGCCGTTGGCTATGCGTGCTATGCGGTGCGCCGTGTCGGCATCGATGCCGCGACGCTCGGTGAGTGCCTGCTCTATGGCTTCGTCGCTGATACGCTTGAAGTCGAAACGTTGTGTGCGACTGCGTATGGTCTCGAGCAACTTCTCGGGTTCCTCGCTGACGAGGATGAACACAGTCTGCTGCGGAGGCTCCTCGAGCAGCTTGAGTATCTTGTTAGCCGAGGTGACATTCATGCGCTCGGGCAGCCACATCACGCACACCTTGTATCCGCCCTGCGACGCTTTTATGCTCAAGCGGCGCGAGAGGCGGTCGCTCTCGGCTCCGGTGATGATGGCTTGCTGGTTCTCTGCGCCCATGGCGTCCATCCACTGTTCTATGCTGAAGTAGGCACCGTCGCTGAGCAGTTCGCGCCACTCCTGGGCGTAGTCGTCGCTCACGGGCTGATGGTCGGAACCCATCGTGGGCTTCTTTATCGTGGGGAAGCTGAAGTGGAGGTCGGGGTGCTGCCACTGGCGCAGCAGCGGACTGTCGCCCAACAGACGCGAGGCGAACGCAAGGGCAAGGGCTTTCTTGCCGCAGCCCATCGGGCCGCAGAACAGCATGGCGTGGGGCACTCGGTGCTCCTCTATGAGTTTGACGAGCGACTGTTTCGCCTCGTCCTGACCTATTACTTCTTCAAATGTCATTTGCGCTATTGCGAGTTTTGAGTTTTGAACTACAGCAGCCTCCTTGCCACTTCTCTTACGGAGTCGACAGCCGAGACGGTGTAGAAATGTATGTTGTTCACTCCGGCCTTGTAGAGCTGGCGACACTGCTCGGTCGACCACTCTATGCCGAGTTGGCGAGCGTCGTCGTCGGTCTTGCACTTCAGTGCCTCCACTGCCAGCTCCTGCGGGAAGTCGCAGCGGAACACACGCGGCACTACCGTCAGCTGCGAGAGCTTTGCAAGCGGCTTGATGCCCGGCACGATCGGTATGGTGATGCCCATCTCTCGTGCCTTCTCCACGAAGCGGAAGTACTTACGGTTATCGTAGAACAGCTGCGTGACGGCGTAGTCGGCACCCATGTCTTGCTTCATCTTCAGATACTTCAGGTCGAGGTCTATGTTCAGTGCCTCCTCGTGCTTCTCGGGGTAGCACGCCACACCGTAGTGGAACTTCTTGCCGGGGTTCTTTATCGGCGTGCCGTCGTTGAAGAAGCCCTCGTTGAAGCGGTTCACCTGCTCGATGAGGTCGGTGGTGTGGGCGTGTCCGCCAGGTGTGGGCACAAACTGGCTGTCGTCGCGTGCCTTGTCGCCACGCAGCAGCAGCACGTTCTCGATGCCGAGGAACTGCAAGTCGATCAGTTCGTACTCGATGGCATCGGCTGTGGCACCGCTGCAGATGATGTGCGGTATGACCGGCACACCGAACTTGTTCTGTATGGCAGCCGCTATGGCCACCGTGCCCGGACGACGGCGCACACGAAGGCGCTCGTACTGGCCGTTGTCGAGCTCGCGATAGACGAACTCGCTGTGATGTGTGGTGATATTGATGTACGCCGGATCGAAATCGCGGAACTTCTCTATCGTAGAGAACAGACGCTCTGTTCCTGTGCCTTTCAACGGTGGTAACACCTCGAACGAGAAGTGCTTCTCGCCACCACCGGAGGTGAGTATATCTGAAATATTCATCTTATTATCCTTTCGTATCTTATTTACCACTACAAAGTTACGGAAAATCTTACATAAATTTGCTATTTTGATTAATAATTAATACATTTGCTTGTAAATCTAAATAATTAATAGGAGGGTATGGCATCCCTGCCATACCCACGCACCCTTTATAAAATGAATATGAACTTACATACGACCCTCGTTTCGAGCGCATTTTTCGCGTTCTGCTTAGCTGCCAGCAATACCGCTGCGGCTAACAATTCACCATCCAAACACCTCAACACCTCACCATCTCCGCTCGGCTTTTGCCGCTTGCCAGAGCAAGAACACCTCAACTCTCAACTCTCAACTCTCAACTCTCAACCCTCATCCCTCACCACAAAGCGCCCTGCGCCCGCTGAACGCCTCTTCGTATCGGACGCGGTGGAGAAGAAGATTCGCGAGATAAAGAAGCGCATCAAGGAGAACGCCTACTTAGCGTGGATGTTCGAGAACTGCTTCCCGAACACGCTCGACACCACCGTCCACTTCACCGATGCCGAGGACGGCAAGGAGGACACCTTCGTCTACACGGGCGACATACACGCCATGTGGCTGCGCGACTCGGCAGCGCAGGTGTGGCCCTACGTACAGCTTGCCAAGGGCGACCGCAAGTTGCAGAAGATGCTGCGCGGTGTGATACGCCGCCAACTGAAGTGCATCAACATCGACCCCTACGCCAATGCGTTCAACCGCGAGCCCGAGCCGAACGGCATGTGGGCTAACGATATGACCGACATGAAGCCCGAGCTGCACGAGCGCAAGTACGAGATCGACTCGCTCTGCTACCCCATACGCCTCGCCTACCACTACTGGCAGGTGACGGGCGACGCGTCGGTGTTCGGCGACGAGTGGCTGCAGGCGGTGCGCAACATACTGCGCGTGTTCCGCGAGCAGCAGCGCAAGCAGGGACTCGGCACCTATCGCTTCCAACGCGAGACGGAGGACCAGCTCGACACCGTATGCAACCACGGCTGGGGCAACCCCGTGAAGCCCTGCGGACTCATCGCCTCCGTATTCCGCCCCTCCGACGACGCCTCGACGTTCCTCTTCCTCGTGCCGTCTAACTTCATGGCAGTCAGCTCGCTGCGCAAGGCGGCGGAGATACTCAACAAGGTGAACGCCGACGCAACGCTCGCTGCCGACTGCACGGCGCTTGCCGACGAGGTGAGCACGGCTCTCAAGCAGTACGCCGTGGTCGACCATCCGAAGTATGGCAAGATTTACGCCTACGAGGTGGACGGCTTCGGCAACCGCTTCCTCATGGACGACGCCAACGTGCCGTCGCTGCTCGCCCTGCCCTATTTAGGCGATGTGGACGTGAACGACCCCGTATATCAGAACACGCGCCGCTTCGTGTGGAGCGACGACAACCCCTACTTCTTCCGCGGCAAGGCTGGCGAGGGCATCGGCGGTCCGCACGTGGGCTACGACATGGCGTGGCCTATGTCCATAATGATGCGCGCCTTCACGAGCACCGACGATGCCGAGATAGCGGAGTGTCTGCGCATGTTGCAGCGCACCGACGCCGGCACGGGGTTCATCCACGAGTCGTTCAACGTGGACGACGCAAACCAGTTCACGCGCGAGTGGTTCGCATGGCAGAACACGCTCTTCGGCGAACTTATCATCAAGCTCGTAGACGAGGGCAAGACGGAGCTGCTGGTGGGGGCACGCAGGTAGCTTCAGGGGGTGCACTTGTCTCAAGTGCACCAACCGAGCAAGCGGTGCCTCAGCATATCACAACCTACGCAAACAACACTAATAGCGCTATCTGCTACGTTGGTGCACTTGAGACAAGTGCACCCCCTGAAAAGCCCCTCAAATTTCTTTCCTCACCCCCGTAACTTGCACACGACATTTTGACCACACCACTCCGACCGAAAACTCACATTCTGGAGACTTTACGAGCTCAATTTCCGCTTCTACACACTAAAAATTCACTTCAAAAACACAAAATTCGATGGTTTTCACAGCGAAAGCGGCACTTTTGCACAGCGTAAGTGGCACTTTCACACGGTGAAAGTGCCACTTCTACCCAGTACTCGTGGGGGTAGTACTCCAGTTTTGCAGCGGTAGTACTCAGCGCAAGTGGCACAAAAGCTGCACACTTTCGTACGCACAGCCTCAACAAACTAAATATCAACCGCTTACCATTGCACACTTTTCACCTCTCAAAACTCGCAAAAAACCGACCAAAGGTTTTCTTTTTCATTTTTCGGGCACTCCTGAGCGGTAAAAATGACAAATATCGTACCTGTGCAAACTGTATGCCATAGATTTTCCAAAGCAAAGGCTTTGCTTGTTCGAACAAAATCTATACATTTGCACTCGCAATACTTTAAATAATCAGCTTATGAAAGATGTACTGAAGAAAATGTTTGTCGCCGTGTTGCTCTGCCTCATGCAGACCGCCGTATGTACTGCCGACACGTTCAAGGGAAAGATTGTGAACGCCGAGACGGGCGAGATTCTCATCGGAGCAACGGTGCGCAGCGAGATAAACCCAGAGCCGGGTTGGTCGATGCAGAACTCGGCGGAGACCGACAGCACGGGCTGCTTCACGCTCGACTCCGAATGGGAGGGACGCATCATGATCACGTTCAGCATGATCGGCTACAAGAACTCGCGCAAGGTGGACTATGCGTACGGACCCGAGGTGAAAGACACCACCGACCTGGGCACCATCAGGCTGCAGCCCACGGCGCTCATGCTGCAGGAGGTGGAGGTGAAGGCGAAGGTGCCGCGCATAACGATGCGTGGCGACACCATCGTGTTCAACCCCGAGGCGTTCAAGCTGAAGGAGGGCGCGCGCCTCGACGAGCTTATCAAGAAGCTGCCGGGCGTGCAGCGTCGCGACGGCAAGCTATACTGGAACGACAAGCCCATACGCCTGATGATGAACGGCAAGGACATGTTCGGCGGCGACCAGATCTTAGGACAGCTGCCGGCTGACGTGGCTGACAAGCTGAAGGTGTACGACCGCAAGTCGGAGCTGGCACGCCACACGGGCAACGACGATGGCGATGAGGACCATGTGCTCGACATACAGGTGAAGCCGGGCTTCCTCGACAAGTGGTACGGCGACATCGAGGCCCAGTATCAGACCAAGAAACGCTACAGCGCAGCCCTCACCGCAAGCCGACTGAGCGACCAAGACCCGCACATGATATACGCCCAGGCTAACAACGCCAACCGCTACGTTGACAAGACTATTGGCTCTTCCATGAACCGCAACATCGACGGCGACGGCAAGAGCCAGTACGGCTCGTACAACTACCAGCACAACTGGCAGACAAAGGGCACGCAGCAATACACAAGCAACCGCTTCAACATAAGTGCCAACATGGGACACAGCGACGGATGGAACAGCGGAAAGGCATCGACCGAGACGTTCTTCCCGAACCAGGAGCACACGTTCGGCGTGAAAGACACCTACCGCTACAAGCACAACCTCAAGCCGCAGCTGGAGGCGAAGCTCTTCGCCTACACCGACTCTGCCAACACCATCGACGTGAAGGTGAAAGCCTCATACGAGAAGGCTCGCAAATCGTACGAGGAGAAGTCGGCTTCGTACGGCTACCAGCCCGACCAGTTTGCCTATCACTCGCTGAAGGAGGCACTCGGCGCAAAGCCCGGCGACGCGCTCTACGACCGACTCATCACGCGCAACCGTAACTACGAGTCGACCAACCTGCAGCAACGCGGACTCAACATCTCGTACGCATGGAAGCACTTCATTGGCAAGAAAGGCTCGTTCACGCTGGGGGGCTACACCAACCTAAGCGGGACGAACGAGGACACACACAACAACCGCAACGTGGAGTATCTGCGCGAACAGCGCAACGAGACGCTGTGGCAGTTCTACGACCGCAGCGCGCACGAACTGGAGACGCAGTTAGGCGCTTCGTTCGACTACTGGCTCGGCAAGAAGGTGTACTTCAACGTGTACGACAACGTGAGGTTAAGCCGCACACGCATCGCACGCAACTTCTTCAGCGACACCGACGAGCAGAACGTGGTGGGCGGCACGCCAACAACGGCTGACCCGGCGAACACCACGCGCAGACTGACGCACAAATGGACGAACGAGCTGACCGTGAAGTCGACCATCACGCCGGTGAAGGCGCTGATGATAATGCCGAAGTTCAGCTGGAACTACTGTCGCGAAAAGACCGACTACCACTACGGACCGCTGGACACCACAGCCGTGCGCACAAGCACTACGTACGAGCCGTCTATCTTCCTGAAGTGGAAGATGAGCCGCGTGCGCAACATGGACATCGCCTTCGCATACAACACCTCCGTGCCCGACCTCGTGAGCACGCTCGGCTACCGCAACACCATCGACCCGCTGCATATATACATGGGCAATCCGCTGCTGCGCAACTCGCACAGTCATACCACTACGTACAACTACCACCGCATGTGGCTGCGCAAGCAGATTGTGCTGGGCTTTACCGCTTCGTACAACAAGGACATCAACCCCGTGGCTACGCTCTACAGCTACGACTCGGCTACTGGCGTCTACACGTCGAAACCGATGAACGTGAAGGGCGGCGACATGTGGCAGTTCGCACTCAACTACGACCAGGGCATCGGCTTCTACTTCCGACTGATGAACAAGTTCGCGCTGGAGACAGAAAAGTCGTACGGCTTCCTCACCATCGTCGACAACAACGCTGCCGACGCTCAGCCCGAACTGAACAAGCAGAAGCGACTGGGCATAAACAACGACTTCGAGTTCTCGTACGAGACCGAGAAGTTGCAGCTCACGCTCTTCGACCGTCTGGAGAGCAACCGCTACCGCTACGACGACGTTTCGTACAACACCACACCGCTCTTCAACAGCGTGGGCATAAGCGCCAACCTGCACCTCGCTCCGTTCGAGGTGTTCGTGCAGCTGTCGGACGACTACCGTTCGGGCTACGCCACATCGGCAATGAACGGACACAAGCTCAAGTCGATGGCGTCCGTCAGCTGGAGCTTCTGCAAGAACAAGTGTATGCTGCGCCTGTTTGCCGACGACATCTTCAACAAGGACATCTGGTACGAAAGCGAATACTCAGCCTTCCAACGCCAGGAGTACTCCACAAACTATATACACCACTATCTGAACCTGAGCTTCAGATACAGGCTCGATGCAAAGGCTAAAAATGGCAAATCGACAACAATTTCGACAAGAAGATAAACGGTTAGTACTGTAGGAGGAGGGCGTGTCAAAACTCCCAATATAAATAACTAAAAACTCGTTGTA
>OGNI01000609.1_pt1 | contig 25876 bp, 20 predicted proteins | sample 1573421 | NCBI WGS metagenome assembly OGNI01 (sample SAMEA2581928, study PRJEB24529) | metagenome | biome: Human gut stool | place: China | collected 2011
CTTTCTTTTTCATAATTGTTGACTTTAGGGTGTCAACCTTATTTAAAAAAAGACAATCACTGCCGGAATATTACTAACTATATCAACACACAATACACACATGAAAGACACAACAAACAAAGACACAATGAACGCCGTCGACCGCATGATCGGCTTCCTCACCATGCGCTACGCCTTCCGCTACAACACCGTAATGAACTGCACAGAGTTTCGCCACACGGGCACTACCGAAGCCCACTTCGAGCCGCTCGACCCACGCACGCGCCGCCGCATCATACTTGAGGTGCAGCGCGAGGGGATAGAGGTGAGCCAGAACGACGTGAACAACTACATCGAGTCGGACTATGTGCGTGCGTTCGACCCCGTAGGCGACTACCTCGCCAGTTGCGAAGGCGCATGGGACGGGCACGACCACATAGGCGACCTCGCACGCACCGTGCCCACCGACGCTCCGCTGTGGCGCGAGTGGTTCACCACATGGTTGCTCGCCATGGTTGCCCAGTGGCAGAACACGCCAGGCAGACTCTACGGCAACAGCGTCGCGCCGCTGCTCATCTCACCGCAGGGCTACAACAAGAGCACGTTCTGCCGCCAACTGCTGCCCGACGCACTAAGGTGGGGCTACACCGACAGCCTTGCCATCTCCGACCGCCGACAGGTGATGCTCGCCATGTCGCAGCAGCTGCTCATCAACCTCGACGAGTTCAACCAGATTTCGCCGCGCGTGCAGCAGGGCTTTCTGAAGAACATCATACAGCTGCCCTCGATAAAGGCGAAACGGCCTTATGGCACACGCATCGAGGAACTGCCGCGCAAGGCGTCGTTCATCGCCACGAGCAACATGACCGACATCCTCGCCGACCCGTCGGGCAACCGTCGCTTCATCGGCATCGAGCTGACGGCACCCATTGACACCACCCGTGTGTCCAACCATCGCCAGCTCTTCGCCCAGGCGCTGCAGCTCTTGCGCAACGGACACCGCTGCTGGTTCGACAAGGCGGAGACCGAGCAGATAATGCTCTGGAACCGCCGCTACGAGGTGCAGGAACCTGCCGACCAGTATTTCGACCTCTGCTTCGCGATAGCGCAGGATCCGCTCGACGAGAATGCCGAGTGGATGTCGGCGGCGGAAATATTCGACGTAATAAAGCGTAAGGTGGGTGCCTCGCTGAAGGTGAACAGCCTGATTTCGTTCGGGCGAAAGCTGGCCAACCTACAGGGTATGCGCCGCCGCAAGTGCGAAACCGGCGCGCGCTACCTCGTTGTGCGTCGAGATGCATAGGCTGCCATGCTTTTATGACAGGCAGATAGGCTGGTAAATGAACTGATAGATAGGCTGATAGATACTGCTGGTCGGGGCAGCATCTGTCAGCCTTCAAGTCGTTGATAATGAGCGGTGTACGGGCAATGCTGACAGATATGGCACTTTTAAAAAAAAATCTGCTAAAAATCTGCCGAATAGCTTGAAATGAGCGAATTATGAGTTTCTAACCTCAATAGAGGTAATGGTTTGGCAATAGTTCTAAATTCTGCATTGTGCATACGTTTGCTGTCAAACAGCTCTTTATTTTTCGCTGCAAAGGTACAATTAAATTTTGATTTTCCTCTGACTAATATGCTAAATAATAATAATAGTGTAACAAAAATAATCTGATTTTAAAATTATTCCATTATCTTTGCGCTGAACGCAACAATAAAGATAAACGATGAAAGATATAAATCGCATAAAAGTCGTGTTGGTAGAGAAGAAACGGACGAGTAAATGGCTGTCCGAACAGTTAGGGAAAGATCCTGCAACAATCTCAAAATGGTGTACCAATACCTCACAGCCAGATTTAGTAACATTGACCAAGGTAGCTGCTCTATTGGACGTTGATGTTCGTCAGCTTATCAATAAAACGAAAGGTATTAACAGTGATGATTGAAAATCATTAGTTCAAAAAAGAATTAATAATGAATACAAAAGCAAAACCATTCATCAAATGGGTTGGCGGAAAAGGGCAGCTCATTGAACAACTGGAAGCGAAGCTCCCAGCTGACTTTGATAATTGGGACAATGCGACATACATAGAGCCATTCGTTGGCGGTGGGGCTATGTTTGTTCTACATGCTGCAACAGTATCCAAATATCAAACATGCCGTAATCAACGATATTAACAGCGACTTGATTACCTGTTACAAGATTGTACGTGACAATGTGGAGGAGTTGATTCCTGCGTTGCAAGAGATTCAAGCGCAATATTACGCTTTGCAAGACATGGAGGCGAAACGTGAGATGTTTATGGCTGTACGCCAACGCTACAATGATAAGAATCTTGACTCGATAGAGAATACTGCAAAGTTCTTCTTCCTAAACCGTACCTGCTTCAATGGTTTGTATCGTGTAAACAAAAAAGGTCTGTTCAATGTTCCTTGCGGAAAATATATGCAGCCACAGATATGTGATGAAGATGTAGCATAATAACTGTTTCTATATAATTACGACCAAATCATATAGAGATAATGTAATGAGAAGTATAAAATCATGGCAAAAATAATAGTAAAGAATCAAACAATAAAGACTCTATCCAAAAATGGAGTTGATTATATTTGTATCACAGATATTGCAAGACAAAAGAATCCAATAGAGCCAAAAGATGTGGTAAAGAATTGGTTACGTTCTAAAAATACATTGGAATATCTTGGGCTTTGGGAGCAGCTGAACAACCCTAATTTCAAAGGGGTCGAATTCGACCCCCTTTTGAAGGAGGCTGGCTCAAATGCCTTTACAATGAGTCCAACTCGTTGGGTGGAACTCACTAATGCAGTTGGTATTATTTGCAAAAGTGGAGCGAACGGCGGAACTTATGCCCAGAGGGATATAGCCTTTAAGTTTGCAAGTTGGGTTTCTGTTGAATTTGAACTGTATTTGATAAAAGAGTTCCAGCGACTAAAGGAAGAAGAGCAAAAGCAGATAGGGTGGTCTGCCAAGCGTGAACTGTCCAAGATAAACTACCGCATTCACACGGATGCTATCAAAGCAAATCTCATACCTGCGGAGGTGACACGTGAGCAAGCTGCCATGAAGTATGCCGACGAAGCGGATGTACTCAACATTGCCATGTTCGGTATTACGGCAAGACAATGGCGTGAGCAGAATCCCGATAAGAAAGGTAATATCCGTGATTATGCCAGCATCAACGAACTTATCTGTCTCTCAAATATGGAGAACCTCAACGCTGTGTTTATCAATGATGGAATGCCTCAGTCTGAGCGACTGATAAAACTCAATCAGATTGCCATCCAACAGATGAGGATTCTTGAAGATACAGGAGGTAGAAACCTGTTGCAATAAACGTTTTTAGTTGTTGTGGGAATGAATATAGGTGCAATTACACCTTTTCAATAAGTAAAACAATAATTATACGTTAAAATATCATATCAAATTCTTCATAGCAATTAATTTTTGTTATTTTTGCACTCGCAATTCATTATGTGAAGGACGACTTTTACATTTTGTTTGCAAGTTCACGGATTGTTAAACTAAAAAAAGAGTAAATAAGAAACAGACATTACACAAGAATGAAACGCAAAAGGATTGAGCTATTCCAAGAATTGCCTTTCCTCTATAGAGACTTAAAACGAGGTGGTGAACCTCAATTTTTAACCCAAGCGTTTCCGTTCTATACTTTTTGGATATTGAGCTTTAATGCTCTTGTTCTCTCCCCTTTGAATACCGCCAATTTTCAACGCATGAGAACAAGCAGTAGGAAGGTTCACGCTCACAAGGCGTGGACTGTTCCTTGCTTGTTATGCGTGTAGGTCACTTGGCGGTAACCTAAAAGGGAAACAAGCATCGGAACGGTTGCACGCCTTTTTATTTATCAAGAACTAATATGCCTATAATAGAAACTATCGGCGGCGTTTTGGCAGCACGGACAATAGGAGGCTTTATTACAAAGATTACAAAACGGATATTTCCATTCAAGGGAAGTAGTGACGAGGAAAGAATGTTGTATCAACACCAACTTTCAGAAAGACAATCTGAAGTTAGAAGACAATTTGAGGAAAGCCTTCATGCCGCAGGATTAGCCAATCAAAGGGAAATAAACCAATTGACAGCCTTCTTCAACAGACAGACTACATTGCAAAACAGCATATTGAGTTTTTCCAACTCATTAAAATCAAGAATGTTTGATGAAGCTCTAAGAAACTATCCATTGAACATTCCGCCCCTTGTATTATTACAGAATGCAGGGGTATCAACAAACTCTGTAACGGGGGAATTAGTAGTTGATGACCCAATAGCAAAAGAGATTTTGAGCATCTGTGACAATGGCACATACCAAAAAGAAAACCTTTTGTCAAGATACAAAAATGTTTTTAAGAACAATCCAGTTGCCCTCAATGTGTTTATTACTCCATTGATGATGGATTCACGTGTGGTTTTGCGTGAGAGAACCACAACAATGGTGTGGGACAATGTTTTCCAAAATATAGAATCTTTATTCATTAATGAATATAACAGATGTAGCGAACGCCCAGTGAATTTTTATCCTGCTGCTTGGAATCAAAACGCAAAGCCAGGTTTGCATGCAGCAGAGATATTGTATTTTTTCACTAAGGGTATGCCGGTTGTTGTGTTAGAGCCGAGGTATGACGGCAAACAGATTCGCTTTGTTTTCTCATGTTGGGGTATTGGTGCTGAACCTGAAAAGCAGATACGCCAAGAAATTGATTTTGATATAAATTGGAATGATATTGTACTCCCTGCAATGTACAATCGTTCAAAGGAATCGCTAAATAAAATCAACAAACTCAAGGAATTTCCGTCAATGGTTGCAGATGCTAAGAAAAAGCTTGAGCACAATGTTTTTATGTACGAGAAATTACGCGATATAGATGGGTTGGAAAACAATCCTATAACGGAAGACATCAATAAGACATTTTTCTTGACAAGCGATGATTATGCACCTGTTGCAAAACTCATATCGGATGCTTTGGGCATCTGTGTCAGTTTGATAGCCGATGTTCACCATTTGACTTCCAGAGGTATAAATCCCCATTTTCCATCTTTGTTGGACTTAAGATTTGGTAACGCATTCCAATTCTTGACAAAACCAGAACGTCATGAACTTATGAATGCAATTAATGGTTTGATGAAGTCTGCTTATATGGAATTGCTCTTGGGTGATTACAGTGGTGATACAGAGTTTTCAAATTTTGAAGCTTCAATAGAACAACAATTTGAATTGCTTGACTCTACTTCTGCTTCTGGAATAGTTGACAAGTTGGACAGTGCAATAGAAGAACATGTAGGCAAAGAAGAAAGAATACGTGCCAATGACGAGATTCAATCAAAAACGATTCCCGAAATTATAGACATGATTAATGAAAGATGTGCATCATTAAACATAAACAAGCAATCATTGTCGGATAAAATAGTATCTTTAAGAGACGTTAATCCAAGTTTTGTTTCAATGATTGAAGAACTATGTGAACAACAATTAGTTACATTAGAAGAAATTGTAAAATAATGAAGATGTCAAATATAAACATTTGCCCTAAATGTGGAACTAAGGCAGAATTGTTCTACTGCCCAAACTGTGGGGAAATCTTTAGTTATCCATCCTTTATTGGAGGTAACGATAGTAGAAAGAAATCCTTACAGACTTTTATTTCCAATGTTATTGCTGTCGCAAAACAGCAAAAGCTAAATGTGTCTGAAGTAATAGGTGGTAGCTCAATTAGAAATGCCATCTATCGCAAGTACTATGAGCATATTGCATATTTGCAAAAATTATGTTCAAACAAAACTACTTATTCATATTTTATGAACAGCGGAATCAATATGTTTGAACAGATGAATTCTTTTGCGGAAAAATGCGAGTCGGGATATTGTCAAATAGCTGTGGTGGGTACAGTTAAAGCTGGAAAATCTGCTTTTATCAATGCCCTTATAGGCAAAGAGATAGCATCAAGTTATCCTACTCCAGAAACAGCTTCTGTTACAAAATTTAAGAAGTCTGAAATTGGAAATTATGTCAAGGTTGCATTTTATACAACCAAAGAATGGAAAACTTTATGGGACAGCGTACATCGCTCCACAGTAGAAGCTATAGAAGGTGATGAAAATGAAGATTTTATTCATCTTTATGAAAATCTTCATGCAGAAGATATTCGCGCAAAATATTTGGATAAACAAGCTGAAGTCTTCAATGTTAATAGCATTGAAGAACAGAAGGCATACATAGACAAATTTACTTCAGCAAGATTTCCTGAACATTTCTTTGCAAAGGAAGTAGAAGTAGGTCTTTCTGACTTCTTTGCTCCATCCAACGTGGTTATTGTTGATACCCCGGGATTGGACGATCCTGTTCCTTATAGAACGAACATAACACGCCGTTATCTCCATAAGGCAAATGTTATTCTGCTTTGTATTCGATCTAACCGACCAGAGATCTCGTCTACAGAGTTGACACAACTGTCTTATATTTTTCAAGAGCTGAGATACTATAAGGACAGAATTATCACAATCGGAACTCAGATTGATGAGCCTGATGATATGTTAAACTACTGGAAGAATCACACTTTACCAGAATATTTGAAGTATCTGTCACGTTCCACACTCTATGGTTCAAAAGAAATTGCAGAGAAACATATATTTCCATTGTCAGCTTTCTACTATTTCTATATACAAAAGGCTATTGAAAATCCGCACATCTTCATTGGGAAAACTGATGAAGAAAAAAAATACAGAAAAAAAATTTTAGAAATAGTACGAAGGTACTATGATATTCCAGAAATGGAAGAATTGGTAGAAGAGTATGGTAAGGAAAAAGCAATGATGCTTTTCAAATCACCTAGGCAAATTTTTGAAGAGCATAAGGAAGAGCTGTTGGATATGACGCAGGTTCCAAAAGTTAGGAAGATGATTCTTGATGGTCCGATTAAGAATGCAAATGAGATAATTCTAAGTGACATAGAGTCGTTGTATAAACTTCTAATAAACGAGGTACGTAATGTATCAACAGATATAGCATCTCATAGAAATAAAACGATTGAGATGTCAGAATCAAGTGATGTCTTAGAACGTATTTCTACATTGGAAAAGAGAATAAAAGAGGAAAAAGTACTTCAAAGAGAGCAGGCTGACAAACTAAGTGGGTTACTCTCTGATTTGGAGAAACATTCACAAAACGCTTTAAACAAAATTAAAAGTTAACTATGGGATTTTGGAAAGCAATAACAGAACATGCAGAGAAAGCATGGAACAAGACTAAAGAAATTGGAGCTAAAGCTGCAAAATATGCAGGTGAAAAGCTTCAAAAAGCAGGAGAATGGATTTCAAACTTAGGCAAGAAAGGAGACGGACCTAAAATTGAGAATTTTTCAAGTGGTTCCAAATCTGGTACAAGTAGTCCTTGTTCATCACATTCAGCAAATGAAGAAGAAAGGAAGAGAAGACGCGAAAGAGAGAATAAAGCTATAACAGAATATCAGAATCAGATTGAACAGAGAGCTAAATCTCGTGAAAACGCTGTTAAAAGGGCTTATTTGAAAATCTATAATGAATATATCTCAGATTTCGCAAACGTGTTTGAAGAGGATGTTATTAAGGATATAAAAACTTATGTTGAAAAAAGATCAAACACTTTTATCAACACTCTTCGAGATGAAGTAAACGAAAAAGTAAACTCTTCGTATCAGCCTTGGAAACAATTGGTTTACAGTCACCCTTCAACAGAGAGACTGCAAGCATATTGTGACAAGGTTTATACGGAGGCTGACAATAATTTGTTGGACTTACTGCAAAAGTCGATCGAAGATACTAACAAGTATATTAGTCGCTGCATAATCAAGTACAACGAAGATAAAGCGAAAGCTCTATCAGACATGAAGAGTAGCTTGATTAAACTCACTTCTGATGAAGAAACCAAGTCAAAAGAGTTGCAAAAGATTGCAGAGGAACTTATTGTCGCTCAATTCATTATAAATGAAACCTCTTTATAAAAAATAAATATGAACATTATGATTTATATATTCATAGGAATTATAACCTTCGGAATATTATATTGTGGATATTGGATGTATATAAAACTATCCACCGCAGATACCCGCCTTCTCAAGTTGGTGAATGAGATAAATAGAGTAAAGACGGATCTTAGGGCTAGCAAAAATGAATTATCAAGTGCAATTAATGCCAATGGAAGATTCGTTGTTTCTCGTGTTACATCTGAAAGCCAATCTGTGAAACAACTTCTCAAAGATCAACTACAATTTAGAGCCAATGAATTGAATAAAAGCATTGAATTCAGTCGTGAGGGAATTGATAAATTGATCTGTATTGTGAATGATTTTCAGAATCAGGCAAATATAAAATTGAAGAAAAATGCCAACAGAATGGATGACTTGGAGAAATCTGTTACAAGCAATATTACAAGTTCCTTAGGTCGTATGCAGACACTCGTTACTTCTTCTATGCAACAATTGAATTCAAATACTGTAAAATTCAATAATGATTTAGAGAAGCATTTGAATCAAATGGAAAAATCAAACGGACAGCATTTTAGTCGTTTTGATGCCTCAATCACATCTTTGACAAAGACTATTCAACATCATACAGAAACCATTAGTTCATCATGTGAATGGATGGTTGAGAAAGACAGAGAATTGCACAAAGCAACAACAAGTCGATTTGAACAATTAAACAGTAATTTCTCTGCGTATCTTCGACAATTAAAAGAGTTTGATAAGTTGCTAAATAACTTCCAAATAATTTATAAGAAGATACAAGAAGAGGAAGAAAAGATAAACAAGCAAGAAATGTCTCTTGTTGGAATGGTCGATAGACACACTCAAATATTTGAGATGACTGCAGAAATGAACAAAACATCTAAAGAGATTTTCGAGTTCATGAAACTTTATCTGATTCGCTCCACATTTGATACACTAAAAACTAAATAAAATATGTTTGATGATATTGAAATAAATGATGATATGGACTTTTGTGAGGGTGAAACTGAAGAGTTTACATCTTCTGAGCCACTTCATAATTCATACATTAATGACGGTTTTAACCATTGTGATTCCTCTGTAAATATATTTGATTTAGATTGCGATGGTAACACTGCGGAGTCTTTCTTGCATTGTTATGGAGGAACATTAACTATAGATGACGTTAATGCATCCATCCATGACGCTTCTGTGTTTTTTAACATGGAGTCTCCAATGATAGTTTCTGAAGGATGGGCAACCGGTGTTTTTAATAGAGATCTGACTACCGTTAATGACGATGTCCTAATATTTAATCCTGAGCAACTGAAAAGCATGGGTATTACAGAAAAAGAGGGTTTGGATTTGGTTATGACTCATGAGAATACCCATCGTGCATTACAAGGTGTAAACTCGGGTTTTTCTGACCATCAAGAAGAATTGTGTTGTGATTATATGGCAGGAGTAAGGGCTGGACTAAATTCCATTGATACACAGCAAATGATAGGTTCTTTGATAGGAACTTCGGAAACACTTACCCACCCAGCTGGAACAGTACGTGTAAAGGCAATTCAAGAAGGTCGTGAATTTGCGGAGAATTATCAACGAGAGAATGGGCATTCACCTACATTCGAGGATTGTTTAGAGCACTTCCAAAGTTCAGAAGCCTTTCTACTAACAGATAACCCATTGGCTATAATTCAAAATCCGACAGCAGAAGGTATGTCTCAAACAAACATATCTAATCATTCTAACGAAGATTTCCATGGTTTTATAAATGACAAAGAATGGCATCTGAAAGAAGCTGATGCAGCACAGAAAAACGTAGAATATCACGAAAAGCGCACAAATGAAGCTATCGCTCGTGGAGATCTTTCTGCTGCCAAAGACCATGAGTCAAGTGCTGCAAGATACAGGAAACAAGAGCAGGAACATATAAAGTCGGCTCAAAAAAGTACAAAATAAAAATGTTGCATTCTTTTGTTCTGTTGAAAGAAATCCAAGATGCTCATATATATTGTGTTAGCATCTTGGATTTAGCAATTTAGAGATGTGTCGTTTCCCATTTTTTTGAATAATTTTCTCATCATTATTTGGCAGTTATTTCAAACAAGTTTTTTCTCCAAGGGTAAAATTGAGCTTCATTTGTCCATAAAATCCTAATTTCATCAGTCTTCAAATTTTGAGATTGATGTTTTATGAATGAGTTTTCTCTTCTGTTTCTAAGTAACCCTGCATTGTCCCTTGCCAAGAAAAGCGTCAATCCGATTGATAAAGCCCATGAACACAAAATGAGTATAAATATGAACTGTCTGACATGGCGAGAATACCAAATACGCCTTATCCAGTACCAAGGAATGGTGCAAAGTAGGAACGACGGAACCTCCTTTAATGTCTTGGGCATTGATGGCGGCGTTACGCCAACTTTTGTTTGCACATCCAGTTTCGTACAGATAGAGTCCAATGTATTACCAATAATCTTGATACAATCATCGGATTTCTTATACCTGTCATTCAAAGAAAAAGCCAAAGCTCGTTCTTTTTCTATAATGTTTAGGAGTCTCTCGCATCTGGAAAGGACAATATCATACCTTTCTGATAGACTCCCCATGTACTCATCTTGGGTTGGAATCTGCTTTTCTACTTATATAAAAATGTGGTAAAACAGTATGATAGGCTACGTTTCTATTAGTTTTTATAGAATAAAAGGGGATGATTTGCAATCACACCCTACGTTCAAGGGAGTCGTTTCACCCCTACCTCTCTAAAATATCATTTGATAACTCTTGTTTGTCACATTTTGAGTTCGGTTGAAACATTCCTATTCAAACACTATTTGGTAGTTTTTAATGTAATCGAAAGTTAAATACGTTAAATTATTACCATTTCGTATCTAATCAGATTCCATACGGTCACTTTTCTACCGTTTAAAGCGTATAATACTGATAATCAACTAATAATAGATATATTGTCTGTTTGTGTCTGAATGACCTTCATTTAACACCCATTTCCAACTCGGTATTATTTCAATTCTTAATCCGTCACGCTCTATTTCACCTTCGTCCTCGTATGTAATAATTATAGCTTTTTTAAGAGTATATAGAGAGTTTAGAGCTACGAGTGCTATTCGGTACGACAAAATAAAAACAATAGATTTTATTCGGTGTTGGCGAATAATATTTAACCGTTACTTATGGGCTCTATATAATTTTATGAAGAAAGCCCTCGTTTTATTCGTCAATTTTATGTAAGTTTGTAATCTCAATTAAACTACAATCTGATTATAAAATCAAAAGGAGGGACAATTATGGAAACTTCGTATATAGAATTGATAGTGCGTCTTTCGCTTGCATTCGTGCTTGGCGGAATGATTGGGCTTGAGCGCGAGTATAGAGCAAAGGAAGCCGGATTTCGCACACACTTCCTTGTGGCTCTGGGCAGTGCGCTGTTCTGCGTCGTGTCGCAGTTCGGTTTTGGCATTGATTTGAAGGACTCCTCGCGCGTGGCAGCGCAAGTGGTGTCGGGCATCGGCTTCCTCGGTGCCGGAACTATCATCTTTCAGAAAAACGTCGTGCGCGGACTCACTACGGCTGCTGGACTATGGGTGACGGCTGCCATCGGACTGGCGTGCGGAACAGGTATGTTTATGGCTGCTACTATAGTAACAGCAATGATGCTGCTCGGACTGGAGGTAATAAACGCTATGATACCGCAGCTCGGCACCACAACCATCGAGATCTCCTTCTCCGCCTCGTCGATAGAGCAGGTTAGAGTGTTGATTGCAACTATGCGACATGACGGCATTGAGGTGCAGACATATCAGATAAAAGAGCGACGCACATCGCAAGGCGAGTTTGTCGAGGCTAACATACAGTTGAAGGTGAAGCGCGGCACGACAGACAATTTGAGGGTGATCGGTTACATGGATGGTTTTGCTGACGTCACTATCTCGGCTGTAGAGGGATAGGCGTAACGATTTGCTTGCTGAAAACAAACAAACAAAAAGGCTGAGTTCCGTATCGTTATTGGGAACTCAGCCTTTTTTCTGTACTTATATTAGGAGGGTATGGCATCCTTGCCATACCCACGCAGCCTCTTATCAATCACCTTGTGGGTGTGTGGCTATGGCAGGGATGCCATAGCCTCCTATGCTCTTTACTCAAGACCCTTGCCGTGGCAGTTCTTGAACTTCTTGCCGCTACCGCAAGGACACGGGTCGTTGCGTCCCGGGAGCTTGTCCTTAACCAGCGGAGTGTGGTTCTCTTCGATGTTCTCGCGAGTGTCGTGCTGTGCGGCAGCCTGCTGTGCAGGGTCGTTGATTTCGGCCTTCTGCTCGGTGTACTGCTGACGCTGTGTACGTTCCTCGGGAGCTGCCTCGCGCACCTCCTGCTGCTGTTGCATTTCAGGAATCTGTCCGCGTGTGAGGATAGAAGCGATGCGGTTGTTCATATCGTTCACCATCGAGTCGAAGAGCTTAGCACTCTCGAGCTTGAAGATGAGCAACGGGTCTTTCTGCTCGTAAGAAGCGTTCTGCACGCTGTGGCGCAACTCGTCGAGCTGGCGGAGGTTCTCCTTCCAGCAGTCGTCGATGATGTGGAGCATGATGACGCGCTCGAACTGTTTAACAACGTCGCGACCCTCTGTGCGGTAAGCCTCCTTAAGGTTGCACGGAATGTTGTAGACGCGCTTGCCGTCGGTGATAGGCACCATGATGCGCTCGTAGATAGCGCCCTGGTTCTCTTCTACTTCCTTGATGATAGGCCAAGCAACGCTCTCGATGCGGTCGGTCTTGCGTTTGAAGGTAGCCATTGCGCTCTGGAAGGCACGCTCCTCAAGCTCGTCGTGGCGCACGTTCTCGAAGTCCTCCTCGCTGAACGGACACTCCATAGCCAGAATCTTGAGGAATTCCTCGCGGCATCCGGCGTAGTCGTTTGTCTCGATGATGTTCACCACGCGGTCCCAGATGACGTTGGTGATGTCCATGCCGATACGCTCACCCATGAGTGCGTGGCGGCGCTTCTCGTAGATTACGGTGCGCTGCTTGTTCATCACGTCGTCATACTCGAGCAGGTGCTTACGGATACCGAAGTTGTTCTCCTCAACCTTCTTCTGTGCGCGCTCGATGCTCTTAGAGATCATCGGATTCTCGATACGGTCGCCCTCCTTGAAGCCGAGACGATCCATGAGACTTGCGATGCGCTCTGAAGCGAACAGACGCATGAGCTTGTCCTCGAGTGATACGTAGAACACTGAGCTACCCGGGTCGCCCTGACGACCTGCACGACCACGCAGCTGGCGGTCGACACGGCGGCTCTCGTGGCGTTCTGTACCGATGATGGCAAGACCGCCTGCCTCCTTAACCTCCTTGGTGAGCTTGATGTCGGTACCACGACCAGCCATGTTGGTAGCGATGGTTACGGCACCGAGCATACGCTCCTCGAAGTGCTTGCTGCCGTCCTCTTCGGTGATTTCCACCATGCCCTTTGTGCTGCGACCAGCCTCTGCCACGATGTCTGCCTCCTTCTTGTGGAGCTTGGCGTTGAGCACCTGGTGAGGAATCTTGCGCATGTTGAGCATCTTCGAGATAAGCTCAGAGAACTCTACCGATGTAGTACCTACGAGCACCGGGCGACCGCTGTTGCGCATCTCCACGATTTCGTCGATAACGGCTGCATACTTCTCGCGGTTGGTCTTGTACACACGGTCGTCGAGGTCCTTGCGGAGCACCGGACGGTTTGTAGGAATCTCAACAACGTCGAGCTTGTAGATATCCCAGAACTCGCCTGCCTCAGTGGAAGCAGTACCGGTCATACCAGCGAGCTTGTGGTACATACGGAAGTAGTTCTGCAGTGTGATGGTAGCGAATGTCTGTGTTGCAGCCTCCACCTTCACGTGCTCCTTTGCCTCTACAGCCTGGTGGAGTCCGTCGCTCCAGCGGCGGCCTTCCATGATACGGCCTGTCTGCTCGTCGACAATCTTCACCTCGCCGTCCATAACAACGTACTCGTCGTTCTTGTTGAACATGGTGTAAGCCTTCAGCAACTGCTGCAGGGTGTGTACACGCTCCGACTGTACAGCGTAGTGGTTGAGCATTGCGTCCTTCTTGTCGAGGCGCTCCTGCTCGCTGAGGTCCTTCTCGTTCTCGAGAGCCGAGAGCTCTGAAGTGATATCTGGCAGCACGAAGAGCTCGTTGTCGTTCACCTGACCTGCAAGCCATGCAGTACCCTTGTCGGTGAGGTCACAGCTGTTCAACTTCTCGTCTACAACGAAGTAGAGCGGCTCAACAGCCTCCGGCATACGGCGGTTGTTGTTCTCCATATAGTACTCCTCGGTCTTAAGCATACCAGCCTTGATACCTTCCTCTGAGAGGTACTTGATAAGCGGTTTGTTCTTCGGAAGAGCCTTGTGCGAACGGTATAATGCGAGGAATCCTTCCTCAATCTTCTTCTGGTCCTTGTTAGCAGCACCCTCGCTGATGAGCTGCTTTGCTTCAGCAAGATACTGTGTGGCGAGCTTGCGCTGAACGTCTACGAGACGCTCTACAAGCGGCTGGTACTCCTCGAACATCTGGTCGTCGCCCTTTGCAATAGGTCCAGAGATGATAAGCGGAGTACGTGCGTCGTCGATAAGCACTGAGTCGACCTCATCGACAATGGCATAGTTATGCTTGCGCTGCACGAGGTCGGCAGGCGAGATAGCCATGTTGTCGCGAAGGTAGTCGAAGCCGAATTCATTGTTCGTACCGAATGTGATGTCTGCCATGTAAGCCTTGCGGCGCTCTGGCGAGTTAGGACGGTGTTTGTCGATACAGTCGACAGACAGTCCGTTGAACATATAGAGCGGGCCCATCCACTCAGAGTCGCGCTTTGCGAGGTAGTCGTTGACGGTTACGACGTGAACACCGTTGCCTGTAAGTGCGTTGAGGAATACAGGAAGTGTAGACACGAGAGTCTTACCCTCACCGGTAGCCATCTCCGCAATCTTGCCCTGATGCAGTACGGTACCGCCGAAGAGCTGTACGTCGTAGTGAACCATTTCCCACTTCAGGTCGTTGCCGCCTGCTGTCCAGTGGTTGTGATAGATAGCCTTGTCACCGTCAATGGTGATGAAGTCGTTCTTCGGGTTGGCAGCCAGCTCGCGGTCGAAGTCGGTGGCTGTAACCACAGTTTCCTCGTTCTCTGCGAAGCGACGTGCTGTGTCCTTAACGATACTGAAAGCTACCGGCATCACCTCATTGAGTGCCTTCTCGTAGATTTCGAGCACTTCCTTCTCCAACTTGTCGATAGCGTTGAAGATGCTCTCGCGCTCGTCGATAGGAGTGTCTTCGATCTTTGCTTTGAGCTCGGCAATCTTTGCTTTCTCCTCGTTGGCAGAGTCCTGAACGTACTTTTGAAGCTGCTTTGTGCGTGCGCGCAATTCGTCGTTGCTCAGCGCCTTAATCTCTGGATATGCCTCCTTCACCTTCTCTACGAGTGGCTGGATAAGCTTCATGTCCTTTGATGACTTGTTGCCAAACAATGACTGTAGAAATTTGTTGAAATTCATTGTATATTATTTTTATTTTTTCCTTAAATACTTATTCGGGTGTAAAATTACTAAAAAAAATCCATATATCACCATTAATATAGGTGTAAGTTGGTTTTTATTGCAATGGCGCAACCGAACAGGCATTAGGCGCACGTATACGAATAGCCTTAGCTACGGTAGGCGCAATGCGATCTACCGTAGCCGGTGTCTTGATGTGCTCTGCCTTTATTCCGCTTCCGTACAGGATGATGGGGAAGGGTACAAAGGCGGCACGCGAAAAATAATTCTCGTTTGTGTCTTCGTTTATGATTTTCCAGCCAGGAGCGGTCTCTATGAGGAGGTCGCCTGATACGGCTGAATTGTATGGACTTGATATAACGCTGCGTACGCCAGACATTTGCGCAAGCAGTTCTTTCGAGCGTGTTATTACGTCGGTGTAGCTCAGATGACGCTGCTCGAGGAGTTTATGGTCTATGTATATCTGGTTGCGGAAGCTCGCTTCTACGTACTTCGCCTGACCATAGATGGCACCGAGGTACATATTGAGCAAGTTGCACGAGCGGTTCATGTAGAACGTGCCCGAAGGTATGCGGAAACGCTCGTAGTCGGGTCGCTGGTCTTCGGTGTATCCTGTGCTTGTGAGCACAAAGAGTACGTTGTTGCGTCCTACCTTTTCTTCGATGCGCTTGATGAGTGATGCTAAAGTGCGGTCGAGCTTTAGATATACTATCTCCATCTCGGTCTGCCAGTGGGTCATGTCGGTGCATTTTGCTGACAGTGTGACAGATAACATGTCGGTAATATTGTCGCGACCAAGCATTAAGTCGTTGACGCAAGCTATGGAGAGGTCGGCAACCGCGTCGTTGTCTCCATTCGTACGTTTCTGTGTGATACTATTGTAGGCACGCACAAATGCTTGTGCGCCTTTGGGGTAGTATGCGGATGTAGTCCATTGTCCGTTTTCCTCGTTCAGCCAGAAGGCTCCGTCGGCAGCATGTCCTGCAGAGATGACAGCTGCGTCTTTCTCCATAGCTGTAGAGTAGACAAGCGCAGCACCTCTGGTGAATATTTTCAGTTCGTCGCTGACGGTGGTGGTTGCTATTTTCTGCGGTGACACACCATAGGTTTGGTCGTCGGTGCAGAACACGGGTCGTAACGTGTTGCGGTCGAGCCACTTCGTGCCAACGATGTTGTTATAGTGAGGTGTGGCACCAGTGGCTATTGTAGCCATTGCTGATGCGCGATCGATGGGCGAGAAAGGGTAGCTGGCAGCCTCGTAGACACAACCATGTTGCAATAGTTTGCGGAAGCCTTCCTCACCATAGAGTGGGGAGAAGTGCTCAATGTAGTCGGTGCGCAGCTGGTCGATAGTGATGTTCACCACAAGACGCGGTGCCGACTGCAAAGTCTGCGCTTGCATCTCGGTGCCGGCAAGTGCCGCCAACATCATTATCGTCGATATGTATTTGCTCATATTTGTGTGTCTAATGCTTTATGCTTCGGGCTGTTTGCTGCCCGTATTTTTTAATGTGTAAATATTCGATATGTTTCTTAATAGCAAAGATAATGCCACAATTGTGATGCCCTCTGCATACGACTGTAAGAAAGAGCCTGCGAGGAGCAACAGTATGAGTGCGCTCCACGCCTTAGTCCACCAATGTATGCGGTTTTGGCGTGCTGCTTTCGTCACGCTGTAGAGCATGAAGATGTTAATGGGGTTTAGCAGCAGTATCTGCAAGTTGAGACTTACAGTGGGGTGTTGCGAGAATATCATGGCGAACAAGAGTAGTCCGCATGCACCAGTAGTAAGCATGATGCTTGTGTCGAACACCCATATTATACGTTTGCGTCGATATTCCACGATGGCTATAATCAGTGTGAGTATTGAGAGGATGCTAAAAGTAACTAACGGTGAGAATACATCCAGTATGCTCGTGTTTGTCTGTTGGATGCTTCGTTGCTTCGTTGTAGGCTCAAAAAGCCAAAACGAACTACTTACCAGATTGCGCTTTGTGCCGTCCGCGGATATGATGTGTGCTCGCTCGAAGTCAGCGCACAGACGCTCCGGTAGAAACTGTTGTTGTTCGAATGTTGTATAATAGTCGGCTTTCACGCCAAGAAGCAGGTCGTTGCCGAAACGTGCCCAGCGATGCGTCTCGTTGTAGTTATGTATCAAGTTGCGGAATGTGGGGTATTGTGCAGGGGTGTTGTGATGTTGGGGTGTTGAGGTGTTGAGGTGTTGAGGTGTTGAGCTATCATAAACGATGCGTCCGTTAAGGTTGTTTGCGATGATGTCTCGAGCACGTGTTGTACAATTGTCGTAGAAGAAGTTGTAGCGGTACACGCGGTTCTGTGGCTCCATGTTGCGGTCTACGGCTTGCGCTATCGCCATCTTCTCCTGTGCCGTCAGATTGAGCACCTGTTGTCTCACGCCACAGCCCGTGGGGTCATATTCCCACTCGAATATGTCGAAGGGTGCGATACCCATCTCGTAGTCGGTTAGTCCGAACACGAACCGCAGCACGAAGAAGGGCTGGTCGAACGAGAAAACGCCATAGTTGATGGCGATGTCTCTGCCGCTCTGCTTGTCCTGAAAGCGTATCGCCGTATGTCCGTACAAGCTATACACCTGTTGGCGAGGTCCGCAGGTAAGCAAGCTAATCTCTATCGAGTCGGCTTGTAGCGTCGGCTCGTTGTTCGGTGAAGAAGCTGTTGTGGGGGTGAGAAAGCACAGCAAAAACGCTAATGTTATGTGTTTAAATAATCTTTCAAATAGTTTCATGGTGCAAAAATAACTTTAATTTCTCACTTTTCTGCTATTATCTCGTTTTTTTTCGATAATTTTGCAAGCATTATCCTGGAAAGGATTGTAAAAACACCTCTATATACATATTATATATATAATAGAATTTCTAAAATCTAATTAGATAAATAAATGAGGAAAGCACTCACAACAGGCTTCTTTGCTGCGGTCTCTTTAGTTGCGGCAGCTCAAAGTGGCACTAATTCTCCCTATAGTCAATATGGTTTGGGTACGCTTGGCGAGCAGTCGGGCGGCTTTAATCGTGGCATGAACGGACTTGGTATTGGTTTTAGTGAGCACAACCAAGTGAACTGTCTTAACCCTGCTTCGTATGCCACCATCGACTCCTTGTCGTTCATCTTCGATGCAGGTGTGTCTGGACAAATTACGAACTATAGCGAGAGTGGTGTTAAGGTGAACGCTAAAAACGCCAACTTCGAGTATGTCATTGCCGGTTTCCGTGTTGCGAAACGTCTTGGCTTGAGCTTTGGTTTGCTGCCGTATAGCAACATTGGCTATTCGTATTCTAACAAGAAGCCGCTCAATAGCACCGATGGCAGTACTACTGTTGTGTATAGTAATAATGCATATTCTGGTTCGGGCGGCTTGCATCAGGTTTATTTGGGTGCGGGTTGGAGTCCGATAAAGGGATTGGCTATTGGTGTGAATGTTGCTTACCTATGGGGCGACTACACACGTTCAGTTGTCAATTCCTATACAGATGTCTATGCCAACACGCTATCGAAGTACTATACAGCGGAAGTGCATAGCTACAAACTTGATTTTGGTTTGCAGTACACGCAGAAGTTGACAAAGAAGGACGCTCTTACGTTGGGTCTTACCTACGGATTGGGTCACAAACTTGGTGCCGACCCAAAGTGTCAGATTATCTCTACCAATGCTCAGACTGCTGTTGCCGACACAACAACACACACCATTGGCAATGGATTGGCGTTGCCTCACACCTTTGGTGCAGGCTTGATGTGGAACCGCGCTAATCGTTGGCGCATTGGTGCCGACTACACCTTGCAGAAATGGTCGTCGTTAGCTTATCCGAAGTTTGATATGTCCACAAATAGCTATCAGCTGGCAAGTGGCCAGTTTGCCGATCGTCATAAGTTGACCATTGGTGGCGAGTTCTGTCCAGAGGAGCGCGGTCGCAACTTCTTCAAACGTATTCACTACCGCATGGGCGCATCTTATGCCACCGACTATCTGAAGATAAAAGGTCAGAACGGACCGAAAGAGTATAGCGTGAGTGCAGGTTTCGGCATTCCAATCGTTAACGGCTACAACAACCGTTCGTTGCTCAATATCTCGGCACAGTGGGTGCGTCAGGACTCGAAGACTTTTGTCACCGAAAATTCGTTCCGCATAAATATCGGCTTGACGTTCAACGAGCGTTGGTTTGCTAAGTGGAAGATGGAGTAAGAAAACAATACTTTTAAAATAAGCGTTGAGACTATCTAAATACATAGTAATCATTGTGGTGTGCATCGTGGCGCTTGCTTCGTGTGGCGAACAGAAGGAGCACACAGCACCAGCCATACACGACCGCGACTCGGTGTCTATGATGACGAGTTACGGTGTCAACACCCTTATCTCTGACTCCGGTGTCATCAAATACCGCATCGTAACCGAGCGATGGGAAGTGAACACCGTGCGCAACCCGTCAAGATGGATATTTGAGAAAGGTGTATTCTTTGAGCAGTTCGATGAAAAATTCCATGTGCAGTCGTACATACAGGCAGACACAGCCTACTATTACGACCAGAAGAAGCTGTGGGAGCTGCGTAGCCGTGTAAGTGTGCTCACCAAAGACGGCTTGAAATTCAACAGCGAAGAACTCTTTTGGGACGAGGCGGAGCACGAACTCTACTCTAATAAGCCATCTAAACTCGTTACCCCCGAGCGTACGCTTGAGGGAACATACTTTCGTAGCGATGAGCGCATGACCAACTATTACGTATCCAACACTTCTGGCTCGTTCGAGAAAGGTCAGCTCTCAAGCGATGGCGACACCATCACTACCGCGCCCGATACAGTGAAGGCAACAATGCGCCTGCAGACAAAACCGCAACGCCGTCTGCGTGATAAATAATAAGAACCAATATTTAAACTATAGTGGAAGTAGACATACCTCTTTTAATTAGCATAGCTGTAACAATGGCACTATCTGCATTTTTTTCAGGAATGGAGATAGCCTTCGTGTCCAGCAACCGAATGCTCGCAGAGATGGATCGCGAGGGAAATAGCATAGCCAAGAATATTATTTCCCGATTTTACAACCATCCCAACGGCTTTGTTAGTACGATGCTTGTAGGCAACAATATCGTGCTTGTTGTTTATGGTATCCTTGTGGCACGCCTATTTGACAATACTATCTTCAGTTCGCTCGACGATGGTATGAAAGTCACGGCAGATACATTGCTATCCACGCTTGTTATTCTCTTCACTGGTGAGTTCTTGCCGAAAATTTTGTTCAAGAATAACGCCAATAGGTTGCTCTCGGTCTTCTCCGTGCCGGCATATCTTTTCTACATAATTCTTTGGCCTATAAGTCGCTTTTCTACACTTGTGTCGAAGTGCTTGTTGCGCCTCGTGGGTATACGTATGGAGACAGAATCCGATGACGATGGCTTCTCTAAGGTCGACCTCGACTATCTCGTGCAGTCGAGCATAGAGAATGCGCAGAGCGACGACGAGATAAACGAAGAGGTGAAGATTTTCCAAAACGCACTCGACTTCTCCGACTGTAAGGTGCGCGACTGCATGGTGCCGCGAACCGAGGTGAACGCCGTAGACGTGAACGATTGCACCGTCGACGAACTAATGCAGAAGTTCGTGGAGAGTGGCAACTCGAAGATTATTGTCTATGATAGCGATATCGACCATATCATTGGTTACATACACAGTTCCGAAATGTTCCGCAACCGCGAAAATTGGCGCGAGTGTGTCTGCAAGATGCCCTTTGTGCCCGAAACGATGGCTGCACAGAAGCTTATGCACATCTTCTTGCAGCAGAAGAAGAGTCTTGGAGTGGTGGTTGACGAGTTCGGCGGAACCAGTGGTATAGTCTCCCTCGAAGACATCGTTGAGGAGATCTTTGGCGATATAGAAGACGAACACGACTCAACGAAATACATCGCCACACAGATTGGCGAGAACGAGTATATGCTCTCTGCTCGACTTGAGATTGACAAGGTGAACGACCTCTTCGATCTCGGTCTGCCCGAGAGCGACGACTATATGACCGTCGGTGGTTACATCCTACACGAATATCAGAGTTTCCCAAAACTCAACGAAGTGATAACTATAGGACGCTACGAGTTCCGCATCATCAAGAGTACGATGACGAAAATAGAGTTGGTAAAGCTAAAAGTTAGTCGCTAAATAAAGCTACAGCACCTAAAAGTAGCCCGATAAACTCAATTTTTCGTGCAAACATGCCCTCGTTTGGCAATAAATTAGTATTTTTGTACGCATTTTGTGGTATCACGCTTAGAGCCGCCTCACGGGGCAAGCTCCGCAACTGGTGCAAGACAGATGCACAAACCTACATCTAACGAAATAATAAATAAAAAATAAAAACAAAAAAATGGCAGCATTAGGAAAAATTAGAAGCAAAGGCGCATTGCTGATAGGCATTATCGGCTTAGGCCTTTTCTCTTTCATCGCCGAAGAGGCGTTCCGCTCATGCGACTCTGCAAGCGCTGATAAACATCAGCAAGTAGGCGAAGTGTTGGGCGAGAAAATCAACGTAACAGAGTTCCAGAAACTTGTTGACGAGTACACAGAAGTCATCAAGATGCAGCAGGGACAGGAGAACCTCAACGAAGACCAGCTCAATCAGGTCAAGGACATGGTTTGGAACACATACGTTCAGACCAAACTCATACAGAACGAGGCACACAAGCTCGGTCTTACTGTAACAGACGCTGAGCTCCAGCAGGTTCTTGCCGAGGGTACTAACCCTATGCTTCAGCAGACTCCGTTCTTCAACCAGCAGACAGGTCGCTTCGACGTGAACGTTCTGAAGAAGTTCCTTGCAGAATACAAGACACAGCAGACAGCCAATCCGCAGATGGCTAAGCAGTACGAGACAGTTTACAAGTACTGGACATTCATCGAGAAGACACTGCGTCAGCAGCTCCTCTCGCAGAAGTATCAGGGTCTGTTCGCTCACTGCTTCCTTTCTAACAAGGTAGAGGCTAAGATGGCGTTCGACGAGCAGAATCAGGAGAGCCAGGTGCAGCTTGCAGCCTTCCCTTATTCAAGCATCGACGACAACAAGATTACTGTTACTGACGCCGACCTCAAGGCTAAGTACGACGAGAAGAAGAGCATCTTCAAACAGTACGTAGAGACACGCGACATCAAGTATATCGACGTACAGGTGAAGGCTTCTGCAGCCGATCGTGCAGCTCTCCAGAAGGAGTTCGCAGGCTACAGCGCAGAACTCGCAGCCGCAGCCGACCCGTCTGACGTAGTGCGTAAGAGCACATCGCTCGTTAGCTACCTCGGCGTGCCAGTGAAGAAGGAAGCCCTTCCTTACGACATCGCACAGCGTCTCGACTCAATGGCTGTAGGCTCTACAAGCAAGGTGATCGAGAACAAGAACGATAACACACTCAACCTCGTGAAGCTCGTTGCTAAGCGTGAGCTCCCTGATTCAATCCAGTTCCGTGCCATCCAGGTGGGCGGTGCTACAGCAGCCGAGGCAGCTACACGCGCCGACTCTATCCTCAACGCCATTAAGGCAGGTGCCGACTTCGAGGTTGTAGCCAAGAAGTACGGTCAGACCGGCGAGAAGACATGGATGACAACACGTCAGTATCAGAACGCACCATCGCTCGATAAGGATACAAAGAACTATATCGAGAACCTTAACACAATGGCTACAGGCGAGCTCAAGAACCTCACACTCGCACAGGGCAACCTCGTGCTTCAGGTTGTAGACCGCAAGGCAATGACTACAAAGTACGTAGCAGCCGTTGTTAAGAAGAATATCACCTTTACAAAGGATACCTACTCTGCAGCTTACAATAAGTTTAGCTCATTCGTAAGTGCTAACCTCACAGCCGACGAGCTTTTGAAGAACGCAGCAAAGAGCGGTTACACCGTTCAGGAGCGTAAGGACGTTACAACAGCTGAGCACTACCTCGCTGGCATCCACGCTACACGCGACGCAATGCGTTGGTTGTTCGAGGCTAAGAAGGGTGCCGTTTCTTCACTCTACGAGTGCGGTGACAATGACCACCTTCTCATCGTAGTTCTCAACAACATCAACCCGATTGGCTACCGCTCACTTGAGGATGCTCAGGTTAAAGAGTACATCAAGGCAGAGGTTATCAAGGATAAGAAGGCAGAGCAGCTCCTCGCTAAGGCAAAGGCTTCTAAGTCAGTTGCTGACGCTAAGGCAAAGGGTGCTACAGTAGCTCCGGTTGCTCAGGTTACATTCGCTGCTCCAGTGTTCGTAGCAGCAACAGGCGCAAGCGAGCCGGCTCTGAGCGGTGCTATCGCAGCTATAGCAAAGGGCAAGTTCTCTAAGCATCCGGTTAAGGGCAACGCTGGTGTTTATGTGTTCCAGGTAACAAATAAGACACAGCGTCCTGCTAAGTTCGACGAGAAGGCAGAGATGCAGCGTCTCAGCCAGCGTCAGATGCAGATGGCAGGCAACTTTATGAACGAGCTCTACATCAAGGCAAACGTAGTGGACAACCGCTACCTCTTCTTCTAAGACTCATATAACAATAACATAAAAAGACTTTGGATGTAACGATTTACACCGTTACATCCAAAGTCTTTTTTTGTGGAAGCCACTAAAGCCAATACCTTATTTCGGCTTCTGTCATTTTATCGGTCTGCGCACATCACGCTTATTTCGTAAGCGGCGTGATGCGTGCAATGTTCTTTCTTACAGAGTCGCTGTTTATGCCGAGTACCCTGCCGATGGCAGCGTAGTCGTAGTTGAGGTGTTGCAGCAGCATGATAAGCTGTTTTCGGGGAGCTATATTGCCGTAGCAGCGTTCTATCTCCGCCATTGTCTCCGCAAACTCTATCTTGCAGTAAGCCATGCACAGTTCGTAGTCTTGCTTAGTCCACGTCACGGTTGTGCCGCCGTTCTTGATATGGTGGTATAGTTCCTTGCCGCATCGTGCGTTCGCTTCGCTGCTTTGTGACGCCACCATTATGTCGTTGTTCAGCCTCTCTATCCTGTCCGATTTCTTTGCACTTTCCTTTTTCAGCGACTTGATCTGCGCCTTAGCTTGATCCAGACTTTGTTTTTCTGCCTTCAGTCTATTGTGTACCGCAATCAGCCTCTTTCTTGTTCTGTGCAGTATTAACGAGAATACCATTATACATAATAATATAATAATAAGTATGCCCATAGATGCAGATGTTATGGTGTCCAGCAAGTCTTTCATTGAGAGTGAAGAATTTATGTTCGACTGCAATTCACTCATGTTATATTTCTTTTTTTCTTGCATAAAGACTGTCTTTTGCCTCCGACATTTTCGACATATAAAGGGCGTAATTCTTCAAATCGCCTCTTTTGTAATACAAAGCAGCTATCTTTTTACATGTTTCTGCTTGAGTCAGATAGTTCTGGTCGCAATCAATGGATTTCTTCCACATCTCTTCTGCCTTGGCGTCGTTTCCTAAAGCGTTGTTGTAGTAGCCTGCAACTCTATATGATACCGCATCCTTGCTGTAGTATAATGCGCTGTCAAGATATTCTTTCGCTTTCCTATTATCTTTATTTATGAAATAGTCGGCAATGATAGAGTATGCGTATCCCTTGCAACTGTTGTGTGTATATGGCAAAAGAGGAATGCATAGCAATCTGTAATACCCCACACTGTCTTCCATTCCCAAAGTGCTGCAACATGACGAAGCCATGCCAAGCGTAAACACCTGATATCTCTTGTCGCCAAGTTTTTGCGCACTTTGTAGAGACAGCTTGCAATAATGAAGTGATAGCTTGTCTTCGTCGAATATGATATTTATATATGCCAAAGCCTCGCAAAGCTGCTGGTAGATGTCCAAGTTGCGCCGTTTGTTCAGATCACAGTTTTTGAATATGAGTTCAGATTCTTTTTCGTAGAAAAGTGCTTTCGCCATGTCGCCCGCAAGTCGATACATCTCACCTTTATAGAAGTATGCTCTCGCCAATTCGTCTTTCATGTTTTTGGCTTTATAGTAGTCTATGCAAGCGTTCAATGACAGCGAATCGTCAATGAAGCTGTTCTTACCGAAAGCATATCTTGTTTTCAGCAGTTGATAATAGGCTTTTTGTTCTCCCGACAATTTCTCTGTTCCTATTTTGACAAGAGCTTTTGAGGCAGAAGCGTAATCAAGACTATCCAGCATATTGTCTATGCTGGATAGTTCTGACATTCTGTTGTTGTTTGAACATGAAAACAGCGATAGTAGGAGGGTGTATAAAAGAACGAATCGTTTCATTTGAAATAGCTTGTTTTATTCAAGACAAAGTTAAACGTTTTTTCTTTAATACAATAGTTCGTTAAAATTTGAGATAATGGCTAAGCAGCTTTACGTTGCCAGCCA
>OGNI01000615.1_pt1 | contig 25658 bp, 15 predicted proteins | sample 1573421 | NCBI WGS metagenome assembly OGNI01 (sample SAMEA2581928, study PRJEB24529) | metagenome | biome: Human gut stool | place: China | collected 2011
ACCAAACCGGCGCCTATACCCGTCACGAAGTAAAAAATCAAGAAACGTTTGGGGCCCCATACGTTCTCCAATACCCGGCCGAACATATAAACGGCGAACATATTAAAAAACACATGCGCAAACGAATGGGTATCGTGCATGAACATATAAGAAACGATCTGATAAGCCTTGAAGTCGGTAGCACCCGGGAAGTGAAGCCCTAATAAATCCACCAAATCGATGCCGACTTTCGGCAGTGCAAGGCTGGCTACCCAAAATAGCAAGTTTATAATGATAAGATTTTTCGTTACCGGCGGGATTCATCATATACTACGTTAATTTAGCGGCAAAGGTAAATATATTTTAGCCGTTTTTGCCCATAATAATACTAAAACATATGTAAATCGGTAAAAAAAGTAGGTTTTTCTTTTGTGATATTTCAAAATAAAACTACATTTGGAGCCGTCTATCGGTTATCATAGTTTTGTTTAATATATTAACAGTCAAACCATCATGAACAAATCAGAATTTATTAGTGCAGTCGCTGAAAAATCAGGTCTCAGCAAAGTGGATGCCAAAAAGGCAGTAGAAGCTTTTGTTGACACAGTTTCTAACGAATTAAAAGAAGGCGGTAAAGTCGCTCTACTTGGCTTCGGTTCATTCTCTGTGTCAGAGAAGGCCGCTCGTAAAGGTGTTAACCCGAAAACTAAAGAAACCATTGAAATAGAAGTACGCAACCCGAATCCGGTAGTAACCCTGCGCAACAGTCAATGGATAGAAGCCGGACAAAGCAAAGAATTATCATACAACCTAAGCAGTTCTTCCACAAATAATCAGATCAAGCTGGAAGTATCCCGCATACCTTCGGTAGATATCAGCCGTCGGTTCGACTTCTTATACAATTATCAGCACCATTGCACGGAGCAGTTGACTTCCAAGGCTCTGCCTCTTCTGTTTGTCGCTCAATTCAAGACGATAGATAAGACGGAAGCCGAAAAGATAAAGACGAATGTACAGGAAGCTATCCGGCAGATTTATGGTCGTCAGCTCCCCAACGGCGGATTTGTATATTGGCCGGGAAATGCTGTTGCCGACGAATGGATCAGTTCTTATGCTGGAATGTTCCTGACGCTGGCACAGGAAAAAGGATATGCCGTTCATGCGAACGTACTGAACAAGTGGAAGCGTTTCCAACGTGCTGCCGCACAAAACTGGCGTATGCCACAGGAGGCAAGCGGTTGGCAGCAATGGCAGTCGGAATTGCAACAGGCTTTCCGCTTATATACGCTTGCATTGGCAGGAGTACCGGAATATGGGGCCATGAACCGGATGAAAGAACAAGCTAACCTGCCTCTGCAAGCCAAATGGAGACTGGCAGCCGCTTATGCCCTGACAGGTAAGATGAAACCGGCTGAAGAACTGGTATTTAAGGCAGAAACCACCGTTACCCCTTATTCCTCACAGAACTACATCTATGGTTCGTATGATCGTGACGAAGCTATGATATTGGAAACTTTACTCCTAATGAACCGAGACCAGGCGGCATTGCAACAGGCGAAGAAGGTATCCAAGAATCTGGCTGAAGAGAATTGGTTCAGTACACAGTCCACTGCTTTCTCATTGATGGCGATGGGACGCCTAGCTGAGAAGCTTTCAGGTACTTTGGATTTCACCTGGACTTGGAACGGAAAGCAGCAACCCGTAGTGAAATCAGCCAAGGCTGTATTTGCAAAGGAACTGTCCACTTCACCGGCTTCGGGTAATATTATAGTAAAGAATGAAGGTAAAGGTGCATTAAGTGTCGACCTCATTACACGCACGCAATTACTTAATGACACGTTACCCGCAATATCCAATAACCTCCGCCTGGACGTAAAATATACGGATATGAACGGAGCGACAATATCTATAGATGATATCAAGCAAGGAACAGACTTTATGGCAGTCATCACTGTAGGTAATATCAGTGGAACCACTGCTTACAGTAATTTGGCATTGACACATATTCTGCCGTCAGGTTGGGAAATTTACAATGACCGATTGATGACTCCGGAAGCGACACCTACCCGTGAGTATACCTATCAGGATATTCGTGACGACCGCGTATTGACTTACTTCGACTTGCGTCGCAGTGAATTGAAAAAGTTCACCATAAAACTGCAAGCTACATATGCAGGCAATTTCATTTTGCCGGCTATCCAGTGCGAAGCCATGTATGACGGTTCGGCACAAGCACGAACCAAGGCGGGAAGAACGACTGTCAGTAAGTAACATGCCACTGAGCAAAACTATCCAAATTCCCCTCCTTCTAGAAGGAGGGGTGCCCAAAGGGCGGGGTGGTAGGTAAGAAAAGAGTTCCTTATTAATTCATAGGTATTTTTCATTCTACCTACCACCTCCCCCCCTATGGGGTACTCCTCCTCCCGGGAGGAGGAGAATTAAGATAGTCATATTTAAATATTGATGAAGATTCAAATTATAAAGTACTTCAAACAACTGTCTATCACCAGAAAAGTAATACTCATACTTATTACAATTCTGGTGATAGGCTATATCTTTTGCCTCCCCCGGCAACTTTTCCATGTGCCCTACTCCACCGTCGTCACTGACCGGAACGGTGAATTACTGGGCGCACGCATTGCATCCGACGGTCAATGGCGCTTTCCACCCCGGACCACTACTCCGGAGAAAATAAAGCAATGCCTCATCACTTTCGAAGACAGGCATTTCTATCACCATTGGGGAGTCAATCCTGTCTCCATTAGCAGAGCCGCCTACCAAAACCTAAAGAATAAGCGCATTGTAAGTGGAGGAAGTACCCTCACCATGCAAACGATCCGTCTGGCAAGAAACGAATCGCGCACTTTTGGAGAAAAGTTCATAGAAATGATCCTGGCCACCCGACTTGAGTTTCGCGCTTCAAAAGAGAAAATCCTGTCTATGTACATCTCACACGCTCCTTTCGGAGGAAACGTAGTAGGGCTCGATGCCGCTGCCTGGCGATATTTCGGACATCCCGCCGAAGAACTGTCCTGGGCAGAAGCAGCCATGCTGGCAGTACTTCCAAATGCACCCGCCATGATTCATCTCTCCAAATCACGACAATTATTACTTAATAAAAGAAACCGTCTGCTAAAACAACTATATGCACGAAAGATTATAGATAACTCCACTTACGAACTGGCTATCAGCGAACCACTCCCCGACGAGCCTCATCCACTCCCCCAAACCGCTCCCCATCTAGTCAGTCGCTTCTATCAGGAACGAAACGGAAAATATTCCATATCAACCATCGACAGGGGTATTCAAACCCAAATAGAGAACGCAGCCGAACGTTGGAGCAATGAATTTAACCGGAGTGATATACGCAACCTGGCAATTCTGGTGATTGATATCCGAACCAATCAGGTTGTGGCTTATTGCGGCAATGTCAATTTCGAACGGAAGCAAGCCGGTAACCAAGTAGATGTTATTCAGGCACCCAGAAGCACGGGAAGTATTCTGAAACCATTTTTATATTACGCCATGTTGCAGGAAGGCAGTCTGCTACCTCATACGCTACTGCCCGATATACCGGTTAATATTAATGGCTTTACACCTCAAAACTTCAGTTTGCAATTCGAAGGTGCCGTTCCTGCTTCGGAAGCTCTTGCACGTTCATTAAATATTCCGGCAGTGACGATGCTACAAAGATATGGTGTTCCCAAGTTTCATACTTTTCTGAGGCAAATAGGCTTAAAAACAATCAATCGTCCGGCTTCCCATTATGGTTTATCACTCATTCTGGGCGGAGCGGAAGCTACCCTGTGGGATGTGACAAATGCGTATGCTTACATGGGGCGGAGTTTATTGCAGCTTCCACAAACAGAATGTAGTTTGCTGCTTGCGGACGCTGAAGGATCAGGAGAATCAGAAGTCTTCGCTTCGGGAAAATCGACGGATACTTTCCAATCGGGAGCCGCATGGCAAACCTTCAATGCGTTAACCGAGGTGAATCGTCCCGAAGAAATAGACTGGAAATCAATTCCTTCCATGCACCCCATTGCCTGGAAGACCGGAACAAGCCACGGATTCCGCGATGCCTGGGCTGTAGGAGTCACCCCTCACTATGCCGTAGGTGTATGGGTAGGGAATGCTACAGGAGAAGGTAAACCCGGTCTTGTAGGAGCACGGACAGCCGGTCCGGTTTTGTTTGATGTATTTAGTCTGCTACCTCCGACACGGTGGTTCAAACGCCCGGGAGATGTCTTTGTCAAGGCTGAGATATGCCGGAAATCCGGACACTTGAAGGGTAGGTTTTGCGAAGAAACAGATACTTTACTGATTCTTCCTGCCGGACTAAAGACGGAAGCTTGCCCTTATCATCACCTGATCACCCTTTCAGCCGATGAAACTCACCGTATCTACGAGAATTGCGCAAATTTGGAACCAACTATCCAGAAGTCCTGGTTCACTTTACCACCTGTATGGGAATGGTATTACAAACAACATCATCCGGAATACAATCCGCTTCCTCCCTTCAAAACAGGCTGCGGAGAGGATGCATTGCAATCCATGCAATTCATCTATCCACCCATGAATGCCCGTATTGTGTTACCCAAACAGATGGATGGAAGTCCGGGCTTTCTAACCACCGAGCTGGCTCACAGCAATCCAGGTACCACCATTTTCTGGCACCTTGATAACACTTATCTTACCCAGACACAAGACTTTCATAAGATCTCACTACAACCCACGCCCGGAAAACATTCACTAACAGCGGTAGACGAAGCAGGAAATACAGTAACCACTACATTCTATATCAATTAAGGTTATCTGTTGATGAAACCGGTCAGCATACCATCCCCCCCGAACAGGTGATGTTTTTGTACAAAAAGATTCCATTTTAGTCTTTTTAATGAAAATACCTAAAAAAAGTGAGTACATAGTAACCAAAAAGTGGCTACATTTGTATCCCGAAACAGTGTCAGAAGAAAACACCTTGTTCCAAAAAACAACCCCAACACTAGAATTAGTGAACATTGTTTTTTGTATATTTGTTAAATCTTAGAAGCGACAAGCTTTAATCAATTTATTAATACCAATTAAGTTATGAAAACCAATCTTAGTTCTCAAATCACTCTCAACAGAGTCTCCCCCAGGTATTATAGGCCTGAGAATGCATTTGAAAGGTCGGTATTGACCCGACTGGAAAAAATCCCAACCGACATCTACGAATCGGCAGAGGAAGGCGCCAACCACGTTGCCTACGAAATAGCTCAACTTATTCGTGATAAACAGAAAGCCGGACGTTTCTGTGTATTGGCATTGCCGGGCGGTAATTCTCCCCGCAACGTATACTCAGCCCTTATCCGTATACATAAAGAGGAAGGCTTGAGTTTCCGCAACGTTATCATATTCAACCTTTACGAATATTATCCTCTTACATCAGATGCCATCAACAGCAACCTGAATGCCTTGAAGGAAATGTTCCTTGATCATGTAGATGTTGACAAGCAGAATATCTTTAGCCCGGACGGTACAATTCCTAAAGATACCATCTTTGAATATTGCCGCCTGTACGAGCAACGCATCGAAAGTTTCGGTGGATTGGATGCCGTATTACTGGGCATCGGGCGCGTAGGTAACATTGGTTTCAACGAACCGGGTTCCCGCCTGAACTCCACCACCCGTTTGATTTTACTGGACAACGATTCACGCAATGAAGCATCCAAAATGTTCGGTAGCATCGAAAGCACTCCGATCAGCTCCATAACAATGGGTGTTTCTACGATCCTGGCTGCCAAGAAAATCTATCTGATGGCATGGGGTGAAGACAAAGCCAAAATGGTAAAAGAGTGCGTAGAAGGTGCAGTAACGGATACCATTCCGGCATCTTTCCTGCAAACTCACAACAATGCTCATGTAGTTATCGACCTTTCTGCTGCCGGTAACCTGACACGTATTCACCGTCCGTGGCTAGTGACTTCCTGCGAATGGAACGACAAACTGATTCGCAGCGCCATCGTCTGGCTGTGCCAACTGACCGGAAAGCCGATTCTGAAACTGACTAACAAAGATTATAACGAAAACGGTCTGAGTGAGTTGCTTGCCCTCTACGGTTCTGCCTATAATGTAAACATCAAGATTTTCAACGATCTGCAACACACCATCACCGGTTGGCCGGGCGGCAAGCCGAATGCAGACGACACTTATCGCCCCGAACGTGCGAAACCGTATCCAAAACGTGTCATTGTATTCTCTCCGCATCCGGATGATGATGTCATATCCATGGGAGGTACTATCCGCCGACTAGTAGAACAGAAACATGACGTACATGTGGCCTATGAGACTTCCGGCAACATTGCCGTAGGCGATGAAGAGGTAATCCGTTTCCTGCACTTCATCAACGGTTTCAACCAACTCTTTAACAACAGTGAGGACCAAGTTATCAACGAAAAGTACACCGAAATCCGCAACTATCTGAAAGATAAGAAAGACGGTGATATGGACACCCGCGACATCCTGACTATCAAAGGACTGATTCGCCGCGGTGAAGCGCGTACGGCATGTACCTATAATAATATCCCGTTGGATCACTGCCATTTCCTCGACCTGCCGTTCTATGAAACTGGTAAGATTCAGAAGAACCCCATCAGCGAAGCCGATGTGGAAATCGTACGCAACCTGTTGCGTGAAGTGAAACCCCACCAAATCTTCGTTGCCGGCGACCTTGCCGACCCACACGGCACACACCGTGTTTGTACGGATGCCGTATTCGCAGCTATCGACCTTGAAAAGGAAGAAGGAGCCAAATGGCTGAAAGATTGCCGCATCTGGATGTATCGCGGTGCATGGGCTGAATGGGAAATCGAGAACATTGAAATGGCAGTGCCCATCAGTCCCGAAGAATTACGTGCGAAACGTAACTCTATCCTGAAGCACCAAAGCCAGATGGAGAGCGCACCATTCCTGGGCAACGACGAACGTCTGTTCTGGCAACGAAGCGAAGACCGCAACCGCGGTACAGCTGCATTGTACGACAGCCTGGGTCTGGCATCCTACGAAGCTATGGAAGCATTCGTAGAATACATTCCGCTGTAAATGTTTGCTAAATAGAAACAAGAGAGTGGGAAGTGATGAACTTCTCACTCTTTTTTTATGTATTTTTGTACGGTACTTAACCATCGGACATGAAAAAACTATATTTATCCATATTGTTCCTGCTCGCAGGAGTTGGTTCCGTCTTTTCACAAGACGTAGAACAGGCCGTTCGGGAACGGCTGCAGGCCTTTTTCCAAACGTATATCCCTGTCAATGTCAATATCGGTACATGCCGGCTCGACAGTGTACTTATCGATTTCCACCGAAAAACAATCCGCATCTATGCCGATAATACATTCTCCTACCAGCCCTTCCGGCCGGAAACGGTGAACAGAATTTACCGGGACATCAAAGAAATTCTTCCGGGTCCCGTAACTTACTTCGACATTACTGTCTTTACAGACGGACATTCCATCAACGAACTTATTCCCAACACATACAGAAACGGAAAAAAAGACAAGAGCCGCCTGTTTACCGATATACACTATAAAGACGCTCCCTGGGTGACCCGTACATCCCGTCCTTTTGAAATAACCCGCGGACTGGAGGGACGCCATATCGCTCTGTGGCAAAGTCACGGAAAATACTACATCAATAACAAAGACAAATGGGGTTGGCAGCGTCCGCGCCTGTTCTGTACCTCCGAAGACCAATTCACACAATCGTTCATCCTGCCTTACCTCATCCCGATGCTGGAAAATGCGGGAGCCAACGTATTCACCCCTCGCGAACGGGACACGCAAAAACAGGAAATCATTGTAGACAACGACGACAACCGAAACACCACAAACTCCCTCTATCTTGAAGTAAAGAGCAGAAAAGCACAGTGGGAAAAAACCGCTCTGCCTGGATTTGCACAACAGAAGCGTATCTACACGGAAGGAGAAAATCCTTTTCATGACGGTACAGCCCGCTTTGCACAAACTGAAAAGAAGAAAAACAAAGCCTTTGCCGAGTGGGTTCCCGACATCCCGGAAACCGGAGAATATGCTGTATACGTTTCCTATCAAAGCCTGCCCAACAGCGTGAGCGATGCCAAATACCTTGTATTCCATAACGGCGGTGTCGCTGAGTTTAAAGTAAACCAACGTATAGGCGGCGGCACATGGGTATATCTCGGCACTTTTACTTTCGACAAAGGAAGCAACGACTACGGCATGGTAGTATTGAGCAATGAAAGCCGGGAAAAAGGAGTGGTATGCGCCGATGCCGTGCGCTTCGGCGGTGGTATGGGCAACATTGCGCGCGGCGGCCAAGTCAGCGGTCTGCCCCGTTATCTGGAAGGCGCGCGTTATTCCGCCCAATGGGCCGGTATGCCCTACCCCGTATATGCCGGATACAAAGGACAGAACGACCTTTCGGATGATATCAATGTACGTTCGCGTACAATCAACTACCTGTCGGGCGGTTCCGTATTCAACCCCAAAGAACCGGGATTGGGAGTTCCTCTTGAGATGAGTATGGCATTGCACAGCGATGCGGGTTTCAGGACAGACGACCGGATTGTAGGTACACTCGGCATCTACACTACCCATTTCAACGATGGCAAGTTAGCGGCAGGAACAAACCGCTACGCTTCGCGCGACCTTGCCGACCTGTTCCTCACCCGTCTGCAACAGGACATCCGTTCCACTTTCAATGCAGACTGGACGCGCCGCAGCATGTGGAACCGTAACTACAGCGAGACCCGCCTGCCTGCTGTTCCTTCCACAATTGTAGAACTTCTGTCGCACCAGAATTTTGCCGACATGCGCTTGGGACACGACCCCAAATTCAAGTTCACGGCAAGTCGTGCCCTATACAAATCCATCCTGCAATATATCTGTACCCAGCATAATAAAGAATACGTCGTACAGCCCTTACCTGTCCACAATTTCTCCGTCCGCTTCGGTAAGAAGAAAAATACCCTGGAACTTTCCTGGCAAGGAGTGGATGACCCGTTGGAACCGACTGCCACACCCCGCGAATACATTGTCTATACACGCATCGGGCGAGGCGGATTTGACAATGGTGTACGCGTAAGCAATCCTTTCCACACTCTGAAGATAGAACCGGGCATCGTCTATTCCTTCAAAGTAACGGCTGTGAACCGGGGTGGTGAAAGCTTCCCATCCGAAATCCTTGCCGCATACAAGTCCAAGCACGAAAAAGCACGCGTTCTCATCATCAACGGTTTCGACCGTATCAGTAGCCCTGCTGTGATAAACACACCCGACGAAGCCGGCTTTGACTTGACGAAAGACCCCGGAGTACCTTATCTATATGATATATCACTCTGCGGCAGCCAGCTGAATTTCGACCGCAAAGAAGCCGGAAAACGTTTGGGAGAAAGCGGCAATGAATACGAAAGGATAAAAATAGCCGGAAACACATTCGACTATCCCTTTATACACGGTAAAGCCATACAGACCGTCGGCGGATACAGCTTTACTTCATGCAGTGATGAAGCCGTAGAAAACGGTAGTGTAGCATTGGAAGAATATCCAATAGCAGACTATATTCTGGGACTGGAAAAGACGGACGGCAATCTGTCACGGGCAACCTATTACAAAACTTTCTCTTCGTCCATGCAGCGTGCCTTGACAGCTTACTGCCGGTCGGGCGGCAATCTACTGGTCAGCGGTGCATACATAGGCAGCGACATGAACGACTCGCAAGGCAATCGGGAATTCACCCAAAACATCCTGAAATACCGTTTCGACAGCAGCTTACAGGTATCCGGCGAACATATCGGCATACAAGGTTTGGGGCGCATCCTCAGCATTCCCCGCCTGCCCAATGAACGGGCTTATCCCGTGACGACCCCCGATTGTATCCGCCCTATGGCAACCGCCTTTCCCGTAATGACCTATACCGGGAGAAATCTTCCTGCTGCCGTAGCTTATAAAGGTAACGACTACCGCACATTCATCATGTCATTTCCCTTTGAAAGTATCCGGGAAGAAGCCGGCAGAACAGCGGTTATGGCATCCATTCTGCATTTCTTTTCCACCGGTAATGCAGGGGTGCACAGAGAATAATGGCAATCTTGATAAATAATCCGGTGAAATAGGTATAATCTGTGGTGAAAAACTTATCTTTGCTTTTACAGAAAATATGAATCACTGAATATTAACCATTAAAACATTAACGCCATGTACACTATACAAGCCAATCCCAGCGGAACCCGCAACTTGGAAATATCGGAAGAAAACCTTGCCACTATCGAAAAATACGGTCTCTTCCGTCATCTCATCGACAGTAACGGCATCGTGGACGAAACCGTACTCGACAAACTCAAACTGAATATCCGTTCCCTCATCGCCGCCCAGGAAGAGGACAGCAAAGACCTGCTCGACCTCTGCATCGATGTTATCTACCACAACAATATGAAAGCCTTCGGATTACAGCAGCTTATCAAGCTCTACCTGCAATGGCTTTCCCAACAAACAATCATAGAAGAGGAAGAAAATAAATGAGAACCATCGACACACGCGGACAGAACCTGTACAGTCCTCTTATTCCGGCCATAAAGGCCATGTGCGAAGCCGGAAAAGGCGAGAAACTGGAAATCATTATGGACGATGCAACCGCCTTTAATGACCTCAAAGAGTATCTTGCCGAACAGGGAATCGGCTTCCGGGAGATTTATGACGGAGAGGAAATGCTGGTACAATTCTGTAAGTAATTAAAACTTTCCGTATCTTTGCACCCATGAAAGAGTACAGACTGACTGATTGGTTGCCTACAACCAGGAAAGAAGTGGAACTTCGCGGGTGGGATGAGCTGGACGTTATTTTGTTCAGCGGTGATGCGTATGTGGATCATCCGTCATTCGGGGCAGCCGTCATCGGGCGCATCCTCGAAGCGGAAGGTTTGCGTGTGGCGATTATACCCCAACCCAACTGGCGAGATGACTTACGGGATTTCAAGAAACTGGGACGTCCCCGTCTCTTCTTCGGTGTCAGTGCAGGCTGTATGGACAGCATGGTCAACAAATACACTGCCAACAAACGTCTGCGCAGCGATGATGCCTATACTCCCGACGCACGTCCGGACATGCGTCCCGAATATCCTTCGATTGTCTATACCCAAATACTGAAAAAGCTATATCCCGATGTACCTGTCATACTGGGCGGCATCGAAGCAAGCATGCGCCGGTTGACACATTACGACTACTGGCAAGACCGTGTGCGCCCAAGCATCCTCGTGGACAGCGGTGCCGATGCACTGATATACGGCATGGGTGAAAAACCCATTATGGAACTTGTACGAAAACTGAAACAGCAACAACCGATTCTTGACATCCCCCAATTGGCTTATCTTACGAAAGAAGTGCTGCCGCAAGAAGGAGATATCACCCTATTCACACATGAAGAATGTCTGAAAGACAAGAAGAAACAGGCTTCCAACTTCCGCCATATCGAAGAAGAGAGTAATAAATATGCTGCTTCGCGTATCTTGCAGGCCGTAGGCAGGCAAACTGTCGTTGTCAACCCGCCTTGTGCGCCCTTGACGGAAGCGGAACTCGACCGTTCTTTCGACCTGCCTTACACGCGTCTCCCGCATCCCAAATATAAGGGCAAACGCATACCCGCATACGATATGATTAAGTTCTCCGTCAACATTCATCGCGGATGTTTCGGTGGTTGTGCTTTCTGTACCATTTCGGCACATCAGGGCAAGTTTATCGTCAGCCGCAGCAAGGAAAGCATATTGAAAGAAGTAAAGGCAGTAATGGAATTGCCGGATTTCAAAGGGTATCTTAGCGACTTGGGCGGTCCTTCTGCCAATATGTACAAGATGCGGGGACGCGATGAAGCCATGTGTAAGAAGTGCAAACGCCCGTCGTGCATCCACCCCAAAGTATGTCCTAATCTAAATACAGACCATAGTCCGCTACTCGATATTTATCATGCGGTAGACAGTCTGCCCGGCATCAAAAAATCATTTATCGGCAGCGGTGTACGCTATGACCTGCTGCTGCACCAAAGCAAAGACCCCAAAACCAACAAAAGCACGCAGGAATACACCCGCGAACTCATAGTCCGCCATGTCAGCGGCCGCCTTAAAGTTGCGCCGGAGCATACCTCGGAACGGGTGCTCAGCATCATGCGCAAACCACCATTCAGCCAGTTCGGAGAGTTCAAAAAGATATTCGACCGTATCAACCGCGAAGAAGGTCTGCGACAACAGCTCATCCCCTACTTTATCTCCAGCCACCCCGGCTGCAAGGAAGAAGACATGGCGGAACTTGCCGTCATCACCAAGCGTCTGGACTTTCATCTGGAACAGGTACAGGACTTTACTCCTACCCCCATGACCGTTGCTACCGAAGCATGGTACACTGGTTTCCACCCCTATACACTGGAACCCGTATTCAGTGCCAAGACCCAGCGCGAGAAATTGGCACAACGTCAGTTCTTCTTCTGGTACAAACCCGAAGAACGGAGAAATATTATCAATGAACTGCGACGGATAGGACGAAAAGATTTGATTGACAAGCTGTACGGGAAATAACAGCACCGACAACCGGACCATCCATATCCTGTGACAGGCAACTTTCAATAAGTTAAAACATTCTTTTCTATTAAAATAAACTTACTTTCATAAAACAAATGAATAGTTATCGATGTTGATAGATGACATTGCCTGATAGCTATTTGTAAAAATTAGTATACAGGCATATCATTAGAAGCTAATTGTTCCGTTTGCAATAATACCATCTGACCAATTAAATTTCTCTTGAACTTAGTAATAATAAAAGTACGAAAACCGGACATCGTATCCGGCTTTCCGGACTCCAACACTCTCTTAAAAGCAATCGGTTGGTAACAAAAAGTCAGTAGCAATGATACAGCGTACAATTAAAAACAGAATCCGATACTCAAAATATAAACTTCTGCTTATGCTCATAGGGGTATTATCGGCACACTCTTGGACACAAGCGCAAAACAGTCCGCCGACCAATGAAGTGATGATCGACATCGACACAACCGCCTCATGGGAAAAAATAAAAAAGGAAAAGACAAATCTGGCTCTCAAAACAAATCTCCTGTACGCTGCTACCTTAACTCCCAATCTGGGTTTGGAAATAGGAATAACCCCGCAGATAAGCCTCAACATAGTCGGCAGCTATAATCCATGGAACCGTGAAGGGAAAAAAGGCGATAATGACAAGCTGGTACATTGGTTAGTGCAACCCGAAGTGAGGTATTGGCTTTGTGAAGCATCAAACGGACATTTTATCGGCATTCATGGCATTGCCACAAAATACAATATCGCCGGGTATAGCCTATTCAGCATGCTCGATAAGAACTATCGCTACGAAGGTTGGGGAGCAGGAATCGGAATCAATTACGGATACAGTTGGGCATTCTCCAAAAGATGGGGCATAGAGGCTTACCTTGGAATAGGAATCGTGCAATTCACATTCGACAAGACAGATAACAGGGACTGGTGCTGTAACAAGTCCGAACATGCTGAAAAGACCTATTTCGGGCCCACCCAAATAGGCATTTCATTAATCTACAACATTAAATAATCCGGAGAAATATAAACCTAATGAATCCTATTATTATCATCATTTCATTCATTTCACTACTGATACCTGCCTATGCCCGGGCATCAACAGAAAGCGGGTCTCAGGGAAGACACCTGTCCATCACTCAAATTCAAGTGCGGAATACAGGTGACAGTATAGAGCTCAGCTTCAGTTGTGCTTCCGCCTGGTTCAATACCCGAAAGCCGGAACGCATTACGGTTACTCCGGTAATTTCCGATGGCGTTCATCAAGCACGGTTCCCCTCTTTTGCAATAATCGGCAAAAGGAAGAGGATGTCCCCTGCATTACAGTACAATGCAACCATGAAATACGAAGACTGGATGCGAGGAAGCATACTTGCCTTTGAAAGCAACATTAAATTATGCGCCAAACAAGCCATACTGACAACAGCCGTTGTCAACAACAGAATACTTCAGGACCCGGATGTGGAAATCGTACAATTTACCGATACCGCCGAAACTGTCATACCTGTTCTTACTACTGCCGAAAAGCTGGCTCAAGACTACGATTTTCTGGCTGACGAGTCCACGAGAAGCGAATTTGATGAAGAAAACCGGAGCAATGCTGTTTCCATTTTATTTAAAACTGGTTCGGCAACCCTGCTTCCCGAATACCGGAACAACAGTCGGAATCTGGATTTACTGGTCGATATCATCCTGAAGATTAACCAGTCTCCCGACAGTCGCATCAGTCATATCCTGATTGCAGGTTATGCGTCTCCCGATGGCGATATCCGCATAAACTCCGACTTTGCAACGCTTCGCGCCGCTGCATTGAAAAAGTATCTGATGCGGCACACCCGGCTCGACTCCGGTACATTCGAAGTAATTAACGGCAAGATAGACTGGTACGGTTTGTCCCAGATGGTCGGTAAATCCGATATGCTGGATAAGGAAACGGTACTCAATATTCTCAGTGTCACTCCCGTCGAGGGAAGCTCGGGCAAACGTGGCAGAAAGAACGAACTTATGTACCTGAAAGCCGGAGTCCCTTACCGTTATATGCTGAAGAACTTCTTTCCGGCACTCCGTTCAAGCACCTGTATCAAGGTATTTTACGAAAAAAATAAGAATATAAAATAAAAAGACTCCCGACAGGGAGTATACAATTCACTTTTCTAATAACTTAACAAAACTTTAATTATGAAATTAAGAAATCTTTTGGCAGTTTCCGCAACTGCATTCACATTGCTGTCATGCAATGATTCAGACAATCATCCGACTCCCGGCAAAGGTGAGTTAACCCCCATTACCGTCAATATAAAAGGAAATGCCGACACCCGTGCACTGACAGGAGAAGAAACGGGCGCAACCAACGAAAACGACATCAACTCATTGGAGTTCTTTGTTTTCAACAGCGACGGTTCTTTCCAGAAGTATTATAAACCGGCAAGCGTGGCATCCGACAATCAATACACATTCCTTGTCAACGCCGGCAGTCTGACCATCCTTACTGCCGCCAACCAAAACTTAGGTGAACCCTCACCCGCCCCTGCCTCTTTGGCCGATTTCAAAAAGAGCAGCTCATACAAAGAGCTTTCTTTGGATGGCACAAACTCCCGTTCGGACATCAGTACTTCCCTCGGGTTTGCCATGGCGGCAGAAGGGACGGCCAATGTAGTGGAAGGCGAGACAAACAAATTAAGCCTTTCCATACGCCGTTTGCTGAGTAAGGTTGAAAGCCCCAAGGTAGCCCCTACCAACGAAATAAAAATACCCGATGCCGAGTTGCTTAAAATATTGGGACTCGGCACTTCCGAAATCGTTCCAAACGATTTGAAATGGACATTCAAGGGTTACATGGTAATCAACGGCTTCAACCAATCACTGGCTTTTGAATACGAGAACCTGACAAACTGGGAACGTTTTGCCACTGCATCCAACTTCAAAACTACATTCAGCCCCGACGGTGCAACTGTAGAGACCGTATATTCCGTAAAAAGCGATGATAACAGCGAAACATCAAACGGCTTCCTGCCGGCTGGCTACGACAAACCGGTCTATGTATACGAAAACATTCCTACCATGCTGCAAGGCAGCAACGGACAGGCGGCAACGGTATTCGACAAAGATGAAGTTGTGGCTTTCATCATCAAGGGAACATTCTCTGGCACAGGAGTTTCAGATGTGCCCCGCTACTGGAGAGTCAATCTTCTGAAAGACGACGCTTGGAAAATATTCCGTAACAGCATTTACCGCATCACGATGCAGGACATCACTACCGTAGGGTGGGGTACTCCGAAAGAAGCCGAAGAAGAAGGACCTGTTATCGACCCTTCCGAAAGCAGCATTACAATAGACATTGAAGTAGCCAAGTGGGATGTCAGAACCCAAGATGTAGACCTATAAACGTACAAATATCGTGAAGAAAGTAATTCTAATAATATCAATGGCATTATCCCTCACCGGATGTACCCATGAAGGTCCTCACACAGGTTGTGACGAGGGCTCATTGAATCTGCTCTTCACGTATGACGGCAACACGGCCAGCTTTGACCAAACCATAGCCGAAGACATAGAATTATATCTGTATGACGGCCAGGGAAAAAAGATGGATGAAAGGCATATCCCCTATGAAAACATCAAAGGGGGTAAGCCTTACCCTCTTGAGTTGTCCTATTCGGGAAATGCCTATCTTGTGGCATGGACATTGACAGGCAACGAGGATATCAAAAAGACTTCCCCCGCATTGCATGACGATGAAAGCTATTCCACCGCCAGGTTCAGTATGGGCGAACATGCCACGAGGCTGTCATCTGCCTATAACGGTTCCATGCAGGAACTCTTCCTGAGAAGTATGGCGTTTACCCACAACCGACAGGAAAACCGTATTCTCAGTGTCGATGTCCAAAAACAGTTATGCAGCATTTCCGTCACCATAGAAGAAGGAAGCAGCTTCGCAACCCGATACCCCGGAACACTCAGCATAGCCATTTACGGTTCATCCCATTCATACAATATTGCTGAAGACAAACAAAACGGCAGCAGGATTGTGATAGAAGACAGCTTCGCCTATATAGAGAGCAGCAATGAATACGTTGCGGAGAACAAGGTCATGCCTGCTTCCGTCGATTCGGCAACCGGGCAGAGAGACAACATTGTTGTCACGATTCTTGAAGACGGAGCAGCCTGCCTGAGCGTAGATACGGAGACTCAAGCGCAACGAGGCGCACAAATCAATGTTGTAATCAGACCGACGAAAATGGAAGCAATTATTACAGTCGGCTCATGGCAGATTCGTAAGGCGGTGACTGTACTTTAATAAAAAAAGGGTAAAAATATGAGAAAATCATTTATACTATTAACAATATGCGCATTGGCAGGACTTTGGTCGTGTCAGTCAAGGATTGAAGACGAAACTCCCATTACGTACGCTTCGGACGAATCCGAAGTGGAAATTACTGTTGCAGCGGACAGAACGCCCCGCAATGTCCCGTCAGCCACTCCGGACGAAAACATCATCGATAATCTGGATATATTGCTTTTCGATTCCAACGGAAAGTTTATATGTTGGCGGGCGACTTTCAAGATAAACGGAAAGTTGCGGACGACTCTTCCCGTAGGCAAAGACTACGATGCCTATTTCTTGGCCAATTGCCGTAGCTTCATCGGGGAAATGCTTCCCGATAAAGCCACGGAAGAACAATACAGGCAGCAGGCGGATTGGGAAGTCTTTCGAAAAACCTTGGTTGATGCAAACCCTCAAAGGCTGCTCCAGGAAAATACAGCTTTTACCAGCCTGCCCATGTGGGGAATGCTGAAGAAGCAGGATGTAAACGACCGTGTAATCAATTATTGGCCGCTACTGAGCCTGACCCGTTCGGTCGCATCAGTAGATGTGTATGTAGCCAATGGCATCGACTATTTTATATTAAAAGACATCACCCTGTTTCATGTGCCCGACAAGGGCTTCTTAGGCAATGTCCCTGCTAATGTTACAGATGGGCAGGCTCTGGAAGCCTCTTCACCCGCAGATATGCAGACCGGCCTGACTTTGGAATCGGACAGCTACAACAGCACCAACCGTTCCATTGCCAACAAGCTTTATCTGTACGACAACGATACGGAGAACGAAACTGCAGACAAGAAGCATACCCGCCTCGTCATCGGAGCCGAATACAAAGGAACGAAAGGCTATTACCCCGTTGATTTTGAAGATACCGATGCAGACAAGCTCATCAAAATCATACGGAACAAGAAGTATGTATTCAATATCAATTCTGCCGACGGTCCGGGATATACGGATAAGGAAACAGCCGCCAGCCAGCCTTCCGTCCATATCAATGTCAACATCATAGAATGGGACATGACGGAAGGACAGATGGGAACAAGCGGCAATTACTACTTGTGGACGGAAAAGCGTGAAGCGGTATTATACCGCAAGGCAAACTCTGCTGTTACTATCGGCATGAAAAGCAACATCCTGTCAGAAGCTATTACCATGGCTTTTAAAACGGACCTAAACGGGCCTGCCACAAACATCGCAAACGGCATCCGCAACAACCGCTTCGAAGCCCTGTTTGTGAACGATGCCGACGGCTATCCTGCCGGACTGAAAATAACGGCTTTGGGAGACTACGATAAAAACTCCGCCGGTACCAACTCCGATACAATCGTACTGCTTTCCGGACGAATCAGACTGGAAATACAAATACACCTGTATAATCAAGGGCAGAACGACTGGGAACTGGATGGCGACATCAGCACCGATTTAGGAGAATAATTATATAACATCATTACAATAAAAACAATCAACATAATGAGAAAAATATTATGGTATGCTTTTCTTCTGATACCGGCCGTTTTCACGTCTTGCAATTTGGAAGACGATAGCGGGCTCATTCCACAAGAAAACAGAAAACTGACTATCAGCTTCAGTGTACAAGACCCCGCCAGCGGATTGGCTACACGTGCGGCCATCGCACCGGAAGCCGGGGAAGAGAATATAAAAACGCTCGATTTGATTTTCTTCGAATCAAACGGTAACGGTACCGGCACATTCAAAGGCTGGAAAGAACTGACCTCTGCATCCGGCTCTCCCTTGGAGATGAATACCGATATTGTATTCGACTTTTCGGATATAGGACTAAAAACGACAGATGCTTATGATATTTTAGCTGTAGCCAATATGGGAAGCAACTATCTGCCCACAGACGGTTCGCAAAGTATGGACGACTGGAAAAACGCCATTAAGAACAGCAACTTCAAAACAGCCCGGGCGGAAGTACAGGCTTTTATGGCAGGTACATCCGCAGATATCCCCGAATATATTACAAAACCGATAGTGAGCGAAGCATTGCTTATGAGCGCTTCGCTTAGAAAAGAATCGGAAGATACTAAAATCAGCATAGTATTGCAACGTTCCGTTGCCCGTTTCGACGTGTATAACTCGGCGGCAGGATATACGCTTGAATCCGTTTCCGTATGGAACGGATACCCTTCCCTCTTTGTGTGGAACGGAGAGCCTACTGCTTTCGACAAAGCGGCGAAACGAATTGCAAGACTCTACGGAGTGGAGAGCGAAGCCGGTGCCGACATTGTAGGAAAACTATACGCATACGAAAACTATGTACCCGCCCCCAAACAGAACGACCAGGTGACTACCTGCCTCATCATCAAAGTAAGAAACAAGCAGAGCGGTACGGCATCGTATCACCGCGTCAATGTACACCCGCTGGAATCGGGACAGTCGCTCAAACGCAATAATGTGTACAAACTCACCGTCAATTCCGTAAAGAAAGAAGGATATGCCACCGAACTGGAAGCCTATAAAGGCGCACTGACTTCTTTAAGTTACTCCATCAACTACTGGGATATGGACAGCCACGGCACGGTGCAATTCGATGGTGACAACATTCTGGCCATACCTTCCAAAAAAGTTCTGTTCACCCCCAATGGCGGCAGTTATGATTTGGGCATATTCACTTTTGGCGAAGGGACGTTATCCATCAGCAAAAAGGTGCTGGACAACGGTCTGTCCGCCACTCTGAACGGCAAAACACTGACCGTATCGGCCACTGCACTGGACAATGTAAAAGACCGGTGCAGCGGAATCGTAGAACTCTCTTTCGGCAATCTGAAAGCGACCATAGACGTGGTACAGTTGGAAGGCGGAGACCTCTATCTGGAACTGAACCCGAAAACCATTTCCCATTTTGGCAATACCGCCGGTGTGGCTGTATCTCCCATTGCAGTAAAGAGTTCGGGAGAGTGGAGCGCAAGCATCTATCCCCCGGGAGCCGGTGCATTCTTCTCTTTTGCCCAAACGGGTTCCGCCGCCGTAACCGATTACGACAGTAGTAAAGCTGTAAACAACATTATTCCCATCTATACCCATACCGGCAACACAAGTATCAGTCCGCGTTATGGTTTTATGGTGGTCAGCTTGAAAGAAGACCCTTCGGTACAAGGCACCATGTTACTGATTCAGGACGGTGTGCCCGGATTTACGCTGACACCGGATATTGCTTCCATCGACTTTGAATACGACGGTGAACTGACAATCACCGGCAACAATACCAATTCGTTCCTTGTCAACCCCGGATTGACGGCAGACGGCTCAACCGTCAACGAATGGGAATACGTGCTTGAAGGCAACGATGCGGCAGCCTTTGAAGTAAAGGACACGCACGATGCGTCCGATCCCAAGCTCAACCGTATCACCGTAAAGGCCAAAAGTCATAATGAAGGCAACAGTATCCTGAAAGCCCGGCTCTATCTGGCTTTGAAAGCCTCTCCCGGAGTGAAGTCTCATGTAATCGACATCAGCCAGCAACCAATGTCATTCGGTACAGGAGTTCCGGGCAACACGCTTTACATATCCGAAAATGCGGACGAGACCCAACTTATAACTCTGCAAGGCGGTAGCGGGATGCGATGGATTGCCGAACTGGAACAACCCGAACCGGCAACGGCTCATGCGTACAATATAAAAATGACCGGCGAAAACGGTACGGAGATGTCTTGGGGAAGCGAATACACCATGAGTACCAAATTCAAGGTCAATTTTCCCAAAACACTGTACAAGGACGCCAACCGGAACATCACCTATAATGTAAAACTCACTTTGGCCGGAACGGCAGTAACAATCCGTCTGGCTATCGTAAGAACGGTGCTTCAGCCCATAGCAATTAACACCGCCAATCTTTCCGGTGGCTACGGTTCACTCGGCAACGGCATTTTCAGCACATTCCGCGAATACGGCAATTACGGCACATTCTTCGGTCCTCAAGGAATAGTCTATACTCCGGCAGTACCGACTTTGCCGAACAGCGACAATAACAATGCGGGAGTAGGCGCAGACATTCCGGACAATGTGAACATTCTCTTCTCGGGAACATACACAAGCAGAATTGCAAATTATTATGACAACCTGCTTACTTGGCTCAAGAGCAGTCCCGGCAAGAACAGAATTGCCGTAATCACTCTTGACAACAGTGTCGCGGATAATCAGGCCTTGTTCACCAAGATCGCCTCATTGGGATATACCTACAAGAGCAACAGTAGCGTATCTGCAATTTGGGTCGGAACTCATTCCAACGATCCTGTATGGGATTATATTGTCAAAAACGGACCGTTCAGCAATTACAATCCGTCGCAATCCATTGACTTCACCGCCTTGTTTTATAGAGACGGGATAAGCGGAAGCTTTGACACGCCTACCGGAGTAACCCATGTACTGGAAGTGCCCGGTTACGGATGTTCCTTGTCTGTCGACCTGCAAAGGCGAATTATAGTTATCGGCGACAGCCAGCATACCAATACCTGGACACCGACTTATAGTGCGCTGGCAAGTACCACCGACAACAAATACTACGGCCGCGGAATACTATGGGCTTCATTGTGGGCAATCATTTACAATACCGCTCAGTACGGAGACCATTTTACGGATGCACTCAAATAGTTGAGGATATCCGGTTACCGCTTATATACAGAGAAGTCCTCAAGAACGGAGCATATCGAATCCGTTTTTGAAGACTTCTCTCATTATATCAATAATAAACAAAGATATATTCTCCACGAGCATATTGCTCCTTTGCCCGCATGGCCGATGTCAACTCATGTTCCGGAATTTAGAATAAAGTCGTAAGCCAATAGAATCATTCTTCCACCTGCATCGCCACAATCTCCTGTAACACCGACACAGCCTCTTCCACGGTAGTGACGTCCTTCACCACCATGCTCCGCTTGCCGTTCTGCTCACGCAGGTCGCAACGGCGGGTATATTTCATCATGTAGGCGATGACTTTGCCGAAAGCCAGGCTCTGATAGTAAGGGCTGTCCGGATTGGAAACAAAGAACAGCGTCATGCGACCGCCTTTAAGGAACACCTTTTCCGTTCCCAGACGCGCTGCAAGACGGCGTAGGGGAACGATGCGGAGCAGTTCCTCCGTTTCGGGCGGAACAGGTCCGAAACGGTCTTCGAGACGGGCACGGAAAGCATCTACGTCTCTGTCCAGCGTCAATCCGTCCAATTCGCGATAGAGCAGCATACGTTCACTGCTACCGGTGACGTAAGCGGCGGGCAGCAACAGTTCGAGATCGCTTTCCACCTGGCATTCGTCAACAAACTGCTCGCCGCTGATAGTACCGTCGCCTTTCAATTCATCAGCATAGAGGTCGGCAAATTCGTCTGTCTTAAGCTCACGTACGGCTTCGGACAATATCTTCTGATAAGTTTCGTAGCCCAGATCGGCAATAAAACCGCTTTGCTCCGCGCCGAGCATATTACCCGCACCGCGGATGTCGAGGTCCTGCATGGCAATGTGGATACCGCTACCTAAATCGGAGAAGTTCTCGATGGCCTGCAGGCGGCGTTTGGCTTCTGGAGTAAGCGAGGACAAGGGGGGAGCAAGCAAGTAGCAGAAAGCCTTTTTGTTGCTGCGCCCCACACGGCCGCGCATCTGGTGCAGGTCGCTCAAACCGAAATTCTGTGCCTGGTTGATGATGATGGTATTGGCGTTCGGTATGTCGATACCGCTCTCGATAATGGTGGTGGCGAGCAAAACGTCATAATCATAGTTGACAAAATCGAGAATAATCTTCTCCAGTTCGGCAGGTTCCATCTGTCCGTGACCGATACAGACACGGCAATCGGGAATGTTGCGCTCTATCATCGCTTTCAGTTCCGAAAGATTGGAGATACGGTTGTTTACAAAGAACACCTGTCCGTTGCGGCTCATTTCGAAGTTAATGGCATCAGTGATAATCTCATCACCGAAAGTATGCACCTCCGTCTGAATGGGGTAACGGTTGGGAGGCGGCGTCTGAATAACGCTTAAATCGCGCGCACCCATCAGGGAGAACTGCAAAGTGCGGGGAATGGGAGTGGCGGTCAGGGTCAGGGTATCCACGTTTACTTTCAACTGGCGGAGTTTCTCCTTGACGGAAACGCCGAACTTCTGTTCCTCATCGATAATCAGCAGGCCGAGGTCTTTAAACTTAACATCCTTGCCCAAGATGCGGTGCGTACCGATAAGGATATTCACCTCCCCCCCCGCAAGACCTTTGACAACGGATTTAGTCTGTGCCGCCGTCCGGGCACGACTCAAATATTCCACACGGCAAGGCAAACCTTTCAGACGCTCCTTGAAAGTCTGGAAATGCTGGTAGGCAAGGACAGTGGTGGGAACGAGAACGGCAACCTGCTTGTTGTCCGCCACCGCCTTGAAAGCGGCACGTATGGCAACCTCGGTCTTGCCGAATCCTACATCGCCGCATACCAGCCGGTCCATGGGACGGGCACTTTCCATATCCGCCTTTACGTCGGCAGTCGCCTTGCTCTGGTCGGGGGTATCCTCGTAAATAAAAGACGCTTCCAGCTCCCGTTGCAGGAAACTGTCGGGACTGTATTGGAAGCCTTTCTCTTCGCGCCGTTGCGAATAGAGTTTTATCAGGTCGCGGGCTATATCCTTAATCTTGGTCTTGGTACGGTCCTTCAGTTTCTCCCACGCACCGGTTCCCAATTTGTTGAGACGGGGAGCTTCACCTTCTTTGCCTTTGTACTTGGAAACCTTGTGCAAAGAGTGGATGGAGACAAAGACCACATCGTCATTTTGATAGACCAGGCGCATTACTTCCTGCGTAGTGTCTCCGTTGGGAACACGTACCAATCCCGTAAAACGCCCCACGCCGTGGTCGGTATGTACCACGTAATCTCCAGGGGTAAACTGGTTCAGCTCCTTCAGGCTCAGGGCCACCTTGCCACTGCGGGCTTTATCGCTTTTCAGGTTGTATTTATGGAAACGGTCGAAAAGCTGGTGGTCGGTAAAGATGCAGAGACGCAACGTATCGTCGGCAAAACCCTCATGCAGGGTACGTTCAACGGGTGTGAAGGAGATATTATCTCCCCGGTCTTCAAAGATAGCGCGGATACGGTCGGTCTGCTTCAGACTGTCGCTGCATATATAGAGGGTATAGTTGCGGGAAAGATAGTCGCGGAAACTTTCTGCCACCAAGTCGAAATTCTTATGGAAGATAGGCTGTGCAACGGTGCTGAATGCAACTGTCGCATCCGGCGTTCCGGTGGGCTTCGTACCGAATTCCATGCGGCGGAAATCAAGGGCACGCAAAGTAAACTCTCCTCCATCAATCAACTTACCTTCCAGAGAGATTGCACCGTTTTCTTCGGCTTCGCAGGCTGCAATAGCCTGTGCGGTAAGCGATTCATCGTGGACGACCTGAATACGCTCCCGCAACCAAAGGAAATCACGCATCGCCAGCAAGGTATCCGGCCGCAGAAAATCCAAGAAAGAAACCATGCCACCATTCCCCCCTTGCTCCAAGCTACGGCTTAAATCGGGGACAATGACAATCTCCTCTTTCTTCTCTTTGGAAAGCTGGCTCTCCACTTCAAAAGTACGGATACTCTCCACCTCATCTCCAAAAAAGTCGATACGGAAAGGAAACTCGGACGAAAAGGAAAAGACGTCGATAATACTGCCGCGCACAGCATACTGCCCCGGCTCGTACACATAATCCACATACTCGAACCCATAGCTGCGCAGCACTTCCGTAACAAAGTCCATATCCACCTTTTCGCCGGCATGAAGCTTCAAGGTTTTATCTCCCAGTTCCTTACGGGATACAACTTTTTCCGCCAACGCATCCGGATAGGTAACTACACAAAACCCCTCTTCTCCCTTTTGCAAACGGCTCAGCACTTCCGTACGGAGAATCTCGTTAGCCGCATCTTTCTGGCCGTACTTTATGGCACGGCGGAAAGAAGAAGGAAAAAACAACACCTGTCCGGTTCCCAAAATCTGTGTCAGGTCGTGGTAGAAATATCCCGCCTCTTCCAAATCGCCGAGGATAAAGACAAACGGACATTCCGCCCGCTGCACCAGCACGGATGAAAACAGTGAGGCGGCAGAGGCGCACAAACCACTGCAATAGAGATGACGGACGGAATTGTCCTTTAGCAACTTGCACATGCCTTCTACATTGGGGTGGGTGGCGTATAATTGTTGTAGTTCGGTAATAATCATTGCTGTCTTTTTTAGTTCACCGTAGATTACACAAAGTCACACAGATTAAGAGAAACCGATAATCTGTGTAAACTCATAAATGTTCCATAACGAATTTCCGTTGCAAAAATACATAAATAATCCTTAGTTTTATCTGTAAGTAATAGAAAAGCACTACTTTTGTTCCCAATAACAAGCTCCATCTATTTTCAATGAATATGCAGACATCAGACAGTATTGTCATCATCCCCACCTACAATGAACGGGAAAACATCGAGAATATCATCCGTGCCGTTTTTGCCCTGGAACACGGATTCCACATACTTGTCATTGAAGACGGTTCTCCCGACGGCACAGCCGCCATCGTAAAAGACTTGCAACGCGAATTTCCCCACCGCCTGTTTATGGTGGAGCGTAAGGGAAAACTGGGACTGGGTACGGCCTACATAGCCGGATTCAAATGGGCTTTGCAACGCGACTACCAATATATATTCGAAATGGATGCCGATTTCAGCCATAACCCCAAAGACCTACCCCGCCTCTACCGGGCTTGTACCGAAGAGGGAGCGGATGTGGCCATCGGCTCCC
>OGNI01000623.1_pt1 | contig 25387 bp, 19 predicted proteins | sample 1573421 | NCBI WGS metagenome assembly OGNI01 (sample SAMEA2581928, study PRJEB24529) | metagenome | biome: Human gut stool | place: China | collected 2011
CGTTTTTTCTACTGATCGTTCTTCTCGTGCTTTTGGTGCCGGTTCGTTACCGGATGGAGGGAATCATTGAAGAAAATGTCCGGATAGAGGGAAAAGTACACTGGATGCTTCATATTTTATCCTTTATGTATTCCTATAATGAAGAAGGACTTTCTTATAAGCTGAAGTTGTTTGGAAGGAATATTTCTCTGGGTGAGAAAATGGAGGACGAAGCGGAAGAAACGATTGCAGACAGCACAGACGTGGCAGTTCATGAGAAAAAAACAGAGGATGAAAACGGAATTTTTTCAGATATAAAAAAGCAACAGCAGGATGCTGAATCGAAAAATACAGCAGAGTTGCAACGGAAAGACTCAAAAGATGACACACAGACAACGGAGCTGGATGCCGCGGCACAAAGAAATACAGAAAAGACATCTTCTGGAAAGATATCGCCTGGACAGAAGATAACCGGTAAATTTCACAGTGCCATTGAGAAAATCAAAGGTGTTCGTAGAAAATGGGAAAGTCTGTCCGACCGGGCAGGAAAGATAAAAGATGTATTGACCGATGAACATAACCGTAATAGTGTTTCTGTAGTTTGGAGAGAGATTAAATATCTGTTGAAACATTCTCGCTTTCGAAAGATCAATACAGAATTGAATTTTGCATTATGGGAACCATCAGCGACTGGACAGGCACTTGGAGTCCTCGCAATGTTTCCGGCAGTTTATCAATATGATGTTGGAATCTATCCGGATTTTGAAGCAGATAAAGCGTATGTGGAAGGTACTTTTTTCGTAAAAGGACATATACGTCTGATACATGTACTTATATCCGGTATCCGCCTATTAAAAGAGCGTGATATCCGGAATTTGATAAAGAAAGTTTTTAAATAAAATAGCAGAAAGAAAGGCAGGGTTTCATTATGGCAGACAATAGTTTTCATACAACAGTAGAATCTTTATTTAAGGGGATGGACAGTTTTATCACAACCAAGACGGTAGTAGGGGATGCGATCCATATTGGGGATACGATCATTCTTCCACTGGTTGATGTTTCGTTTGGTGTTGCAGCTGGTGCTTTTTCACAGGAAAAGAAAAATAACGGTGCCGGTGGTATGGGTGGAAAGATCATGCCAAGCGCAGTTCTTGTGATCCAGAATGGTACAACCAAACTGGTAAATATTAAGAATCAGGACGGAATCACAAAAGTGCTTGATATGGTGCCGGATTTTGTAAACAAATTTACTTCAAAAAATGATGCATCTTCTGAGAATGTTACTGAGAATCAGACAGATGCTGCTGCAAAGGCAGCAGCCGGAAAAGAGATGGAAGATATCTTAAAGGATTCTGTGAATAAATAGGAATCACAGGTTTCATGTTTCATAAATGGTGGATGGTCATAAAAAGTTTTTAAAACAGTATAAAAAACAAGAAGAAACGCATATATTATCAGTAATATATGCGTTTCTTTATTGGAGTCTGCCATGAAACGGATGCTTGGATTCGCACTGTTTTGCTTTGCAATGGGAATGCTTGTGATGATCGTGATTCACAACCGTTTCTGTGGGTTTGTTCTCATGATTTTATGTATGCTGGCAGGGTATTATCTGTTCTGCTGTGATGATTGCTAGCCGATCAGTTCCTTTACGCAGGCAGCGATTGCTTCGTCTTTACAGTTTGCAAAGAAATACTCGCTGAAATGATCGCCACTTAAAGCGCCAATGACAAGGTCGCGGTCAAGTTCTTTTAAAATAGATACAAGATCACGATGAGTTATTTTTTTAACCTCGTCTAAGATTTTTTTATTGCGCTGTTCCGGTACGACACGTTCCTTTGGATATCCGCCGCCACCCGGAGCACAGAACAGCTTTTCAAAGATATAGGTAAGATTTAATTCTCCACCCCAGCCAAAATTCTCGGCGAATGGGAGAGCAATGCAGTTTCCGTCATTGACCTGTGAGAACAGATAAGCGTCAAGTGGGGACTCGATATGTCCGCAGAGTACCTGTGGGAAAGCGTTGCATGCAAGCATAGCGCCCTCGCCGGTTCCGCAGCCTGTGATGACAAAATCAGCGGCACCGGAGTTTAATAAAACTGCTGCAAGAATACCATTCTGCACATAAGTAAGCTGGTGTGTATCTTCTGCAGAATACATGCCGTAGCAAAAAATGAAATGATCTGTGCTACTTCAGAATACATGCCGTAGTTGAATACCTCATGTCCCATTGGTTCTACGACAGATTTTAAAGTAGCACAGATCATTTCATTTTTTGCTGCCTGGCTGTTTTCGTTGATTAATGCAATTTTCATGAATATCCTCATTTCTGTACTGCCGGTATATTGTTTTGCCGGAATACTGGCAGTACGTCCGTATTCCGGCATTATATCTGGTTCTTAAAAATGTATATCTGTAAATATACGATAGGTTATTACATTAAATCTTTCATTGCAACATCATCCATATCATCAAAGTCCTGATTCTCGCCAACCATTCCCCAGATGAAAGTGTATGCCTGTGTACCGCATCCGGAGTGAATGGACCAGCTCGGAGAGATAACAGCCTGTTCGTTGCGCATAACGATGTGTCTTGTCTCGGTCGGTTCGCCCATGTAATGCATTACAAGTGCATCTTTTGGCATATCAAAGTACAGATAAACTTCCATACGTCTGTCATGTGTGTGGCATGGCATTGTGTTCCATACGCTGCCCGGTTCAAGTTTTGTCATACCCATTTCAAGCTGACAGCTTTCTACCTGTCCCGGAAGAATATATTTGCAGATCGTTCTGTGGTTGGCTGTCTCTAAAGAACCGAGCTCAACTTTGTTACAGTCCTTTACAATGACAACACCGTCTTCCGGTGTACCCTCCGGTTTGATCAGTACGGTAGGATAAGTCATATGGGCAGGAGCGCTGTTTAAGTAAAATTTTGCAGGGGAATCTGCGTTTTCACTTGCAAAAGAAATATCCTTTGAACCCATGCCGATATACATGCCTTCTTTATGGGCAACTTTGTATTCTTTTCCATCGATCGTGATCACACCGGCACCACCGATATTGATCACACCGAGCTCACGGCGTTCGCAGAAATACTGTGCTCGCAGCTCATCGCCAGCGGTTAATTTTAAAGTTTCTTTTACCGGAACAGCAGAGCCTGTGATGATACGGTCGATATGGCTGTATACAAGTTTGATGACTTCCGGCTGAAACAGGTCGTCAATTAAAAATTCCTCTCTTAAACGTTCTGTTGTGTAATGTTTGACATCTCTTGGAGATGCTGCAGTACGAAGTTCCATAAAAATCCTTTCCTGCGCCTTTCTGTGCGCATCACAAATATCTTAATAGATTAATCCAAAATGCTGAAAATCAGGCTGTTAAAGATGTCTGCATCCGTTATATCTTAGCAGGTTTTTAAGTTAAATCCAAAGTAGTTTACAGAGTTGTTGTAGCAGATACCTTTTACGATCTCCTCTAATGTATCATAATCTGCCGGGAACTCACCGTTTTCTACCCACTCACCAATGAGGTTGCAGAGGATTCTGCGGAAGTAATCATGACGTGTATAGGATAAGAAACTTCTTGAGTCAGTCAGCATGCCGACGAAACCGGAAAGATTTCCGAGGTTTGCAAGGGAGATCATCTGATCCTGCATACCGGTCTTGTGATCGTTGAACCACCATGCGGAACCCTGTTGGATCTTTGCAACAGCGGTGGAATCCTGGAAGCATCCTAAGATAGTGCCGATTGCCTGATTATCGTTCGGGTTTAAGCTGTAAATGATTGTCTTTGGAAGATTGCCATTCTTATTTAAAGAGTTTAAGAAATCTGCCATTTCGGAAGACGGAGCATAGTTGTTGATGCAGTCATAACCGGTATCCGGTCCAAGGCGGTCAAACATCGGAGTATTGTTGTCACGTTTGCATCCATAATGAAGCTGCATTACCCAGTTGCGTTTTGTATATTCTGTGCCGACAAATAACATAAATGCGGTTTTGAATTTTAATTCTTCTGCGCGTGTAACACTTTCGCCGGAAAGACGTTTTGCAAAAATAGCCTCGATCTCATCATCAGAAGCAGGAGCATACATTACATATTCCAGAGCATGGTCAGATACGCTGCATCCCATGGAAGCGAAGAAATCCATGCGGTTTGAAAGTGCCTTCTTTAAGGCTGCAAAGGTATCTACATTGATGCCGGAAACTTCAGATAACTGGGAGATATAATCTAAATAAGTAACTTTTTCAATGTTCATTGCTTTGTCAGGGCGCCATGCAGGAAGTACCTGTACATCAAAGGAATCATCCTCAGCGATTTTTTTATGCCACTCTAAGGAATCAACAGGATCATCTGTGGTGCAGATTAATGTAACATTGGACTGTCTGATGATGTTGCGGACAGACATATCTTTCTCTGCAAGTCTCTTATTACATAATTCCCATACCTCCTCAGCGGTTTTCTTATTTAAAACACCATTGTAGCCGAAATATTTTTTTAACTCCAGATGACTCCAGTGGAAGAGCGGGTTACCGATGGCTTTTCCGAGAACTTCTGCCCATTTTAAGAATTTTTCCTTGTCAGAGGCATCGCCGGTGATATATTTCTCGTCTACACCACAGGAACGCATAAAGCGCCATTTGTAATGATCGCCGCCTAACCATACCTGGGTAATATTCTCAAACTGGCGGTCTTCATAGATTTCCTGCGGATTGATGTGGCAGTGGTAATCTAAGATCGGCGCATCTGCTGCGTAAGAATGGTAAAGTTTCTGTGCGGTCTCGCTCTGAAGCAAGAAGTTTTCGTCCATAAATTGTTTCATTGTTTTTCCTCCATTATGTTTGTTTTAGAATAAGGTAGTTCCACGTTTAATTAATTTGCCGGAAAAAATAGATTTTTTCGGCATTTCTTCACCAGAAAGAACTCCCACTAAGGTCTGCACTAACTGATGTGTCTGTGTTTCCAGGCGGTTGTCCACGGAAGTAAGTTCCGGAATACAGCAGGTTGTCAGCATGGAATTGTTGTACCCCATGATGGATAGATCATCGGGTACGGAAATATGATTGCGCTGCGCATATTTGACTACACCGACGGCGAGTACATCGTCGGCAGCGATCACTCCATGAAAAGGAGGGGCCTCTTTTGCAACCTGATCCATAAAGTCAGCAATTTCGTTAAAGTGCTGGGAATCTCCGTCGCATTTGTGGATTCTGTTTTCTATATCAGAGATGCCATGTTTTTTTAAAGCATCTTTGAAACCGTTTAATTTTTTGCGACCACTGTATGAAATGGAATTATAAATATAGACTGGATCGGCAATCCCGGAATCCAACATAGATTCTGTTGCCTCAAACATGGTCGTATAGTCATCACATAAAGTGCTGTAAACGTTTGGATAATCGAAAGAAGCGTTTAACAGCATGATCGGTACCTGTGAGGAAATATCCTTAATGTACTGGTTTTCATCTTCGGTAGTACCGATGAAGTTAGAACCGACAAGAATGATACTGTCTACTTTTTTGGAAAGGATCAAATTCAGGTAATTCTGTTTGATCTCTAAATTATAACCGGTACAGCAGAGCAGTGACTCATAACCATTTGCCTGCAGTTCCTGTTCTAAATAATAAACCGCCTTTGCAAGAAAAAGATCAGAGGAATCTGCACAGAGAATACCGATCGTCTGCAGGGAGTGAAGTCCCATGCCGCGTGCAAAAGCGTTTGGTGTATAATCATATTTTTCAATGATATCCATGACTTTTTTCTTTGTGGAAGGTCGGACTTTGTCGCTGCCGTTTAATACACGGGAAACAGTCGCGATGGATACACCGGCTTTTTTCGAAATGTCGTATATTGTCATAAATAAAATCCCTTTAATATGTTAAAATCGCTTCCTGTATTACATCTTATAAAGAAATGTAAAAGAAAATGAAAGCAGTTTCATTGCTACTGGTCTGATTATACAATAACAAAAAAAAGAAAGCAATATCAGATTTTGTAAAATATAGAAAAAATGTAGAAGAAAAAGTGATGATTTTAAAGAAAAATAATAAAAATCACTAAATTGTGCAAAATTACATATTGACGAAACGGTAAAAAGGTGTAAGAATACAAATTGTAAACGCTTACAAAATGACAAGGTGCAGTAATGATCTGATAATCAGGAGGAAATCATGGATTTATTAAACAGAAAAAAAACAGGAAAAGTAGAAAGACCAGTTAAAGTATTACAGTTTGGAGAAGGAAATTTCCTTCGTGCGTTTGTTGACTACATGATCGACATTGCAAATGAGCAGGGAAAATTTAACGGAGACATCGTACTTGTAAAACCGATTGAGTTCGGAAGTCTTGACAGATTTCACGATCAGGAGTGCCAGTATACAGTACAGTTAAGAGGAATCGTGGATGGAGAGCCGAAGCGTATTAACCGTATCGTAACCAGCGTTGCAGATGCAGTAGATGCTTATGGTGAATATCAGAAATATGCAGATTATGCAAAACTTGACAGCTTACGTTACATTGTTTCTAATACAACAGAAGCAGGTATCGTTTATGATGATACAGACAGATTAGAGATGGAGCCGCCGAAGAGCTATCCGGGTAAATTGACCAAATTCTTATATGAAAGATATAAACATTTTAACGGAGCAATGGACAAAGGTCTTGTGATGCTTCCGGTTGAGCTGATCGATGATAATGGTATCCATTTAAAAGAGTGTGTAGAGAAACTTGCAGTACTCTGGAATTTAGAAGAAGGATTTAAGAAATGGTTAGATGAGGCATGTGTATTTACATCCACATTAGTTGACCGTATTGTAACCGGTTACCCAAGAGATGAGGCTGAGGAACTTTGCAAAGAGTTCGGATATCAGGATAACCTGATTGTAACAGGTGAACCATTTGCTCTCTGGGTTATCGAGAGTGCAAAAGATATCAGCAAAGAATTTGCACTTCCGGATGCAGGACTCCCGGTTATCTTTACTGACAATCAGAAACCTTATAAACAGAGAAAAGTACGTATCTTAAATGGTGCACATACTTCTTTTGTACTGGCATCTTATCTCTGTGGTAATGATATCGTGTTAGAGTCCATGCAGGATGAATTGATCTTCAACTTTATGAAAGCAACGATCTTTGATGAAGTTATTCCTACATTAACACTTCCGAAACAGGATCTGATCGATTTTGCAGAGGCAGTTATTACAAGATTTAACAACCCATATGTAAAACATGCATTATTATCCATTTCCCTGAACTCTGTTTCAAAATGGCGCGCAAGATGTATGCCGAGCTTCTTAGAGTACATTAAGAACGAAGGAAAACTTCCGACACACCTGACATTTTCACTGGCTGCCCTGATGGCATTCTATACAGGTACAGAGATTCGCGACAAAGCATTGATCGGACATCGTGATGGTGCTGAGTATCAGATCTTAGATGACGCAGCGGTATTAGAGTTCTTTGCAGAAAACAGTTCAAAAGATGCAGCAGAATATACACATGCAGTATTATCCAATGAGCATTTCTGGGGTGAGGACCTTACAAAATTAGCAGGAGTGGAAGAGGCTGTAACTGGTTACATGGAAGATATCCGTGCACTCGGAATGAGAGCAGCAATGGAAAAAACTTTTAACGCATAAGCAGGAGAATACTTATGAAAGATTTTATCAAAATCAATGAAAATGATAATGTCATTGTTGCCATAAAGGAAATTGCGGAGGGAGAAAAAGTCGCTGTTGATGGAAAAGAATTTACAGCGGCTGAGATGATCCCTGCCGGTCATAAGATGGCGATCAGTGATATTCCGCAGGGCGGCGATGTGATCAAATATGGTTTCCGTATCGGAAATGCAAAAGTGGATATCAAAGCCGGTCAGTGGGTGCATGTACATAATATCAAAACTGCTCTTGGTGATCTGCTTACCTATACCTATGAGCCGGTAAAAACAGAGGAAAAAAAGACAGAGGATCGTACTTTTATGGGATTTTCACGTCCGGATGGAAGCGTCGGTGTGCGTAATGAAGTCTGGATCATACCGACGGTCGGCTGTGTGAACAACATCGCAACAGCGATGGCAAAACGTGCCAATGCAAAGGTTCATGGTTCTGTGGAGGAAGTCATTGCATTTCCTCATCCATATGGATGTTCCCAGATGGGAGACGACCAGGAACACACCAGAACAATCCTTGCAGATCTCGTAAAGCATCCGAACGCAGGTGGTGTTTTAGTACTTGGACTTGGATGTGAAAACAGTAATATTGGTGAACTGAAGAAATACATTGGTGATTATGATGAGAACCGTGTGAAATTTTTAGTCTGCCAGGAATGTGAAGATGAGATGGAAGAGGGCGAAAAACTCTTAGAAGAACTGATCGATTATGCTGCTGGATTTTCCCGTGAGCCGATCAGTGCATCCAAACTCATCATTGGCATGAAGTGCGGTGGAAGTGATGGATTCTCCGGAATTACAGCAAATCCGCTGGTTGGTAAGTTTTCTGATATTTTAATCGGAAAAGGTGGAACGACGATCCTGACAGAGGTGCCAGAGATGTTTGGTGCAGAAACATTGCTGATGAACCGCTGTGAAAATGAAGAACTGTTCCATCAGACCGTAGATCTGATCAATGATTTTAAACAGTATTTTAAAGATAATCATCAGACGATTTATGAAAATCCGTCACCGGGAAATAAAAAAGGCGGTATTTCAACTTTAGAGGATAAGTCTTTGGGATGTACGCAGAAATCAGGAAGTGCTGCAGTAAAAGGCGTTCTTTCCTACGGCGAGCGCGTACATACATCGGGATTAAATCTTCTCAGCGCACCGGGCAATGACCTTGTTGCTGCAACTGCATTAGCAGCCAGCGGTGCACATATTGTACTGTTTACGACCGGACGCGGAACACCGTTTGCATCCCCGGTTCCAACAGTAAAGATTTCCAGCAACAGTACTCTTGCCGGAAAGAAAAAGAACTGGATCGATTTCAATGCGGGTGTTCTTGTGGAAGATGCAGAGTTAGAAGAAACAGGTCAGAAATTATTTGACTATGTGATCGATGTTGCATCCGGTAAGAAAGTACGCAGTGAAGAAGCAGGATTCCATGATATGGCAATTTTTAAACAGGGAGTCACTCTGTAGAGATGACATACTGGCAATAGACAATAAAATGAATATTCACAAAAACATGTAATCATTGTGTCACATGTTTAATAATTTAGACAACAGAATATTTGCACAGGATTCAATTTGTCATTTCAGAAATATTGGGCAGAAAACGCAGAAACTGGATTCTTATTTATAGAATCTTAAACATAACACAAAAAAGGAGATAGAAATATGTCATTTTTAAACAATTTCTCATTAGAGGGCAAAATTGCATTAGTAACAGGCGCATCTTATGGTATCGGATTTGCAATCGCATCTGCTTATGCAGAGGCTGGCGCAACCATCGTATTTAATGATATCAAACAGGAGCTGGTTGATAAAGGATTAGCTGCATATGCAGAAAAAGGTATTAAAGCTCATGGTTATGTATGTGATGTTACAAATGAGGAGCAGGTAAACGCTTTCATTAAGAAAGTAGAAGAAGAAGTTGGTGTGATCGATATTCTTGTAAATAATGCAGGTATCATCAAACGTATCCCGATGTGCGATATGTCAGCGGCAGAATTCAGACAGGTAATCGACGTTGACTTAAATGCACCGTTTATCGTATCAAAAGCAGTGATCCCGTCTATGATCAAAAAAGGTCACGGAAAGATCATCAACATCTGCTCTATGATGAGTGAACTTGGTCGTGAGACTGTTTCCGCTTACGCTGCTGCAAAGGGTGGATTAAAAATGTTAACAAAGAATATTGCATCTGAGTATGGTGAATTCAATATCCAGTGTAACGGTATCGGACCTGGTTATATCGCAACACCTCAGACTGCACCTCTTCGTGAGATCCAGCCAGATGGTTCCAGACATCCGTTTGACCAGTTCATTATTGCAAAAACTCCGGCTGCAAGATGGGGAAATGCAGAAGACTTACAGGGACCGGCTGTATTCCTTGCATCTGATGCATCTAACTTTGTAAATGGTCATGTGCTGTATGTAGACGGTGGTATTTTAGCTTATATTGGTAAACAGCCACAGTAAAAATGGCAGCTTATAGTTAGCATCACTTTGGTGTTGGCTGAGCCTTGGGGCGTGCATCGGAACCATAAAATTGCCGGTTCCGGTGCACTGTCGGCGAGCCTTAGTGCACTTGAGCCGGAAGTTTTGTGGTGAGATATGCTGGCTTTTAAAAGCGATAATTTATATTTTTCGCTCCATAAGAATATATTTTCCCTCGTTGATAACGTGAAAGTTATTTTTTGACCAGAAAGCATTAAATAGCAATTAAAGATTCCTTTTCAAAAAAACCAACGTAGAATTTATTATCATAACTTTTTCCTGATGGTAGTGCTTTCATGTCTTTTAATATACTTTCTTTTGTGACAAAGGGAGGATGATATTGATAAAAAACAGGATTCCCACAACACAAATCAAAAATAATATCCAGGTCATTTTCGTCTAATTTACGTACATAAAACTTTTGTGATAAAGAGTTCACGTCCAAATCAATCACCTCATAAAAATCAAATTACTAACTCTATTTTACCATTGAGAATTAAGACTTGTGTTGCCATCCATGGCAACGCAACACTGCGTTATGAACCGGTAAAACAAGATTTCCTAATTTTTTCCCAAAGTCACAAAATTAGTTACGGATTTGTGAAATCTGCCAGCCGCTAAGTTGAGAATCACCTTTTGACACCCGAATCTTATTAAGAAAATATAGGTATAACATAGTTTTACCTGCAGTTCTAGCTAGCCAATCGTCCCGAACAGATGTCCCTGAAACTCCCCAAACAAACTTTCTTCCTGTTTCTTCATAAACACTGTCACATCAGATTCCCCAAACACCATCTCAAAATGGACACTTCCCACAAATGCATCCATAATATGCGCCCGCACATACAAAGTATTCTCCGATACCCAGATACCGCTGGCGGCATATTTCTGATCATAGATTGGAAACTGTCCGCAGACAAGTTTTCCGAAACCAAAATGGATCGAACATATCTGATCATGCAGTGTAAACGTAAAACATCCCTCATTATTTGAAAAAACAGCCTTAAAATCCGTAAACTCACCGTCATTTTTTTCAAACACATATCGCTTTCCTAAGATATGCGAAACAGCGGGAGCTGTGCTTGATCCGTTGTCCAGAGGTGAAATCGCAAGGGAAGAGAGCGTAGAAAGAAGCTCTGTATGCGATTTTTGATCCTCCGGGAGTGGATTTGCCTGTATATAAGGAAGAATCTCGTCATACAGAGCATCATAAATCAACTGATTACCGCCGGAAATTCCCTGTGTATCTGCGGTGGTAACAAAAAGCAGATCATAATCCGGAAGGTAATGGATGAACTGGCCACCCATGCCGTAGCAGACAAAACCATTCTTTTCACTGCGCCAGATCTGGTATCCATAGCCACAGGCTTCACTTGGGAGAGGTGCTGTCATGCGGGTATCGGAGAGATATGAGGCAGCTGTTTTGATATAAGAAGCTGGAACGAGCTGTTTCCCGTTAATGTTTCCATTATGAGCTAAAAGATAACCGAATTTTAAAAGGTCAGATGGAAGTGCAACAAGACCACTGCCACCCATGGAGATACCAAATGGATCGGTCAACATATAGGACTCGCTTGATAATTCCAGAACGGACAGTTTTTGTTTCAGGTAATCGAGCATTGGCATTCCGGAAAGCCGTTCTACGAGTGCACAGAGTGTATGTGCAGAGGAAGTGTCATAATGAAAGAGCTTTCCTGACGGATGAGTTGGCGGTACTGTAAAGAAACTTTCTACCCAGTCATTTTTCATATTGACTTTATAAGTTGTGGATGCATGACAGGTACGCATCATGAGCATGTCGCGGATCGTCATTTCTGCGATCCATGGATGTACATTAGATGGAACTTTATCCGGAAAATATCTGACAATGGGATCATCGAGAGATAATTTTCCCTCTGCTTCTAACAGACCGATCGCAATGGAAGTAAAACTTTTACTGATGGAAAACATGCGATGCAGGGTATCTTTTTGGTAGGGAGCATAATAGCCTTCAGCAATCAGGGTATCATGCCGCATCAGAAGAAAACTGTGCATGGGAATCTGTTTTTTCTGTAAACGTTCCAGAAATTTAAGAAGGCATCTGGAAGGGATGCCAACACTTTCTGGAGAATCTTTTTTGAAATCAAACATTGTATACTCCATTTCTGCGTTAATTTACGCTGTTATTGTTTTTAATTTAAGACTGAACACCGAAACTGCTCGGTGTAACGCCAAATTTTTTCTTAAATGCACGCCGGAAAGAAGTCTGGTTATTATATCCAACTTCCAATGCAATCTCATTGATGCCGGATTCACCTTTTTCAATCAGATGGGCTGCTTCTGTAAGGCGCAGATCTTCCAGATAAACGGAAAAGTTTACGTTCATATTTTCCTTAAACATATGAGAAAAATAACTTTCTGATATATGAAACTCATCAGATATCTTACTTAAACAGAGAGCCGGATTTTTATAATTTTCACGGATATAAGTTACAATACTGTCGATCAGGTTATTTTTCTCTGACTTTGATGCAAAGAAATCACACAGCCTGATGCTGATATCTTCACAGAGACGGAAAGTAAGCTCATCCTGTGAAAGCAGGGTGTCGATTTCCATGATCTCCGGGGTAATTTCTCCGGTGTAGGTAAATCGAGCTTTCAATAAGGTATTGCGGATGTCGGTAAGTAAAAAACGCAATAACTGGAACGGAAGGGAACGTTCTTCAATATTTTCCTGATGGATCAGGTTAAAAATCTCGATCACCTGCGTCTTATTGCCTCCGGTAATGGAGCGGATCAGACGGGTTGAAAATTCTGCCGGATAGTAATAAACATGCGAATCTTTTTTTAACATTTCATATGGAAGGAAAATATAGTTCTTGCTGGTATAGCCGGCTGCATCTTTCGCCTGCTGGTAGGATTCCCAGATGTTGGTAAAGGAACAGGAAAGACCTATTCCGGCAAAAAACCAGATTGAATATTCTTCTAACAGCTCACTGTGAAATTTTAAAACCTTTTCCTGAAGAGAGATCAGCATTTCGTCTGGTTTTTCATGAAAAGGAATCAGTAAAGTGTAAATATGTTTCTTTGGCGAACAAAGATATAAATTGTTCTCGTAGGAAAAATATCTTGCTAAGAGATTTGTTATGATATCTTTTGCGTTTTCAGAACTATCGGAAGCTGTATTTTCATTCGGAAAAGTATCAATGGTAGGATCATTTTCATAAGTTACACCATATAAAACATAATAGTGAAGCGAGGAATCCTCTAAATGCAGATAATTCCGGATAAATGCAAATTCATCAGGGGTAGTAATAACACCACTCATCAGCTGTCTTAAATAATTGTCATATAAAACTGGACGGATCGCAGCGGCTTCCTCGATCAGCTGCGTATTTGCGTGCAGTGTTTCCTTAAGCTGACCGTCTAAGTGAAGAATCGGGCGCATATTGTTACGGACTAAAATAAATATCATGATAAGTCCACCGACAACTGCTGCAAAAAGGATGAACAGGAAAATAATCTGATAGTCGGACGGATAAATAGATTCCGGCTGTACCAGATAAAAAGTCCAGTCATTTGTTTTTGAAGCCATTCGCATGATATGGGTGTCGTCGTGAATACAGGTATTATTGCCATCGTAAGATAAGGATAATACAGATTCTGCAAGCGTGGATAAATTGTCCTCAGAAGACTGAAACTCATCTCCACAAAGGGAAAATACCGGCTGGTTTTGATCATCAACTGCAAGAATGTAACCGGTATCACCTAATGAGACACCATTGAAAATTTTGCGAAAAGTCTGTTCACTGATATGAAATGCCACAGTGGCAGGAATATCTTTGTAGGTCAGAACATCCATATTCAAAACATAAAGATAAGCGTTATCACTTTCCGGAAGCATAAAATCAGAAAGAGGATAAATCGCGGCATCTTTTGTAAGATTATTGTTAAGCAGATCATGCCATTCATTAAAATTAGCCCCGGAAGATAAATAGTTTCTTATATAATAGAGCTGTTCTGAATTGAAAGTGTTTACACTGATAATATAGCCACTGTTTCTCAAATAAACAAAATATGTACTAAATGGAAGTTCATTGTAGGAATACATATAAGAAGCAAGAGACTGCTTCATGGCAAGACCGGACAAGTAGAAATCATTATCGTCAGTGGACGTCATGGTAGCAAGACGGTATAGTTTTGTATTCATACTGAGCTGTCTGGTAATAGAGTCCATGGTGGTAAAATTATTATCTAAAAGAGATACAGCGCTTTCAAAGGTAGACTGATCCTGATCCCAGAAATCCTGTTCGGAACGTGTTGTTGAAACGCGGTGGAGATATACCATCAGAAGTAAAATGATAAGTAAAAAGACACTGTATGTGACAGCAAAGCGAATCATAAGAAAAGTAGTGAATTCATTTTTTGCTGTGGTATCTGATGTGTGATTCAAATTTATTCTCATAGGTGATAAATGTCCTTTTTGGATGTATTTTAATCGTACTTTTTTTATTTTATCATAATATGGGAAAATTACAACAGAAACCGAAAAAACCAGTAAAATCAATGGGTTGCGAGGCACAAAAACAAATTTTGTACCCCCTGTCAAATATTGTTTCTTGCTGAAAATCCCATAAGATGGTAATGTATGAGCAAGACATGAAAGCACTTACATCAGAGCAGTGTCGAAACAAATTTTTTCCTAATAAGGAGGTTCTTATGAAAAAGAAGGTAGTATCAGTCCTTATGGCTGCCGCTATGGTAGCTGGTATGGCAGGATGCGGTTCCAGCAATACTGGTAACGCAGGAACAACAAATTCAAATGCTTCTACAAATAATGAAGCAACCACAGAGAGCGGTGATGCTTCCGCAGATGCAGCAGCAACCGATTCTGATGTTGAGAAACCAGAAGAGATCACCATTATGGTAGATGGAACTGTTTTCACACAGGAAAACGGACAGGCAGAGTTCATTGCTAAATTGGAAGATCTTCTTGGAATGAAGATCAATGTGATCCAGCCGGATCATGATGCTTACTATGATGTAGTAGGACAGACAGTTGCAAGTGGTGACTGGCCAGACGTTATGATCTTATCTTCTACCTATTATGCAGGTTATGCAGAGCAGGGAGTTCTGTGGGATATGACAGACGCTTATGCATCTTCTGATTTAAAAACAAGACAGGATGCATACGGCAGCACAGGAGTTATCGATGGTGTAAGACTTGATGGTAAGTTATACGGTATGCCTGCAGCTCGTGGTAACGGATGTGTTACATATGTTAAGAAAGCATGGTTAGACAACTGCGGACTTGATGTTCCGACAAACTATGATGAGTATCTTGCAATGCTCGAAGCATTTACAACCGGTGACCCGGATGGAAATGGTGTAAACGGAGATACCTACGGTGTATCTGCTGCCGGTTTCATCGGAACAGAGGCTCCATATACAAACTACTTACCGGAGTTCTATCAGGATGCAAATCCAAGCTTCTATAAAGCAGAAGACGGAACATGGAAAGACGGATTCACAGATGACTCTATGAAGAGCGCACTTGAGAGAATGGCAGCTGCCTACAAAGAGGGCGTGATTGATCCTACCACATTAACAAATGGTACATCTGACTGCCGTAACAAATTCTATGATGACAGCTTTGGTGTGTTTACTTACTGGGCAGGTACCTGGGCAACCAACTTAAAGACAAACCTTGAAGCAAACGGCAAAGATGGTGAGTTAGTAGCATTACCTCCGATCGCTGAAGTAGGTCAGTATCTTGACCGTGTTCCACCAGTATGGTGCATCACATCTGCATGTGAGAATCCGGAAGGTGTATTCAAATATTTCATCGAGCCGATGCAGGATGGCGGAGATGTTCAGTTCTTATGGACATACGGTGTAGAAGGTGTTCACTGGTCAACAGCAGCAGAGACATTATTTGCTGGAACAGAGAACGAGAAAACTTATGCTGATGGTGAATTCCATATGTTAGAGAACCGTGAGAAAGAGGGTACACAGTACACCAAAGCTCACATCGATCCAATGCTTGCTTTAGTTGAGCTTGCTAACGATCCTCAGGAAGAATCTGTAGCAGCAGAAGCAAAAGAGTCTGCGCAGTTATTCAATGATAACTGCAAAGCTGCTGATCTTGTTCCTACAACAGATGAGATGAGCGAGTACAACGGTGATTTAACAACATTAAAGAACGAGCTGATCGCAAAAGTTGTTATGGGTGAGATTACAGTTGATGATGCATATGCACAGTTTGAGTCAAATCACGGTGCAGAGTGGTCACAGGCAATCGTTGATTCTTTAAACAAATAATAAAACTTTCCGGTAAACGGAACTAAGAACTATGATTGGTGTATTGGCTGCGGATATCTGCAGCCGGCACCGATCATGGATCACAAATTCATGTTTGATTGAAAAGGAAGAACAGATATGAGAAAAAGTAATGAAAAATCAGCCGTAACGGCTACAACCGGTGGAAAGAAGAACCACCTGGCAGCAAAAATCTATAAATACAGAGGATTCTATCTGATGTTTCTTCCTGTATTAATTTTTGCATTAATATTCTTTTATTTGCCAATGCTTGGAATCCGTTTTGCATTTACCGATTATAACGGAATCAAAGAGGCAAGTTTTGTTGGTCTCAAAAATTTTCAGAAAATGTTTTCCATGCCAAATTTCTGGACGGCATTCTGGAATACCTTACAGATTAGTATTATCAAATTGTTTTTGACAACAGCAGCTGCTGTTATTGTTTCTATCTTTTTGAATGAGATCGCAAATATTCATTTTAAAAAGATCGTGCAGACAATTATTTATCTGCCACACTTTATGTCATGGGTAGTTACCGCATCTGTCTTTACTTTGATCTTAGCACCGACAGCAGAAGGTCTTGTAAATACATTTCTTATCAATGCTGGTGTGATTGACTCCGGAATTTATTTCCTGGGTGATTCAAAATGGTGGAGACTTGCGTACTATATCATTAATATTTGGAAAGAAACCGGTTGGCAGACCGTTATCTTTATGGCTACGCTTGCCGGAATAAATACAGAGCTTTATGAAGCTGCAGCAATGGATGGTGCAGGACGCTGGGGCAAGATGAGATATATTACTTTCCCGGCTTTACAGAATACGATCCTTACTGTTTTGATCTTAAACCTTGCAAAGGTTATGAACCTGTTCGAGTCCGCATTCGTAATGCAGAACGATGCTGTTTTAGGTACTGCAAACGTACTTGAAACCTATATTTACTATCAGACCTTCAACAGTGGTGCGATTCCAAATTACGGTTATACGACAGCCGTTGGTCTGTTCAAATCTCTGGTTGGTTGTGTACTGGTACTGTTCTGCAATCACTTAAGCAAGAAAGTACGTGATGGACGCGGAATCGTCTAGGAAGGAGCAGCAGATATGAAAAGCAAGAAAAAAATAGAAGTTTTCCCGATCGTAAACGGGTTAATATTTATCATCTTAAGTTTACTGATTATCATCCCGATGTGGAAAGTATTAGTTGACTCATTCGATTTAAAAACCGCATATGGTATGAAATTATGGCCGGAGGAATTTGGTCTTGCAGGATACATTTCCGTATTCAAAAACCCGACGCTGTCCCATCCGTTAATGATTTCTGTAATCACAACGATTGCAGGTACGATCATCGCCTTGATTTTATCTACATTTGGTGCATATGTACTGATCCAGTGGGATATGCCGGGACGTAACTTATTTGCAAACTTATTACTTTTTACCATGATTTTTCAGGGTGGTATGATCCCTACCTACCTCGTATTAAAATCATTACATTTAACCAATACCATCTGGGTCGTTATCTTATTCCCGGCACTGAACGTGTATAACCTGGTATTGATGAGGAACTTCTTCGAAGGTATTCCTGCCAGCCTGTTTGAGTCGGCAACACTTGACGGATGTACGCCGATGCAGACATTTATCCGTATCGTACTTCCAATGTCAAAAGCAGCATTGGCATCCATCGGTCTTATGTTTGCCGTTACATACTGGAACGACTATACACATTACAAACTTTATATTACAGATTCAAACCTTTATAACTTCCAGATGAAGTTAAGAAGTATCATCATGGGTAGTGATCTTCCGCAGGCAAACGGTGGTGCAACTGAGAACACCGTAAAGAATGCAGCAATCATTGTTATCATCATTCCATTCATGATCGTATATCCGTTCTTACAGAAATACTTTGTAAAAGGTGTAAATATCGGAGCTGTAAAAGAATAAGGAGGAAGGTTTGTATGGCGACTATTTTCTGGGCTGGAGATTCTACCGTACAATACAATGACATTCTTACATTTCCGCAGACCGGCATAGGACAGGTAATGAATCTGTTCCTAAAGCCGGAGGTGCGGGTGGAGAACCATGCTAAAAACGGCAGAAGTACAAAAAGCTTTATCGATGAGTCGAGACTGACACCGATTTATGACAGGATAACCGCAGGAGATTTTCTATTTATCCAGTTTGGACATAACGATGAGAAAAAGAATGATCCACAGCGGTATACAGATCCATATTCCGATTACATGGTGAATCTGGAAAAATTTGTAAATGCAGCAAGAAACAAAGGAGCATGGCCGGTTTTTATTACGCCGCTTGAGCGCAGATGTTTTATTGATGAGGAACATTTAGATATCGGGGAACATACCGATTATGTGGCGGCAATGAAACAGACAGCTGAAAATTTAAATGTTCCGCTGATCGATCTTTACAGTATGAGCCGCGCAGAAATGCGAAAGGCTGGAGCTGAAAAAACCAAAGAATGGTACATGCATCTGCCGGCAGGTGTCTATCCGTCCCATATGGACGGGCTGACTGACAATACGCATCTGAAATATATGGGTGCAGTTGTCTATGCGGGATGTATAGCGAGAGGTTTAAAAGAACTTGGCGGTATCTATAGTGATTTATTAGTGGCTTGGGAGTGATCCCTTGCCATTTTTGTATCAGGAAATAAAACCAGTGTTTAGGAGGATTTGAGGGTTATGTCATTATTATGGAAATCAGATCAGGAAGATGGAACTTATAAAAACCCGATACTTTTTGCAGATTATTCCGATCCGGATGTGATACGCGTAGGGAATACCTATTATATGACGGCGTCCAGCTTTAATTATGTGCCGGGACTGCCGATCTTAACATCAAAAGATCTGGTAAACTGGGAACTGAAAAATTATGCGATCGAAAAGATCGATGAGCCGGGCTATGATCTGCCGCAGCATGCAAAAGGCGTCTGGGCGCCTGCGATCCGTTACCATGAAGGATATTTTTACATTTACTACGGAATGCCGGATGAGGGCATTTACATGGTGCGCGCAAAAGATGCACTTGGAATCTGGGAAAAACCGGTACTTGTGTTAGCCGGAAAAGGTCTGATCGATTCCTGCCCGTTCTGGGATGAGGATGGAAATGCATATATCATCCATGGTTATGCGAAGAGCCGTATTGGATTTAAGAGTCATCTTGGCATATTCCCGATGTCATGGGATGGAACAAAGGCAACAGGGGAGGATCATATTCTCTACTGTGGACTTAAGACACAGCCGACGATTGAGGGACCTAAAGTATATAAACAAAATGGATATTATTATATTTTTGCCCCGGCAGGCGGTGTAAAAACCGGCTGGCAGGTTATTTTGCGTTCGAAAAATATTTACGGGCCTTATGAAGAAAAAAATGTGCTTCATCAGGGCAACAGTATCATAAATGGACCACATCAGGGGGCTCTGGTGGATACAGTGAATGGAGATGAATGGTTCATTCATTTTCAGGACAGAGGACTTTACGGACGAATCGTCCATATGCAGCCGGTTACATGGGAAAATGACTGGCCGGTTATGGGGATCAACGCAGTGGATGGCTGTGGGGAGCCATGTATCATCCATAAAAAACCAAATACCGGAATCACGGAGAAACCTTGTTATCTTGCGGCGGGAGATGATTTTTCATCGGAAAAAATCGGCTTGCAGTGGCAGTGGCTTGGCAATCCGAAGGATGATTTCTATTCTTTGAAAGAGAGAAAGGGATTTTTGAGATTATACTGTAAAAATCCATCAGGGAAAGTGGAGCCGATCCTCTGGGAGTGTTCGAATGTGCTGACGGAAAAACTGGTCTGCCCATATTTTGAGGCATCTGCCTGTGTTGACATTTCTGCCCTGTCTGAACAGGAGCAGGCAGGAATGGTCATGATGGGCGGTCACTATGCATACCTCGCAGTCCGCGTAATCAGAGGTCAGAAACGTCTGATCCTTGGAAAATCCTATGACAGTGAGGATGGAATGCGCGAGAAGGCAGAGCAGCTTTTGGTACTGCCGGAGGGACAGGAACAAGTTTATCTGATCTTTGCGATGCGCGAGGGAGATAACGGCAGTGTATTTCATTGTTATTATTCATTGACTGATGATACAGATAGTGCATCCTGGACGGAAGTGAGAGCAGAGTTTACACCGTCTGATCATACCTGGGTAGGTGCGAAGATAGGGCTGTTTGCGAATGTCATCGGGGAAAAGGAACTGGGAGGATATGGAGATTTCGAGTATCTGCATGTAGAGGCACTGGAAGATTAGATTATGGGACTTCAAAAAGAATTAGAAGCAAAAAATTTAGATGGTGTGATCCGTGAACTGACAGAAAATCCATCCTGCATTGATGATGTGACGGAAAAAGGTGTACCGCTTGCTTTGTATGCAGCGGAACTTGGAGATTTTTCTATTGTAAAGTATATTGTCGAATATTCCAGAGCAAGTATGAATACGGTGGATGAAAATCATAGAAATATTCTGCATTATGCAGCGACGTCCGGTAATCTGGAAATGAACCGTTACCTTGTGGAAAAAGTTGGAATGGATATTACGGCAGGAGATGGTAAATGTGTGACACCGTATCAGATTGCATATGAAAGAAAAGATGAGAAACTTCTTTCTTACTATAAAGAACGAACAGGTGCATCTTATGAGGGGATGTATCATAATCCGATACGCTGTGGAATGTTCCCGGACCCGTCTATTGTGCGTGTCGGGGTAGATTATTATATGGTGAATTCATCATTCATATTTTTCCCCTGTATCCCGGTTTCGCACTCGACAGATCCACAGTGGGCGGCACTGGATGAACTGGAAGGCGGCAGAGGCTACTGGGCACCGGATATTTCTTATGATAATGGAAAATTTTATGTCACGGCAACATACCGCCTGAATGACACAGGCACTGTGTACCGTAAACAGATCGTGGTAAGCTCAGATAGACCGGAGGGACCGTACAGTAAACCGGCGGTCATTGATGAGGATGGAATTGATCCGTCTATCTTTCACGAGAATGGCAGACACTATATGCTGCTAAACCGTGGGGCGAGGATTTTAGAACTGAATGATGACTGCACAAAGCAGATCTCTGAGGCAAAATTATTATATTACGGAGATCAGAAACGTGCGCCGGAAGGACCACATCTGTTGAAAAAAGACGGTTATTATTATCTGTTCTTGGCAGAAGGAGGAACCGGAATGGGACACAGGATTTCTGTTGCGAGAAGTAAGACACTTATGGGAAATTATGAACCGTGTCCATACAACCCGATCATGCGGCAGATGGATGAGGGGTCAGCGATCCAGAGATGTGGTCATGGAAAGCCGGTCTGCACACAGAACGGGGAGTGGTATATGGTATATCTCTGCGGAAGGATGATCGGAGATGGTTACAGTATGCTTGGCAGGGAGACGGCACTTGATCCGGTAAGCTGGACAGCGGATGGCTGGCCGATCGTAAATGGATTAAAAGGTCCTTCTGTTTTGCAGAAAAGACCGGATCTTCCGGTGTGGATGCCGGAAGAAGAGCCGGATATTGGCTGGAACCCAAAATGGATGACACCACGTGCACCGGAGCCGGAAGGAATCCGTTTTCTCTCATCAGGAATCCGTATCAAAGGGAGCCGTTTTCCACTCAGAGATGTGGCTGCAAAAAATATTTTATTGCAGAGACAGACTTCGTTTTGTTTTACTGCGGAAACGGAACTTGTGATACCGGAACTTACAGGTGGTCAGGAAGCAGGTTTAGTCTGTTATTATGACGAAAATACATGGGTGTGTCTTGCAGTCTGCAGGGAAAATTCTTATTATATCCAGGTAAAAGAACATATTGGGGATAAAGATGTTCTGCATGAGAGACAGATGCTTCCATGTGATTGTTCAGGGAAAAAGATCAGCCTGAAAGTGGAAACAGAGTATTTAAAGCGGCGTTTTACTTACCGGCTGCAGGGGGAAGAAAAACATATAGCAGCAGAGATTGCGAATGTTTATTATCTATGCGATGAAGGAATTCATATGGGTAAGCGCTTTACCGGGGCAATGACAGGTATTTATGCGGTTGCCGGAGAACACAAATTGTATGCAGATTTTTTAAATTTTATTTATCAGGATATCGAAGCATAAAAAAGTCAGTATCAGAAAAACGAGGGAGACAAATGGAAACAAAAAGACAGGAAGATATCAGAAAACTTATGCAGATGCCGGAAGAGGCGATTGCTTCTCTGAATGAATCAGAGGCAGACCGGCTCGGAAGACTAGCAGTCATGTTTTATAAAGAAACAGGAGATGGAGTATATAAGGAGAAAGCAGAACAGATCCGTGCAGCGCAGGGCGAATTGCCGGAGGATATCTATGCCATGCCTTTTTTTATGGAATATGAAACGGTATGTGGGAAAAAAGAGCGGTACAATAAGATCGTTGACCGGATGGAAGATGAGGCGTCAACCGGATTTGCCGATGCAAAAGCAAGAAATGCATATTTAGCAGCCCTGGTGGATGTGATTGATGGGATCAGTTTTGAGATTTATGAAAAATACCGGACTTTGACCGCAGTTTATAAACGCGTATTAAAGGATGCGTTAGCTGAGGGAGAAGAAACACCGGAACTCACCTATGCCATATTAAAAGGCTGCAATATTGGAATTTTGCTGAAAGAAAAATATGCAGAAACAGGTGTTTTAATGGCAGGGCATCTAAAAAATACGGGCATGGCAGATCAGACGGAATATCTGTCAGACATTACAGCAAGAACAATAGAACAATATGATCTGCTTGCGATGGAACAGTCGGAATAGGGAGGAAAAGAGTCATGGAAGTAAAACTGATTATGAAATCTGCCCGCAATGCGGTCATTGAAATTGCAGATGGTGGAATTTACAATACAAAAGAAACATATCATGTTCTGCTGAACGGTGAAGAGGTATTTTCAACGGATACGGTTATAAATTCATTGTTTGATTTAAAACCGCAGACTTCCTATGAGGTTTCTGTAAGAACAGCAGATGGTACCGAACTAGGAACGGTATCGTTTGTTACAGCATATGAATTTGTCACATTAAATGTCCGTGATTTTGGTGCCACAGGCGATGGAAAACAGGATGATACGAAGTTTATACAGGCAGCGATCCTAGCCTGTCCGAAGGAAAGCCGTGTGCTTATTCCAAAGGGAAGCTATCGCATTACCAGTCTGTTTTTAAAAAGTAATCTGCGCCTTGAGCTTGCAAAGGGAGCAGAACTTATCGCAGATACAGACAGGGCGGCCTATCCGAAATTTCCTGGTATGATTGAAAGTTATGATGAACAGGGTGAATATAATTTAGGAACATGGGAAGGAAATCCATTGCCGATGTTTGCCGGCATCATCACCGGACTGGATGTAGAAAATGTATTGATCTACGGAAGAGGAACGATAAATGGCAATGCTTCAAAAGAAAACTGGTGGAAAAATCCGAAAGTCATGGTGGGAGCATTCCGCCCGCGTCTGTTTTTCTTAAGCCATTGTCAGAATGTGACACTTTGTGGTGTAACTTTCAAGAACAGTCCGTCCTGGACACTGCATCCGTATTTTTCAGATAACCTGAAATTCTACGGACTTACGATCAACAATCCAAGCGATTCGCCAAATACGGATGGCCTGGATCCTGAATCATGCAAAAATGTAGATATTGTCGGTGTGAAATTCTCACTTGGAGATGACTGCATAGCAGTTAAGTCTGGTAAGATCTATATGGGAAAGAAATATAAGACACCTTCTGAAAATATCCATATCAGACAATGCCTGATGGAAAATGGTCATGGTGCAGTAACAGTCGGAAGTGAGATGGCTGGCGGTGTCAAAAATCTGGTCGTGGAAGAATGCCGGTTTTACGATACAGACCGGGGACTACGTATCAAGACACGCAGAGGACGGGGAAAAGATGCCGTTTTAGATCAGATTATTTTCCGGAAAATCGATATGGATCAGGTTATGACGCCGTTTGTGATAAACTGTTTTTATTTCTGTGATCCGGACGGCAAGACCGAGTTTGTCCAGAGCCGTGAAAAAATGCCGGTAGATGATGGTACACCTGCGATCTTAAGACTTGATTTTGAGGATATTAAAGCCCAAAATTGTCATGTGGCAGCTGCATATTTTGATGGACTGCCGGAACAGAAAATTGAGCAGATCATTATGAAAAATATTACAGTGACATATGCTAAGAATCCGAAATCCGGCGTTCCTGCCATGTCTTCCGGTGTGGAAGAGTGTACAAAGAAGGGAATCTTTGCGCGCAACATCAAAGAACTGGTATTAGAAAACGTGGAAATAGAGGGACAGGATGGAGAACTTCTTGTTACAGAGGGAATTGACCATTTCGTGCAGTAGAACAGAAAGAGGAAAACATATGCAGTTAGGAATACGTTTACATGATATCAAAAAAGCACCACTTGAGGAGCGCCTTGCAATCGCAAAGGAGCAGGGGTTTTTGTGCGGACATCTGGCACTCTCAAAAGTAATCACGGAATATCCGGTGGATGATGGGGCACTGACTCCGGGGTATGCAATGTACTTGAAAAAAATATTTGCAAAAAACGATCTTGATATTGCCGTACTGGGATGTTATTTAAACCTTGCAAATCCAGATGAAGGACAGCTTGCAAAGATCACACACCGTTATCTGGCGCATATTCGGTTTGCATCACTGCTTGGCGTCGGGGTAGTCGGAACAGAGACAGGTGCTGTCAACGAGGCATATAAGTTTGAGGAAAAAAATCACTCGGATGAGGCGCTGGATATTTTTATACAGAATGTGAAACCGGTGATTTCCTATGCAGAAAAAATGGGCGTTATTTTTGCAATCGAGCCGGTGTGGAAACATATCGTATGCAATCCGAAGAGAGCGCGGAAAGTGCTTGATGAGATTGCGTCTCCGAGCCTTTCCATATCAGCAGTATCAGGTTCTTCA
>OGNI01000642.1_pt1 | contig 24766 bp, 18 predicted proteins | sample 1573421 | NCBI WGS metagenome assembly OGNI01 (sample SAMEA2581928, study PRJEB24529) | metagenome | biome: Human gut stool | place: China | collected 2011
ACACAGAGTACTTGCGCTGGATTTTTGTAGCGGGTATGTTGAAAAATGCAGGTTTTCAGGGCCCGGAATATAAATGATTCATGCAAAAAATACACACGAGGAGGAAAAGATGGAAAGTCAAAAGAGACAGGGAGCAGAGTACGAATTTTATGGAAAACTTCCACTGAAAAAGGCAATCCCTCTGGGATTACAGCATGTGCTGGCAATGTTTGTTGGAAACCTTACACCGATCCTGATCATTACAGGGGCATGTGGCATTGCGGGTGAAGAGTTTGGGAGTCTGCAGGTCGACCTTTTACAGAATGCGATGCTGATCGCCGGAATCGTGACGCTGATTCAGTTGTTTGCGATCGGACCGGTTGGCGGAAAGGTACCGATCATCATGGGAACCAGTTCCGGATTTATCGGTGTGTTCAACAGTGTAGTTCAGGTGATGGGAGGAGGCATTCTTGCGTATGGGGCAATTATGTGTGCATCCGTCATTGGAGGTCTGTTTGAGTGTATTCTTGGTTTCCTGTTAAAACCGCTTCGTAAATTTTTCCCTGCGGTTGTTACAGGAACGGTCGTATTGTCGATCGGATTATCCCTGATCGCAGTTGGGGTCAATTCTTTTGGCGGCGGCAATACGGCAAATGACTTTGGCTCTGTTGAAAATTTACTGCTTGGTGCAGCCGTTTTACTGATCATCGTAGCAGTCAAACACTGGATGAAAGGCATGGCGAGCGCTTCATCAATTCTGATCGGTATCGTGGCAGGCTATATTATTGCAGCAGTCATGGGGCTGGTTCTGCCAACAACAGGGATCAATGCAGACGGTGTGGAATATACAAAAGCCTGGGTATTAAACTGGGATAAAGTTGCGGATGCAGCGTGGTTTTCCGTTCCGAAATTAATGCCGGTCAAACTGGTATTTGACTGGAGAGCAATCGTACCGGTTTTGATTATGTTTATTGTCACTGCAGTTGAGACAGTCGGAGATATCTCCGGCGTTATGGAAGGCGGAATGGACAGAGAAGCTACTGACAAAGAACTTTCCGGCGGTGTCATATGTGATGGGATCGGTTCTTCCCTTGCAGCACTTTTTGGTGTACTGCCGAATACTTCTTTCAGCCAGAATGTAGGACTTGTCACAATGACAAAGATTGTAAACCGTATGGCACTTGCATCCGGAGCCGTATTCTTGATCCTCTGCGGTTTATTTCCGAAACTTGCTGCGCTGATCTCGATCATGCCGCAGAGTGTACTTGGCGGAGCGGCTGTTATGATGTTTTCATCCATCGTGATCAGTGGAATCCAGCTCATCACAAAAGAGCCGATGACAATGCGCAATATCACGATCGTTTCCGTTGCATTAGGGCTCGGTTACGGAATTGGATCCAGCAGCGGTATCCTTGCACATCTGCCGCAGGGAATCCAGCTGATCTTTGGCGGTTCCGGCATTGTGCCGGCAGCCATTGTGGCGATTATCTTTAATATCATATTGCCGAAGGATAACGTATAAAAAAAACTTCCCATATGAAAAAAGTTATGTTATACTGTATAAGTTAACAGAGCTCCGCGCGAAAGCGAATAAATACATAGTATTACGGGGAGCGGGCAAATGGCGTATCCCATGTGTGCGGAAATTACAAAAAAGGAGAGAAGCATCATGAAACATGTAAAGACATTAAATACCAAGAGATTACAGAACACAATCAAAAAAGGTGGCTGCGGCGAGTGCCAGACATCCTGCCAGTCTGCATGCAAGACATCCTGTACAGTAGGAAACCAGAGCTGCGAGCACAAATAAGATTTGAACTGGTACAGCCGGGCATGCATAGCATGGTAAAAATTGTGCATATGAGTGCAGGATATGCCATCATGGCATGATACAAAATGACTGTGTGATACAACGATGAAAATCATACGGTCGGATATAAGTGAAATCTGCAAACGACCGTTCGCATAGCGTGCGGTCATTTGTACGTTTTATCGGCAACATTAAAATGCCGTAATACTTGAAAAAAATACATTGATTTGCAGAAAACTTTAAATGTTTTGCTGTAAAATCAGATAGAAAGAGAGGAAATATTATAGTGGTTCATCAATATAAGAACAACGGCTATGATATTGTTTTAGATGTAAACAGCGGAGCGATTCATGTGGTGGATGATGTGACTTACGATGTTATTGAAATGATAGATAAGAGCCAGCCGGAATCGTACGTAAAGGATGAGATTGTATCTGCTCTGTCCGGAAAATACGGTAAAGAAGAAGTCGAAGAGGCAATCGATGAAGTCCAGACATTGATCGACGAGGAGTCACTTTTTACAAAGGACACTTATGAAAACTATATCATGGATTTCAAAAAACGCCCAACGGTTGTCAAGGCACTCTGCCTGCATATTGCACATGACTGCAACCTGGCATGTCAGTACTGCTTTGCTGAGGAGGGAGAGTACCATGGAAGAAGGGCACTGATGTCCTTTGAAGTTGGAAAGAAAGCGCTTGATTTCCTGATCGCAAATTCAGGAAACAGACGAAATCTTGAGGTCGATTTTTTTGGCGGCGAACCTCTTATGAACTGGCAGGTCGTAAAGGATCTGGTTGCATACGGAAGAGAGCAGGAAAAGCTGCACGATAAGAATTTCCGTTTTACCCTGACAACAAATGGTGTGCTTTTAAATGACGAGATCATGGAATTCTGTAACAAAGAGATGGCAAACGTGGTCTTAAGTATCGACGGAAGAAAAGAAGTCCATGATAAGATGCGTCCGTTCCGCAAAGGCGCAGGAAGTTATGATCTGATCGTTCCGAAGTTCCAGAAGTTTGCAGAGAGCAGACATCAGGACAAGTATTATGTACGTGGTACATTCACACATTATAACCCTGATTTCTCAGCAGATGTACTTCATCTTGCCGATCTTGGTTTCAAACAGATCTCCGTGGAGCCGGTAGTTGCAGAACCGAGTGAACCGTATGCGATCACAGAGGAAGATCTTCCACAGCTGTTTGAGGAATATGACAAACTTGCAGCGGAGATGGTAAGACGTCACAAAGAGGGAGATGATTTTAATTTCTTCCATTTTATGATCGATCTTGAAGGTGGTCCGTGTGTGGCAAAACGTCTGTCCGGCTGTGGTTCGGGAACCGAGTACCTTGCGGTAACGCCTTGGGGTGATTTTTATCCGTGCCATCAGTTTGTAGGCAATGAGAAGTTCCTGCTCGGCAATGTGGATGAGGGGATTAAAAATACAGAGATCCGTGATGAATTTAAGTGCTGCAACGTCTATGCAAAAGAAAAATGCAGAAAATGTTTTGCCAGGTTCTACTGCAGCGGCGGATGTGCAGCAAATGCGTATAATTTCAGCGGTGATATCTGCGGAGCATATGATATCGGATGTGAACTGCAGAAAAAACGTATTGAATGTGCAATCATGATCAAGGCTGCCGAAGCCGATTGTGAATAAAAAAGAAACAGGAAGGAAAAAGAAAATGAAAAAGAGTAAAGCAGCAGTCATATTAGTTGCGATTCTCGCTGCATTTGCGGGACTTGCCTATTATGCATCTATTATTCTTTCATCGACCGGTATTGGGGAGGAAATGAGTATTCCGCTTGGACTTGATCTGTCCGGTGGTGTATCGATTACCTATCAGGTCATGGATGAAAATCCAAGCGCAGAAGATATGAGTGATACGATCTACAAACTCCAGAAGCGTGTGGAAAGTTACAGTACAGAGGCTTCTGTATATCAGGTCGGAGATGACCGTATTGCCGTTGAGATCCCTGGTGTTACAGATGCGAGCAAGATATTAGAGGAACTGGGTAATCCGGGTTCCTTAGAGTTCCAGCTTTCTGATGGTACTGTATTTATGACAGGTGATCAGGTAGCAGATGCACAGGCTGCAACAACCACAGACCAGTATGGTAACAAACAGTACGTTGTACAGCTTACCCTGACGGATGAGGGGGCAAAGACTTTCGGAGATGTTACATCTGAAAATGTCGGAAAAGCACTTCCAATCGTATATGATGGAGAGATCATCAGTTATCCTACCGTACAGGAGGCAATTACCGGAGGTACAGCACAGATTTCCGGTCAGAGTACTTTTGAAGAGGCACAGACTTTAGCGACACAGATCCGTATCGGTTCTCTTTCCCTGCAGTTATCAGAGTTAGAGTCCAGCGTGGTAGGGGCACAGCTTGGAAGCCAGGCAATCTCCTCCAGTTTAAAAGCGGCAGCGATCGGTCTTGTGATCGTTATGATCTTTATGATCATCGTATATGCAGTTCCGGGTGTTGCAGCAACTTTAGCACTTGCGATCTATACAGCACTTGTGATCGCAACCTTATACTTATTTGAAATCACATTAACATTACCTGGTATTGCCGGTATCATCTTAAGTATCGGTATGGCGGTAGATGCCAACGTTATCATCTTCGCACGTATCCGTGAGGAGATCGCAGCTGATAAGTCAGTTATTACTGCAATGAAAACCGGTTTCCATAAGGCAATGTCCGCAATCTTAGATGGTAACATCACAACCTTGATCGCATCTGTCGTATTGATGTCATTAGGTTCCGGTACTGTAAAAGGATTTGCCTATACACTTATGATCGGTATTATCCTTTCCATGTTTACAGCACTTGTTGTGACAAGATGGATTCTTTATGCTTTCTACTGGTTAGGACTTAGAGATGAGAAATTCTACGGACGTGCCAAAGAGAGAAAGACTATTAATTTCCTGCAGAAGAGATATGTGTTCTTTGGAATCTCTCTTGCAATTATTGCTGCCGGATTCATTGGTATGGGAGTACATAAAGCATCCGGTCAGAATTCCTTAAATTATGGACTTGATTTCATGGGAGGAACTTCCACCACTGCTGATTTTGGTAAAGAATATACCATTGAGGACATTGAGAAAGACATTATCCCGGCTGTAAGAGAAGTGACCGGAGACAGCAATATCCAGGCAAACAAAGTGGAGGGAACAACACAGATCACGATCAAGACAAGAACTTTGTCTAAGGAAGAACGTGATACATTGAACCAGACACTTGCAGACAATTTTGATGTGGATGAATCTACGATCACATTCCAGAGTATCAGTTCCACAGTCAGTGGCGAGATGCGTGCGGATGCATTTAAAGCGGTGATCATTTCAACAATCTGCATGTTGATCTATATCTGGTTCCGTTTCAAAGATATCCGTTTTGGTGCAAGTGCGATCATTGCCCTGGTTCATGACGTTTTAGTCGTACTTACCGTATATGCCCTGATGCGTATTTCTGTCGGAAATACCTTTATCGCATGTATGCTGACGATCATTGGTTATTCCGTCAACGATACGATCGTTATCTTTGACCGTATCCGTGAGAACCTTGCAGCAAAACATGGCAAGCAGACGAAAGAGTCTCTGATGGAAATTGCAAACCGAAGCCTGACACAGACGTTGTCACGAAGCATCAATACTTCCTGGACGACTTTTGTTATGGTATTTATGCTGTTCATCCTCGGTGTGACCAGCATCCGTGAATTTGCACTTCCTCTGATGGCAGGTCTTATCTGTGGTGCTTATTCATCTATCTGTATTGCAACAGAGTTGTGGTATGTGATGAAGATTCATGTAGGTAAAAATAAGGTAACAGAATAAAAACTGTTGTTATGAATGAAAGCCCCGGTAGTTTTGCCGGGGTTTTTTTGTGAGAGGAGAAAATCATGGATACGATCACAGCTTATCTGGTATTTTTAAATCTGGCTGGATTCCTTATCATGGGAGATGATAAAAGACGTGCGAAAATGCACCGGTGGCGTATTTCAGAGAGAATGCTTTTTCTGGTCAGCATTTTAGGAGGCAGTATCGGAACATGGGCTGGAATGTATGTGTTCCACCATAAGACGAGACACTGGTATTTTGTCATAGGAATGCCGTTGATCCTGGCTTTGCAGATCGTGGCAGCAATCCTGCTTTATCGACAGGGCTTATACCATTTATAATTATTTGATATAACTGCTGTGGTATTTGGAATTGCCAAAAAAAGGGAAGTCATATATAATGATAAACAGAAATAAAAGACAAGTGTTTTTGGTAGAAAGACACATTGATCAAACAGCAAAGGAAGGGAGTATTACCAATTATGTATACACTGGAAGATATTCAGGCAGTTGATATGGAAGTGGCAAATGCCATTACCGATGAATTTGAGCGTCAGAACAGCCATATTGAGCTGATCGCATCCGAGAACTGGGTGAGCAAGGCAGTAATGTCAGCAATGGGAAGCGTTCTTACGAATAAATATGCAGAGGGTTATCCGGGAAAAAGATATTACGGTGGATGCGAATGTGTGGATGTAGTGGAGGAGCTTGCAAGAGAGCGTGCGAAAGAGCTTTTTGGATGTGAGTATGCGAACGTACAGCCTCATTCCGGTGCACAGGCGAATATGGCTGTACAGTTTGCCATCTTAAAACCGGGTGACACGGTCATGGGAATGAACTTAGATCACGGCGGACATTTGACACACGGAAGCCCTGTAAACTTTTCCGGTACTTATTTTCACATTGTACCTTACGGTGTCAATGACGAGGGATTTATTGATTATGACAAAGTAGAAGAGATCGCGATGGAGTGCAAGCCGAAGATGATCATCGCAGGTGCAAGTGCTTATGCGAGAACCATTGATTTCAAGAGATTCCGTGAGATCGCAGATGCATGCGGAGCAGTTCTGATGGTCGATATGGCACATATTGCAGGACTTGTCGCTGCAGGACTTCATCCAAGCCCAATCCCGTATGCACACGTTGTTACAACCACAACACACAAGACACTGCGTGGACCGCGTGGAGGCATGATCTTATCCAGTCAGGAAATCGCAGACAAATATAACTTTAACAAAGCTATTTTCCCTGGAATCCAGGGCGGACCTTTGATGCATGTGATTGCTGCGAAGGCAGTCTGCTTTAAAGAGGCACTTCAGCCGGAGTTTAAAGTATACCAGCAGAATATTATCGATAATGCACAGGCACTTTGCAAGGGACTGTTAAGCCGGGATATTAAGATCGTATCCGGCGGTACAGACAACCATTTGATGTTAGTTGATCTGACCAATTATGATCAGACAGGAAAGGCAGTGGAGAAACTTCTCGATTCTGTCAATATCACCTGCAACAAGAACACGATCCCAAACGATCCGAAATCTCCGTTCGTAACCAGCGGTGTACGTCTTGGAACACCGGCAGTTACCTCCCGTGGTCTTAATACAGAGGATATGGATCAGATCGCAGAGGCGATTGCCATGATGATCAAGGAGGGTGAACCGGCAGCTGATAAAGCGCGTGCAATCGTAAAATCGCTGACAGAGAAATATCCGTTAGAGAGATAGAAAAGAATACAAACAATATTCTGATATGATAGAACAAAAAGCGAGGAAACCAGTTTTTGATGGTTTTCTCGCTTTTTGGTGTAATAATAAGTATATATCTGTAAAGAATACAGCCTTCTATTTTACATCATCTGCAACACGGAAGAGTGTATAGCTTATGGTTCGGATCTGTTTTTTCTTGTCCTGGTAAGTAATTGTTACAGTCGTTGGCGCAAGCAGGCTTGTATACATATTATGTGATTCATAATTATAATCAGGAGAGTATGTAGATTCATATACATAGCTGTATCCGGAATAGCTTGCATAACGTCCTAATTTAATAGCTTTTCCATTTGCGGTTTTTGTGGTTTTCTCTGTATTTGAGATGGATTTACTGGTAGAAGTTGAATAGGTTACTGTTGGTTTACTGTAAGTTCTGTATTCAATTTTCTTTAATTTATATCCTTTGTTCATTTTTACATTGATCTTGACAGAATCTTTGGTGTAAAGAGTCGAATAATCATAATATTTCCCATCGAAAGTTAAACTCTTGAAAGGATAATTGTTGGAAGAGACTGCGCTTAGTACCCTTACCTTTACAGAGAGTGATTTTACTTTTTTGTTTTTGGCATTGTATACATCAAAAGTAACTTTGTAATTACCGGTTTTCTTTGCATAGACACCGATATAGCCAGTGTTCTGAGTGGTATTCAGATTCAGGCTTGTTAATTTTGCTTTCAGATTTTTACTGTTTGTTTTTATATTTTTAATGTTTTTTCCGTATGTTCCAAGATTTACACTAATGGCATAATCATTGACATCAGGGTAGCTTGGATAATAGTAAACATCGACATTTTTTGACACACTTGGTGTGGTTGCAGCGGATACCGGAGTGGAAGGGATCATGAATAATCCGACACACAGGCAAAGTGTAAGAATGGTGCAGACAATCTGTTTCATTGATTTCATATTAAATATTCCTCCTGTTGGATTATTTTGCAAGACGCCTGATTATATAAACAAGCTGATATTCCTGTTTTGTATATTTGTCAACATAAGTGACGGTGATTGTGGTACGGGCAGCAAGTGAAGTATAATAACTGGAACTGTCAGAGTAAGTATTCCTGCTGATATAGGCATATTGACCAAGTTTTAATGTACTGTTGTTTTTGAAATTTTTAACAACTTCCTTACCTGACTTATCGTAGGTGGCAACGGTAATTTTTTTCAGCTTATACCCTTTGTTCATTCTGATGCTTAATTTGCCGGATGATTTGCCTGTAAGAGCACTGTTAATTTCTTTGTTTGCAAACTTGGCAGATTTAACCGGTGAGTCATTTTTTGCATATACGGTTACTTTACCGGAAGAAAGTTTTTTACCTGCTTTATCACAGATGTTGTAGGTTACTTTGTATGTACCTTCTTTCTTTGCATAAAGACCGATTTCTGCGTAAGGATTTGTATATTCGTCTGTGGAAGTGCTGGTATAGTAGCGGGTGTTTTTGGCAATCAGATTTTTGCTGTTTGTCTTGATATTTTTTACATAGCAGACTTTACCTTTTGGTAAATTGATATGGATATCTGAATTACTCTGTGATCTGCTGTATATACGCAGTACTTTGGTGGTTGGTGTGGTTGTGGTGGCTGCGGATACTGTTGACTGCGGCTGCAGTAAGAGCATTCCGGCGCAGAGACAGAAAGCTAAGAACAAGCTTGCTGTTCGTTTGAAAATTTTCATAAGTGAATCCTCCATTTTTATAAGTATTTTATAAATGTTACAAAAATATTATAATATGTAGAAAAATTTTATACAATCGTAAATTTAAGAAATAAATAAGAAAAATTACAGAAATATATCAGAGAATTTCAATATGCCAAAACTTGTATTTTATGTGATGTTATTTTATAATTGTATACAATAGATTGCATATTTTATAAGCCGGCTAAGGACAGACAAAATAGAAATTAAAACGGCATGCAGAGTATGCAGAAGCGAGGAATATATGAAGAAACAGAATAAAGGAGTTCCGGCATACCGTGACATTCGCTGGGACAGACTTGATAATACAGCCCATCTTTTTCCTGTCATAGCCGGGGAGAGCATGAGCAATGTATACAGGATCAGTGTTACACTGAAAGAAGAGATTGATCCGGAATTATTGCAGAAGGCACTTGATATGGTATTGCCGAAGTTTGACGGTTTTAATTTAAGACTGCGTCAGGGTGTATTCTGGTACTATTTTGAGGAGAACGGAAAGGCAGCGCCGAAAGTCCGTATGGAGAACAATTTCCCATGCAGGTATATTCAGCAGAACAAAAACCGCAGTTATATGTTCCGTGTGACTTATTATAAATGCCGGATCAATCTGGAAGTATTCCATGTACTGACAGATGGTATGGGAGGAATTAATTTCTTAAAAGAACTGACCTATCAGTATCTGCGTCTGGCACATAAGGATCTTCAGAAAAAATTAGGGGATTCTTTAAGCGTTGATACGTCTTTGAACAGGGAGGACAGTTTTTTAAAGAATTACAAAAAAAGCTCTGCAAAAGGTTATCAGACAAAAAAGGCATACCTGATCCGTGGGGAAAAGTTAAGACCGGGTGAGTTTGGTGTGATGCACGGCTACATGAAAATCCCCGAATTAAAAAATGTCTGTCATGCGATGGGAGTCAGCATCAATGAATATCTGGTAAGCGTATATATTTGGAGTGTTTATACGGAGTGTCTGCACGGCATGCCGTCAAAGTGCCCGATCCGTGTTGCCGTACCGGTCAATCTGCGCCCGTATTTTAATTCGATTACCACAAAAAACTTTTTTGCCATGGTTTCTGCAGAGTTTCATCCGACCAAAGAAACCTATACGTTTGCGGAGGTAGTTGAGATAGTGAAAGAAAGCCTGCGCAGTCAGATCAACAGGGAAAATCTTGAAAAACTTTTTTCTTATAATGTTTCCAATGAGAAGCTTATGATCGCAAGGATAGTTCCACTTTTTCTGAAAAATCTGGCAATGAAATATGTTTATACAACCTCTGCGCTTGCAAATACTGCAACAATCACCAATATTGGAAATATTTCCGTGTCAGAAGATTACCGTCCATACGTGGAAATGTTTCAGGCGTTTCTTGCAATGTCGAAAGGGCAGCATTTGAAAGGAACTATCTGCTCTTACGGAGATACACTTGTATTCAGTTTCAGTTATGATCTTGTGGATGCATCCGTGCAGCGTGGCTTTTTCCGGAAAATTGCTTCAGATGGAATTGCAGTAGAAATAAAGAGTAATGGAGTAAATTATGAGTAAATGCAGAAATTGTAATGTGGAGATATCAGATGAAACAGAGCGCTGTCCGCTCTGTGGGTCAGTGTTAGAGCATACAGGTGATGTGGAAAACATGTACCCGGATGTGAGAGTGCACACCAGAAAAATGACGCTGATAAGCAAGATTTATCTGTTTTGTGCACTTTTAGCTGAGGTGCTGCTTATTTATATCAATATAGTTACCGAGTCCCAAATAGCGTGGAGTGCCATTACAGGTCTGGCATTTTTCTACGGATATATGCTGATCCGCTTTGCAATCCTTGGAAAAACAGGTTACCGTGCCAAGATCACGGTACTTACGCTGATGGCGATCTTGGTCGTGATCGCGATTGATTTTGTGGTCGGATACCGTGGCTGGTCTGTCAACTATGCGATACCGGCAGCAATCATTCTGGTCGATGTTGGTATTATCATCTGTATGATCGTAAACCGCAGAAACTGGCAGAGCTATATGATGTGGCAGATTTTTATGATCTTATGCAGCATTGTTCCGGTAATACTGATTTTTACCGGTATCGTGACGGCACAGCTTTTTGCACTGATCGCATTTGCGTTTTCCCTGTTTCTGTTTCTTGGAACACTGATCATCGGAGACCGCAGGGCAAGGGTGGAACTGAAACGAAGATTTCATGTCCGCTGAGTTATATTTAGAATAAAAAGAACAGGAGCAATCGGATGAGAGAAAACGAAGCGAGCATCAGGGGAAAAGTCATGAGGGACCTGATCGCCCATGTGACAAATGATCACCTGATTGGGAAGAAGATAAAAAACGGAGAATTAAGAAAAAAGATCGGAGATTCTGAACCGCCATGGAAATGCCCGGACTGTTTTTCCTTAGAAGTGATCGGAATGGACAACTTTTCCATGGAATATTTGCAGTCAAAAGAAAATCCAAATATAGAAAAGGTCATTTTACAGCTTCATGGAGGGGGATATGTTGGAGCAATGCGGAATGCATACCGCATGTTCGCAGGACTATACTGTGAAGTCAGTCATGGAATGAGCGTGCTGACCCCTGATTACCGTGTGGCACCGGAGCATCCGTATCCGGCAGCTTTAGAGGATGCCTATGCAGCATATTGTTATCTGTTGGAGCAGGGGTGGTTTTCTGAGCAGATCATCATCGCGGGCGATTCTGCAGGGGGTGGTCTTGCAATGGCGTTATGTCATTATTTAAAAGATAAGGGAAAACAGCTTCCATGCGGGATCGTAGCGATGTCACCCTGGACAGATCTTGCTGCGCGTGGAGAGTCTTATGAGACAAACTATGAGAAGGATCCTCTGTTTGGAAAAACAAGGGACAGCCTTATCTATAATAAGGATTATATCGGAGACAACGATCCGTTAAATGCTTATATTTCACCTTTGTATGGAGATTTCAGGGGATTTCCGCCGATGCTGATACAGGTCGGCTCTTATGAAATGCTGCTCTCGGATTCTGTGGATGTGGCTGCAAAAGCAAGAGAGCAGGGAGTTAAAGTAAGGATCAGTATTTATGATGGGATGTTCCACATCTTTCAGATGGCAGCAAAAATGCTGCCGGAATCTAAAAGAGCGTGGGTTGAGATCGGTAAATTTATTGATGTTTTGCTAAATGACTGACATCCATATAAACCGGGATACCATTTTCATATTTTACCGGAACTTCACCGAGTACGAGTGGGGCAAGGTAATCAATAAGCGGCTGCGCAACATCATTGCCGGCATCATTGATCCATTCTCTCGGAATTGATTTTGCTTCGTTTGCAATGTGTCGGATCTCGGCATGCTCATATGCGATCTCATATGGGGCATCGGAGATACGGCGCATTGTTACCATGGAAGCGGTAACCCCTTCTTCGGAAAGTGCAACAGCTTTTCTGCCGAGAGCAAATGCCTCATCAAGATCAGTCTTTGAAGCGAGATGTGCTGCGCAGCGCTGTAATACGTTGACTTCTACGGAACGGACTTTGACACCAAGTTTTTCCTTGACTAAAAATTCAAGCGTTTTTCCGGCGCCGCTTAACTGGCTGTGCCCGAACGTGTCAACAGAACTCTCAGAAGCACTGATATAGTTGCCGGAAGCATCACGGATACCTTCGGATACGGCAACGATCACGTTGTTACGCTCAAAAAGCATACGCTTTACATCCAGTAAAAAATCTTCTTTATCAAATGGAACCTCCGGGAGATAAATCAGATGAGGTGCTGTATTATAACCGTTTCTTGCGAGTGCAGATGCAGCAGTCAGCCATCCGGCATCACGTCCCATGATCTCGACGATCGTCACACTCTTGACTGCATAGATAAATGTGTCATGTGCGATCTCTAAAAGAGAAGATGCGATATATTTTGCAGCAGAACCAAATCCAGGTGTATGGTCTGTTTCGCAGAGATCATTGTCGATGGTTTTTGGAATACCGATGATACGCACCGGGCTGCCGATCCGCTTACCGTATTCAGAGAGCTTTAAAACGGTGTCCATGGAATCATTGCCGCCAATATAAAAGAATGCATCAATATGGTAAGTTTCAAACTGTTTGAAAATGAATACATAGGAAGAATCATCATCTAAATAATCTGGCAGTTTGTAACGGCAGGAGCCAAGATACATTGCCGGAGTGACTTTTAAGCGGTCGAGATATTCCGGATTCTGCTGCATTAATTCAGAAAGATTCATCAAATCATTGTTTAAAATACCTGTGATTCCGTTTAAGGAACCATAAACCGTGTCATACATATCAGAACGCATCACACCGTCGATCACACCGGCAAGGCTGGCATTGATCGCAACGGTAGGACCGCCTGACTGTGCTACCATACAGTTTTTTGGACTCATAAGAAAAACTCCTTTGTGTTTGATCTTCTTTTTGCAATGTCTATCATACAAAAAAAGACACGGTTGCGCAATCATTAATTTAAATAGAAAGAGTGATGTTATACCATGAAAATATGTACATTGTGTCCTAGAATGTGTGCTGTAAACAGAGAAGCGAAAGAACGCGGGATCTGTGGACAGACAGATGAGATCAAGGTGGCACGTGCCGCACTGCATTTTTGGGAAGAACCATGTATATCGGGTGAAAAAGGTTCCGGGGCGGTCTTTTTTTCAGGCTGCGCGCTGCACTGTGTATTCTGTCAGAATGAAAATATTGCAAATGGTACGGCGGGGAAAGTCATAAGTACCGCACGTCTGTGTGAAATTTTTCTGGAACTTCAGGAGAAAGGCGCCAATAATATTAATCTTGTAACACCGGGACAGTTTGCACCACAGATCATAAAAGCAGTGGAGCTTGCCAGAGACCAGAATTTAACAATTCCGATAGTTTATAACACAAGCAGTTATGAAAATGTGGATACGATCCGTTCTCTGGAGGGAATTGTGGATATCTATCTTCCGGATTTTAAGTATCAGGATGCCGCTTTAAGTGCAAAATATTCCCATGCACCGGATTATCCTTCTGTGGCAAAGGAGGCGATAAAGGAGATGGTGCGTCAGACGGGAGAAGCTGTTTTTGAAAATGGGGAAGATTCTCTGATGAAGCGGGGGACGATCGTGCGTCATCTGATTCTGCCGGGATGTACGAAAGATTCCAAAGCAGTTTTATCATATCTGCATGAAACTTATGGCAATGAAATATATATCAGTATCATGCATCAGTTCACGCCGCTTTCCAATGTAAAAAAATATCCGGAATTAAACCGAAGGATTACGGAACGTGAATATAATGAAGTTGTCGATTTTGCGATTGATATAGGAATAGAAAATGGTTTTATCCAGGATGGAGAGACAGCTGAGGAAAGTTTTATTCCTGAATTTGACAATGAAGGAGTTTGAGGTTGACGCTTTTTCGAATATCTCATATAATTCCATAGTGATGATGGTAATAAAGGGAGTGTGAAGCAAATGAAGAGAAAAATAGCAATTATCGCCGCACTTTTCTGCATTGGCTGCATTGTGGCAGAGCCTGCGACAGATATAAAAGCTGCCGGGATTCAGGTGGCTGCTGCACAGACAACACTTTCCGCGGATAATTCGCTGGAAGTTTTATCACTTTCTGCGGGAACATTATCCCCGGATTTTACAGGAAAGACAGTACAATATACAGCTACCGTACCAAATGATGTTACAAGCGTTACGGTGACGGCAACACCGGTCAATGAATTTGCGACGGTGCAGTCGATCACAGGAAATGACAATCTTCAGGTTGGTACCAATACGATAAAAGTTGTCGTAAAGGCACAGAACGGGGCACTTGCCCAGTATACGATCACGCTGACAAGAGAAGAAGGACAGGCAGCAGACGGGCAGACGACAGACCAGCCAGCAGATGGAACGGACGGGCAGACCACAGATCAGCCGTCAGATGGACAGACGACAGACCAGTCAGCGGATGGACAGACCGCAGATCAGCCGTCAGATGGACAGACGACAGACCAGCCGGCAGACCAGCCGGCAGATGGAACAGACGGACAGAATGCGGGGACTGAGACAGCAGAAGATGATGATACTTATAATATGGAATATCTTCAGCAGGAATACAATGACCTCTCAGAACAGTATGCGAAGGAAAAATCCTTTTCCAGAAATATGATGGGAATCATGGCATTTGTGATCGCAGTACTCGTCGTGATTATTGTTAATCTCTTATTAAGAGGAAGCAAAAGAGATGACTGGGATGATGAAGAAGATCAGGATGACTGGGACTGGGAATCTGCAAAGAAAGTAAAGGATCAGGAGCAGCAAGAGGATGCTGATTTCGAAGAAAACAGCAGTATGGAAGAAGAAAATGATATTGAACCGGAAAGAAGAGGCTTCTTCCATGGAAAGACAAAAACGGCAGATGAAACAGAAGACAGGGACGATGACGAGACAGAAAACGAAATCGGCGTGTCAAAGATCCACAAAGTACATGCAGGATTATTCGGAAGGGGTATGTCGGATGATCTTGAAGATGAGGACTGGGATGATGATGAGGAGTTCTCACCGGTAGAGAAGAAACGTCCGGAGAAAAAAGAGCAGCCGGAGGAGAAACACCGCCCGGAGAAAAAAGAGCAGCCGGAGGAGAAACGCCGTCCGGAGAAAAAAGAGCAGCCGGAGGAGAAACGCCGTTCGGAGAAAAAAGAGCAGCCGGAGGAGAAACACCGCCCGGAGAGAAAAGAGCAGCCGGAAAGAAAACATACTCCGGAGAAAAAACATATTCCGAGAGAAGAAGAGGAAGATGATGATTTAGAGATCATCGATTTAAATGATTTATAAATAGGAACAGAATGGAGAGACTATGCAGATACGATATACAACAAAGGCAAAAAAAGCAATTGATCTGGCTTCAAAAATGTCGAAATCACTGCATCACCACTATATTGGAACGGAACATATCCTGATCGGACTTTTAAAGGAAGGAACAGGTGTTGCTGCACAGGTGTTAACTGAAAATGGTGTCGAGCTTGACAAAGTCATGCAGCTGATCGAAGAACTCATTGCGCCGGACGCACAGGTGTTGACGGCAGAGGCAAAAGAATATTCACCAAGAGTATTGCAGGTGTTAGAAGGTGCAGCCAGAGAGGCAGCGCGTTTTCATTCAGAGGAGATCGGAACGGAGCATATTCTGATCGCAATGATGAAAGAGACGGAGTGTGTGGCATCGAGACTTTTAAATACGTTAGCAGTCAATATCCAGAAAATGTATGTGGATATCCTGATCGCCATGGGAGAAGATGCAAGCCTGTATAAAGAAGATTTCATGAATGGAAAACCGGTGAAGAAAACTGCATCGGATACACCGGTACTAAATCAGTACTCCAGAGATCTGACTGCATTAGCAGCCGAGGGGGCATTAGATCCGCTGGTTGGCAGACAGGACGAAATCGACCGTGTAATACAGATCCTAAGCAGAAGAACAAAAAATAACCCTTGCCTGATTGGTGAACCGGGAGTAGGAAAGACAGCGATCGTTGAGGGAATTGCAGAGCGTATCACAACCGGAATGGTTCCGGACACCGTTGCTGGAAAGAGAGTTGTATCCCTTGATATGTCCGGGATCGTTGCAGGTTCAAAGTATCGTGGAGAGTTTGAGGAACGCATTAAAAAAGTACTTCAGGAAGTAAGGGCAGCAGGTAATATCCTGCTCTTTATCGATGAACTGCATACGATCATCGGGGCAGGTGGAGCGGAAGGTGCGATAGATGCATCTAATATTTTAAAACCGGCACTTGCACGTGGAGAACTGCAGCTGATCGGTGCAACAACGATTGATGAATACCGCAAATACATTGAAAAAGATGCTGCATTAGAGCGCAGATTCCAGCCGGTTACAGTGGAAGAACCAACAGAAGAAGAGGCAGTGCAGATCTTAGAAGGACTGCGGGATCAGTATGAAAAGCATCATCAGGTAAAAATCACGGATGAGGCAGTATCAGCAGCAGTTCGCCTGTCGGCACGTTATATTAACGACCGTTTCCTGCCGGATAAAGCAATCGATCTTATGGATGAGGCGGCAGCAAAAGTACGTCTGCGTGCAGGTGGAAGACCGGAAGAAGTTGTGGAACTGCGACACCGCATTAACATGTTAGAAGAGGAAATGCTGGAATTTTTACATGACGGTGATGTGGAAGGTGCAAAGCAGAAGAAAAATGAAAAAGAAGAGTGTGAAGAACAGCTTACCAAAATACAGACAAAGGCAAAGAAAGATGGCCGCAGTAAAAAGTTAAAAGTGACAGAAGACGATATTGCAGATGTGGTATCCAGATGGACAAAAATCCCGGTGAGAAAAATTGCCGAAGGGGAGGCTGCGCGCTTAAGAAAATTAGAGGCTACTTTACACAAACGTGTCATCGGTCAGGAGGATGCAGTAAGTGCGGTGGCAAAAGCAGTGCGCAGAGGCCGTGTAGGATTAAAGGATCCGAAGCGCCCGATTGGTTCATTCCTGTTTTTAGGACCGACCGGTGTCGGAAAAACAGAGATATCAAAGGCACTTGCGGAAGCGGTGTTTGGCAGTGAAGAGTCCATGATCCGCGTTGACATGTCAGAATATATGGAAAAACACAGTGTATCAAAGATGATCGGATCACCGCCAGGATATGTAGGACATGAGGAGGGCGGACAGCTCAGTGAAAAAGTGCGCCGGAATCCATATTCTGTGATTCTGTTCGATGAGATCGAGAAGGCACATCCGGATGTATTTAATATTCTGCTTCAGGTACTTGATGATGGACATATTACAGATTCACAGGGACGCAAGGTAGATTTTAAAAATACGATCATCATTATGACTTCAAATGCCGGAGCACAGGCGATCGTTGAGCCGAAAAAACTTGGATTTGCAGCTTCAGATGATGAAAAACAGAATTACGACCGGATGAAAAACAGTGTTATGGAAGAGGTGCGCCGTATTTTTAAACCGGAGTTTTTGAATCGTATTGACGAGACAATTGTATTCCGTTCATTGAATAAAGATGATATGGAGCAGATTGTTACCCTGATGTTAAAAGAACTTACAGAACGCTGTGAAAAACAGATGGGAATCCACCTTACCGTACGTGGCAGCGTTAAGAAGTATATCGTAGATAAGGCATACAACCCGAAATATGGTGCAAGACCGCTGCGTCGTCAGATTCAGAATGATATTGAGGATGAGCTGGCGGAAGAAATTTTATCTGGAAAAGTGAAAAAAGACATGGATGTGACCGTGACAATTCACAAAGAAAAGATCGTGTTCGAAACAAAATAAATTTTTACTGAAATATCCGGGAAAGCACTGGAAATCGTAACAGGGATATTATATAATAAGGGCACAAAATTTTACGATAAAGAGAAAACTACTTTATCACAGGAGGAAAAAATGGCAACGATCAGCGAATTAATTCGTTCAGAAGCAGATGGAACGATCAGTTTTGGGGATTACACATTAGGTGCAAAGGCGAAACTTGATAATTTTGAGCATCAGGGAGATATCTACAAAGTGAAGACATTTTCCGAGATTACAAAGTTAGAGCGCAATGGCATGTTCGTGTATGAATCTGTTCCGGGAACGGCTGTCATGAATCTGAAAGCAACAGATACAGGCCTGACATTTCAGGTAGAGGGACCGGAAGATGCACAGATTACAGTGGGACTTGAGGATGAGGCAGAGTACGACATCACGATCGATGGCGCAGATGCAGGAAAGATGAAGACAAATCTTGGTGGCAAGTTAAGTTTAAGTGTAGAGCTTGGTGACCATCCGGTAGATGTGAAAGTTACAAAGTGCTAGAAACGGAAAATGAAATCAAAAGAGGCTTATGTGTCAAAGCGGCATGTAAGCTTCTTTTTTTATGTAATAGGAAATTTCGTTGAAATTCCCTGTTACATAAAATGACCACAGAGTCTGTATCGTATTGTTGTGTGTACACTCAGGTACGAAAGTACGATTGACTGCCAAAAACTGTTAAAGTAACATAAAAAATGCGCGTGATTACGCGTAATAAATTAGCAGGAGAAAAAGGTTATGAAAAGAAAAAAGCTCACGGGCTGGAAACGTATGGCGGCATTTGCGATGGCGCTAACGCTGACGATAGGAGATGGTGCATCAGTGTGGGCTGCTGTAGTGCCACAGACAGTCACAGAAACCGCAGCACAGACAGAAGATGCGATGGAAGCTGTCGGGGCTACGGAACAGACAGAAAGTGAAGCAGACAGTGAGTCTGTGGAAAATGACAACGGGCAGACGAAAGAGAGCGAGGCAGCAGAAGTATCAGAAGTTACAGAGACAACAGAAAAAGTTGACGAGACGGAAACTGAGGGAACAACTGAGAACGTGAATAACACAGAAACAACAGAAGATACGGAGAATAATGACGAGACGGAATCTGTGGAAACTGAGACTGAGACAGAAACGGAACAGGAAACTGAAAAAGAAACCGAAGAAGAGACGGAAGAAGAAACCGAAGAGGAAGAACGGGCTGCAATCGATAAGCCGTCAAAGGTCATCAATGTAAGCGGAGAAAGAAATTGTTATACTCTGACCACACAGTCCGGGAAGCTGTTGAGATATGTTTATGTAAATCAGTTTCAGAATGGCGTGATCGTGGCAGGTACGCCGGATGAGAGAGTTGATTATAAAATAGTCAAAAGAAGCAGTTTATGGGATAAGACAGTAGGATTATATAAGTATGGCAATGACTATTATGGACAGTGTGGCAGCACGGATATTGATGGATTCGTAAGACTGTATTATAAGGCGGAGACCATAATAAAAGGAAATACAGAGCAGTATAAAGATGCATATGGTATGTATAAGGTCAATGGAAAGACGTATCTGTATATGCAGACATGCGATAGAACCGGTTATCATTACATAACGGAAGGTGATGAGATTACGGAGATCGGTATGTGTGATTCGGACGAAGAATGTCAGAATGTAATAGACCGCTATGCGGTAAAAGATGGCGATAAAGTGATTTATTATAATTATAATGGTCACTTTTATAAAAAATTACAATCTATTAGAAAATATGATTCAAAGTCAAAAACATATAAATATATTGTATATGCAGGCAGAGGATATGAAATTTCATTTGAAAAATCAAATGTAAAGATAAGCTGGAATGAGATTACAAATGATAAGGCGACACTCAAAAATAAAGCCGGAGATCTGATGAAAGTCGGATATGAGGTGATCTGCGATGGCAATACGAATGTTTACGGCATGTCAGGTCTGTTTCTGGATGCTTCGGAAGGAAAACTGCATGCAATGACACCGTCAGATCACGAAATAATTCCATATGTTGTCCTTTCCCAGGGACAGCAGGTAAATGTAAAAGTGCGTGCCGTATATTACCATGAAGTTACGGACATAAAGAAAGCAGAATATAAGAACTGGGATGATAACAGCAGATACATTGTAGAATCAAAACAGACGAAATATGTAGCAGACATGTATGGTCAGTGGTCAGATGTTTATACTTATAAGAATGAAGTTGTAAAACAGTTGTCGGCAGTAACCGGTGTAAAGGCATCAGTAAATGGCAAAAAAATAACGGTTTCCTGGAATCCACAGAATGGTGCAAGTAATTACCAGTTGTTTTATATACAAAGCAGCAAACCATTAAATATCACAAATGCAGACAGTTTTTTACAGTTTTACAAACATGGTGGTTCGCTGTATGATGCATATGTCAATACAAAGGGAGAAAATGATTCTTTTGAAACAGACTATACCTATGCAGTGAAACCGTATTGTGATTTTACAGTAAAATCAGCATTACCGTATAACTATTTCTGCGTCAGATTAGGAGCCACGGAAGATGGGTATTATTCTGACGGAAGTTATTCAGAAGCAGCAAACGTAACATGTAATGTAAATGGAAACATACCAGTCGTAAAAAATCTGAAGATAGAAAAGACGGAAAATGGACAAAGATGGCAGCTCTCATGGACGCCGGTAGATGCAGATGTGATCATTTATGCTTTTGAAGACAGTAAGATACCGGCATACTATAATTATGAGCTTTTGAGTGCGTATGGATATTATACGGATGGTAACGGGGCACAGAAAAAACTTTATTTAGAAGATATTTTGACAGAACTTCAGAGGAAAGAGATAAAAAGTTATGTACATGCTTATAAAGCAACAGGAAGTTATGGCGCATACAGTTTCAGTTCATTAAAGCCGGGAGTAAAATATACATTTGTTGCACACACGTATGATACAGACAGTTCACTTTACAAGGTACAGAAGAAACCGGTATATACAATAAACCAGAAAATAAAGATAACAGATAATCAGAAAAATGAAATATATAAAGATATGTCTGTTGGAATGACTTATTATATGGCAATGAGTGCGGCTTCAAATATGGTAAGCTGCACCGAAAAAGTAAGTGTGCCGTATGTATACACAAAAGCCGGAAAAAACAGCATAAAATTATCTTTTGATAAAGGAAATAATACAGGATACGAGATTTATCGTTTGTCTGGTAAAAAATATAAAAAAATAGCAACGATTACAGACCGTATCTATACGGATCAGAACTTAAAGCAAAATACAAAATATACTTATAAAATCCGTTCTTATTATTATGATCCGGACAGAAAAATAAAAAGTTACAGTGAATATAAGAACATTACAGCAAGTACCAGCCGTGTAAATAACATTGAATTAAAGGTTGTAAAAAGTTCAAAAAATTCAGCAAAACTTATCTGGACAAAAGTCTCTTTTGCAACGAAATATGAGATTTACAGAACTTCTGAGCTTGACAAGGATGTGACGGAAGTTAAAAACTCCTTAAATTCAGGAAACTCTGCCAACAATGTATATAACTCAAAATATGAACTGGTAAAAACGATCACAAATGCAAAAACAACAAGTTATACGGATAAAAAACTAAAATCCGGTGAGAAATATACTTATATTGTAAATGCATATTATAAGGATGGAAAAGCATTAAAATATATTTCCAGATCAGCGAGTGTTGAAATGCAGTTAGAAGCACCAAAAAATGTAGTTCTTACGAATAAAGGAAAGAATGTAAATGCAAAATGGGATGCAGACAAGTTTGCAGCAGGTTATCAGGTCAGATATGTAATATATGATAAATATGGACGGAAAAAAACAGCTACACCGAAAGTGGTTACGGCAAAGAAAAATAAATATACCATCAAAGGGTTAGCAGGTGGGGAATATGTAAACGTATCGGTAAGAGCCTATACCTCAAAAAAAATATACAGCGAATGGACAGCAGAAAAAGAATCTACTTCACTTGCGGCAGCAAAGTCCATTAAAGCTGTTTATGATACGAAAAAGAAAGCAGTAAAAATTACCTGGAAAAAGGTAAAAGGTGCAAAATATTATAAAGTATACCGTTCCATATCAATGCCGGTATATAACTCAGATGAAAAACTATATGCAGTGTCAGGAAATCTGATCGCAAAAGATTCCAATGATGATACAGGATACGAAAATGAGGCTTGTTATACGGATTATTATGGAGAGACCGGTTCTGTCACAAAGACAACGGCATACGATAGGGCGCAGTTGAAAAGTGGAGTGACCTATTACTATACCGTCTGTGCATATGGAGAAAAGGGAACAAGAATAGCTTCTTATATGTCTTATGGAAGCGGTACCCAGTATGCTTCCGGTAAACCTGCATCCATTCTGTATGGTGTGAAAATTGCTGCAAAACTGAAAAACAACAAAAAGGGAACCGTTACAGTTTCTTACAATAAGGTGAAAGGCGCAAAAACATATCAGATCTACCGTGCAGAAAAAAAGAACGGTAAATATACGCTGATCGGAACCACAAAGAAAACAACTTTTGCAGATAAGAAAGCAAAGAAGAAAAAGACATACTATTACAAAGTAGTTGTAAATGGTAAAAATGCATTGCTTGCAGACTTTAAAACTCAGAGTTCTGCAGTAAAGATCAAAGTAAAAAAATAACCTTATCATCAACATTGCTTTTTACTGCAAAAGTAAGTATACTGATAAGCAATAAAAAGAGATGGAGAAGAAATATGCCAAAGGGAAAAACAACCGTATTTTTTTGCCAGGAGTGTGGCTACGAATCATCGAAATGGATGGGGCAGTGTCCGGCATGCAGGGAATGGAATACATTTGTTGAAGAGACGATCGACAAAAAAAGTGCAGCAAAAGGCGGCAGGGTAGCAGCAAAAACAACGGAAGCGAAGACAGTTCCGCTCTCGCAGATCGAGATGACACAGGATAAGCGTATGTCGACAGACATGAAAGAACTTGACCGTGTGCTTGGAGGTGGGATCGTGCAGGGCTCTTTAGTACTGGTAGGCGGTGATCCGGGAATCGGTAAATCAACGCTGCTTTTACAGGTATGCCGGAATTTATCAGAGAAAGGTGTGCGTGTATTATATATATCAGGAGAGGAATCTCTGCAGCAGATCAAGATAAGGGCAGAACGTATCGGAACCTTTGGTGATTCGCTGACACTTTTATGTGAAACGAACTTAGACACGATCAAGGCTGTGATCGACAGGGAAAAACCGCAGATCGTGATCATAGATTCCATACAGACTATGTATAATGAGGAAGTTTCCTCTGCGCCGGGCAGCGTATCACAGGTGCGTGAGTCTACGGGAGTATTTATGCAGATCGCAAAGGGAATGGGGATTTCCATTTTTATCGTTGGTCACGTGACAAAAGAAGGAGTGGTTGCAGGACCAAGAGTGTTAGAACATATGGTGGATACCGTACTTTATTTTGAAGGGGACAGACATGCGGCATACCGCATTCTGCGCGGCGTCAAAAACAGATTTGGTTCAACAAATGAAATCGGAGTGTTTGAAATGAGGCAGAACGGACTGATGGAAGTGGAAAATCCTTCAGAATATATGCTGAGTGGAAAACCGGAAGGTGCATCCGGTTCTGTGGTTGCATGTTCCATGGAAGGAACCAGACCGATTCTGGTGGAGGTACAGGCGTTAGTCTGCCACAGTAATTTTGGCATTCCGCGGAGAACTGCAGCAGGTACAGATTTTAACAGGGTAAATCTCCTGATGGCTGTGCTTGAAAAAAGGCTGGGATTAAAACTGGGAGACTGTGATGCCTATGTGAATATTGCAGGCGGCGTAAAAATGAATGAGCCGGCAATCGATTTAGGAATTGTACTTGCTATCATCTCAAGCTACCGTGAAAGACCGATCGATGAAAAGACGATCTGTTTCGGAGAAGTGGGCCTGAGCGGGGAAGTACGTGCAGTCAGCATGGCAGAGCAGCGTGTGACAGAAGCGAAAAAACTAGGATTTAATGAATGTATCCTGCCACAGGTCAGCCTGGATTCCATGAAAGATAGTGGAACTGTACCGAAAGGAATCCGCCTGACCGGTGTCAGATCAGTAAAAGATGCGATGGATGCGATACTGAAGTAAAAAGCAGTGAAGTGATTACAGCCTGATTTAAGTGTATGAATGCATTTAAATCAGGCTGCAAATTTTTTAGATGAAAAAATATAAAAAAAGAGTTGACAGAAAAAGAGACAGATGATATTATAGTCAAGCTGACCGCAAGATGTGACATAATCTTACAGCGGACAACCTCATTTTGGAAAAACTTCCAAAATAAAATAAAAAAGTTGTTGACAAACAGAACAACACATGATAAGATATCAGAGTTGT
>OGNI01000656.1_pt1 | contig 24426 bp, 16 predicted proteins | sample 1573421 | NCBI WGS metagenome assembly OGNI01 (sample SAMEA2581928, study PRJEB24529) | metagenome | biome: Human gut stool | place: China | collected 2011
GGTGGGTTCCCGGAACAGGGCGGCGCCCAGGGTGGGGCCCAGCACCACCAGAAAGGCCATGGCGGGGAGGATCAGCACCGAGGTGGCCAGCATGGAGCGGTCTACCCGGTGCTGCACCAGACCCCGCTGCCCCAGGGCGGCGCCTTCAGCCAGCTTGGGCACCAGCACCAGGCCCAGCGCCCCGATGAAGGCGGTGGGCAGGCAGAGCATGGGCAGGGTCATGCCGCACAGCACGCCGAAGGCGCTCATGGCCTCCGAGACCTCCGCCCCCGCGTGGACCAGCCGCTGGGGGATGAGCACAGAGGTGGCCGAGCCCATCAGGTTGCCCAGCAGGCTGGTCAGCCCGATGGGGACAGCGATGGAGGCGATGCGGCGGTTGAGCTGCCGGTGCTCCAGCGGCGCGCCGGTCAGGCCGCCCGCCCGGTTCAGATGCCGCCGGGCCAGCAGGAGCAGGGTAACGGCGGAGAACAGCTCGCACAGGATCATGCCGGTGACAATCAGCCCCACCGTCCGCTCCGGGTTCTGGGGGAGAAAGACCACCAGCAGCCCCAGCACCGGTGCGGATGAACTGTTCACACAGCTCCACCGCCGCCGGCGGACGGATGTTGCCCGTGCCATAGAAGAAGTGCTTGTGCAGGTTTTCCACCCCGGTGAGCAGGATGCAGGGCAGCAGGAGCAGCAGGCCCAACTGGGTGCGGGCGTCCCCCAGCAGATAGACCGAGATGGGGTCGTAGAGCAGGACCACCACCGCAGCCACCGCCGCAAAGAGGAGGAGAAACACCGCCAGGCAGCGGCGGAGCACCTGGGCGATGGCGGCCCGGTTGCCCCTGGCGTGATACTGGGAGGAGAGGTTGGACACTGCCACCGTCAGACCCACGGCGGTGAGGGCCATGATGACGGAGAACACCGGCATGATGAGCTGGTACAGCCCCATGACCTCCGCGCCGATCAGCCGGGAGAGCAGGATGCGGTACACGAACCCGAGAAATTGGGAGACGATACTGGTGCCCGTGAGGATCAGGGTACCGTAGAGCATAGAGGTACGGTCGAGTTTCAAGGCGCACCCTCCTTTCCCTAAACCCTATTCACCACGGGTTGTCCCCCATACGCGGGAAAATCTTTGACAAAACGGCCGCAAGCGCGTATGATAAATCCATTCATACTTTGTAGTATGGAAGAAAGGGCCAACCGTGGCGGCCAAAGTGATCCATGTGCCCTGATGTTCCCCAGCAGCGCGCCGGCTCTCCTGTTCAAACACTGCGGGAGGGCACCGGGCCCAGCATACCGGGCCTTCCACGTGGGCAATGGATACCGCCCCATGTTCCTGTCCCTGGCCGATCTGCCTGTGCGGGATGCGCTGCCGGGCTGCGGGTATGAGTGGAGACCGCCCGGCTGGTCTGCCATGAAAAACCGGCCGGTTTGCTGATTATCCTGAGAGATCTGGAGTGGCCTTTTCCTGATTTATGCATCCTGACCACAAATTTTGATAAAAAAATAACGCTTTTTTCTTGCATTTCACTTGCCTGTTGGCGTGGAAAGCAGTATACTTATTAGGAAGGTTTGTGTTAAAAAAATAACGATTATAATCGCAGGCTTTGATATTGGATTAAGGAGGCAGAACAAATGGGATTTGTGAAGCTGGAAAAGCAGGGCCATGTGGGCATCGTGACGATCGACCGTCAGGAGGCCCTGAACGCCCTGAACAGCCAGGTTCTGAGCGATCTGGACGCGGTTATCGACCAGGTGGCGGCGGACGATGAGATCTATGTGATGATTCTGACCGGCGCGGGCCGCTCCTTTGTGGCGGGAGCCGACATCGGTGAGATGAAGGGCTTCTCCTCGATCGACGGCAAGAAGTTCGGCGTGCACGGCGGCGGCGTGTTCCTCAAGCTGGAGAACCTGTCCAAGCCCGTGATTGCGGCGGTAAACGGCTTCGCCCTGGGCGGCGGCTGTGAGCTGAGCATGGCCTGCGACATCCGACTGGCCAGCGAGAAGGCCCGGTTCGGCCAGCCCGAGGTGGGCCTGGGCATTACCCCCGGCTTCGGCGGCACCCAGCGGCTGCCCCGCATCGTGGGCGTCAGCAAGGCTATGGAGCTGATTCTGACGGCCAAGACCATCAAGGCCGACGAGGCCAAGGCCATCGGCCTGGTCAGCGAGGTCTACCCCGCCGAGGAGCTGATGGATAAGGCCATGGAGCTGGCCAACGCGATCTGCGCCAACGCCCAGATCGCCGTGTGCGAATCCAAGCGCTGCATCCGCATGGGCATGCAGACCGACATCCACACCGGCTCCGCTTTCGAGGCCGAGGCCTTCGGCGTTACCTGCGGCACCGAGGACAAGAACGAGGGCATGGGCGCGTTCCTGGAGAAGCGGGCTGAGAAGCACTTCCAGAACCGGTAAACGGTACATATGACGCCTGTCATCGCAAACCTGTCCGACCAGGTATGGAATGTTCTGATCAAACCAATAGAAAAGAGGTTTTTTACTATGAAGAAGATTGTGGTCATCGGCGGCGGTACCATGGGGCTGGACATCGCCCAGGTATTTGCCCGCAACGGCTATGACGTTGTGGTGCGCGACATCAAGGACGAGATCATCCAGGCCAGCGAGGCCCGGCTGAACAAGGGCCTGGATAAGCTGGTGAGCAAGGGCAAGCTGGACGAGGCCAAGAAGGCTGAGATCCTGTCCCACATGAGCTTCACCACCGAGCTGGCCGCCGCTGCCGATGCCGATCTGGTGGTGGAGGCCGCCATCGAGAACCTGGACATCAAGAAGAGCATCTTCGCGGAGCTGGACAGCCTCTGCAAGCCGGAGACCATCCTGGCCTCCAACACGTCCTCCATCTCCATCACCGCCATCGCGGCGGCCACCAAGCGGGCCGACAAGTTCATCGGCATGCACTTCTTTAACCCCGCCACCGTCATGAAGCTGGTGGAGGTCATCCGGGGCGCCCACACCTCCGATGAGACCTACAAGACCATTGCCGAGCTGGCCGCCGCCATCGGCAAGGAGCCCGTTGAAGTCAATGAGGCCCCCGGCTTTGTGGTGAACAAGATTCTGGTTCCCATGATCAACGAGGGCATCGACCTGGTCTACACCGGCGTGGCCAGTGTGGAGGGTGTGGACACCGCCATGAAGCTGGGCGCTAACCATCCCATGGGACCCCTAGAACTGGGCGACTTCATCGGTCTGGACATCTGCCTGGCTATCATGGACGTGCTGTACAACGAGACCGGCGACAGCAAGTACCGTGCCTGCCCGCTGATCCGCAAGATGGTGCGCGGCGGCAATCTGGGCTGCAAGACTGGTAAGGGCTTCTACGTTTACAACGCAGACCGCACCAAGACCCCTGTTGACCAGCTGTAAATTCTGATAAACATTTCTCCCGGCTGCGGGGAAAGCGGTCGGGAGGAATTTGTTTGCACCGGGCTATTCCGGTAAATGAAAAAAGACCTGTTAGGAGGATATAGCGATGGATTTTACTCTGTCCAAGCAGCAGCAGATGGTGCAGAAAATGTACCGCGAGTTTGCTGAGAACGAAGTCAAGCCTCTGGCAAAGAAGGTTGACGCAGAGGAATACTTCCCCAAGGAGACCGTCGAAAAGATGGGCAAGCTGGGCATGATGGGCATCTATTTCCCGACTGAGGTCGGCGGTGCAGGCGGCGATGTGCTGTCCTACGTCATGGCAGTGGAAGAGCTGAGCAAGGTCTGCGGCACCACCGGTGTCATCGTCTCTGCTCATACCAGCCTGTGCGCTGCCCCCATTTACGAGAACGGCACCCCTGAGCAGAAGGCTAAGTACCTGCCGAAGCTGTGCAGCGGCGAGTGGCTGGGTGCTTTCGGCCTGACCGAGCCGGGCGCTGGTACCGATGCACAGGGTCAGCAGACCATTGCCAAGGAAGATGGCGATTACTGGGTGCTGAACGGCTCCAAGATCTTCATCACCAACGCCGGCTTTGCTGATGTCTTCATCGTCATCGCCGTTACCGATAACGTGCTGGATAAGCGCGGCCGTCCCACCAAGCTCTGCTCCGCCTTCATCGTGGAGCGCACCGACCCGGGCTTCTCTGTTGGTAAGGCAGAGGACAAGATGGGCATCCGCGGTTCTTCTACCTGCGAGCTGATCTTTGAGGATTGCCGTATCCCGAAGGATCGTATGCTGGGCGTGCGCGGCAAGGGCTTCCAGCTGGCAATGGCTACGCTGGACGGCGGCCGTATCGGCATCGCTTCTCAGGCTCTGGGCATTGCCGAGGGCGCTCTGGAGGAGACCATTGCTTACGTCAAGGAGCGCAAGCAGTTCGGCCGTGCCATCGCTGCTTTCCAGAACACCCAGTTCGAGCTGGCTGAGATGAAGGCTCGTGTTGAGGCTGCGAAGTATCTGGTTTATGCTGCCGCTCTGAAGAAGCAGCAGGCTATGGATGGCGCAAAGGTTCGTTACAGCGTCGAGGCTGCACAGGCTAAGCTGATCGCAGCCCGCACTGCAAGCGATGTGACCCGCCGCTGCCTGCAGCTGTTCGGTGGTTACGGCTACACCCGTGACTACCCCATCGAGCGCATGATGCGTGATGCCAAGATCACTGAGATCTACGAGGGCACCAGCGAAGTGCAGATGATGGTCATTTCCGGCGCGCTGCTGAAGTAAGGGAGGCAAGAGTTACAATGAAAGCAATTGTTTGTGTAAAGCAGGTTCCTGATACCTCCGGCAAGGTGTCCGTCAAGCCCGATGGCACTTTGGATCGTGCATCCATGGCAACCATCACCAACCCCGATGACCTGAACGCTCTGGAGGCCGCCCTGAAACTGAAGGACGCCACCGGCTGCGAGGTCGTTGTTGTTACCATGGGTCCCCCGCCGGCAGAGGGCATGCTGCGTGAGCTGCTGGCCCGCGGCGCTGATAAGGCTGTTCTGGTCTCCGGCCGTGAGTTCGGCGGTTCCGATACCTTTGCAACCAGCCAGATCCTGGCTGCTGCCGTCAACAAGATCGGCGTTGGTCCTGAGGACGTTGTGTTCTGCGGCCGTCAGGCAATTGATGGCGATACCGCACAGGTCGGCCCCCAGATCGCTGAAAAGCTGCATCTGCCCCAGGTCACCTATGTTGCCGACATCCAGAAGGACGGCAACACCCTGACCGTGAAGCGTATGCTGGAGGACGGTTACATGATGGTCAAGGTGCAGACTCCCTGCCTGCTGACCTGCATCAAGGAGCTGAACGACCCCCGCTATATGAGCGTGAACGGCATCTTTACCTGCTACGACAAGCCCATGGAAGTGTTCGATTATAACGCACTGAAGGACGATCCGCTGATCGAGGTGGACACTATTGGCCTGAAGGGTTCTCCGACGAACGTCTTTAAGTCCTTCACTCCTCCGCAGAAGGGCGCAGGCACCATGCTGAAGGGCGACGATGTTGCTGCCCAGCTGGCTGGTATCCTGGCCAAGAAGCACCTGATCTGATGAAAGGAGCATAGGATTACAATGGCTGATTTTAACGAATACAAGGGCGTATGGGTCTTTTGCGAGCAGCGCCAGGGCGCACTGATGTCCACTGACTTCGAGCTGGTTAGCGAGGCCCGTAAGCTGGCCGACGAGCTGGGCTGCGAGGTCACCGGTCTGCTGCTGGGCGACAACGTGGAGGGCATTGCCAAGGAACTGGGCGGCTACGGTGCCGACAAGGTTCTGGTCTGCGACAGCCCCCTGCTGAAGGATTACACTACCGACGCATACGCTAAGGTCGTGTGCGATATGGTCAACGAGTACAAGCCTGAGGTGCTGCTGATCGGCGCTACCAACATTGGCCGCGACCTCGGCCCCCGCTGCGCAGCCCGTCTGCACACTGGCCTGACCGCCGACGCTACCCATCTGGATATCGACACTGCAAAGTACATCGACTTCCTGAAGGAGAGCTCCACCATCGACCTGTCCAAGCAGAAGTTCGATATGGAAGACCGCAACCTGAAGATGACCCGTCCCGCATTCGGCGGCCATCTGATGGCTACCATCATCTGCCCCCGCTTCCGTCCCCAAATGTCCACCGTGCGTCCCGGCGTTATGAAGAAGGCTCCCTTCGATCAGGCCAAGGCTGATGCCTGCCAGATCGTCAAGCCCGCCTTCAGCCTGACCGCTGAGGACATCAAGACCGAAGTGCTGAGCGTGGAGAAGGCCGCTGAGAAGCTGGTCGACCTGATCGGCGCAGATGTCATTGTCTCCGTTGGTCGTGGTATCAGCAAGGATGTCAACAAGGGCATCGAGCTGGCCGAGCAGCTGGCAGCCGCTCTGGGCGGCGGTGTCGTGGGCGCTTCCCGTGCCGTCACCGATGCAGGCTGGATGACCGCTGACCATCAGGTCGGTCAGACCGGCAAGACTGTGCACCCCAAGATCTATGTGGCTCTGGGTATCTCTGGTGCTATCCAGCACACCGCCGGTATGCAGGATTCTGAGTGCATCATCGCCGTCAACAAGAACGAGGGTGCTCCCATCTTCGGCGTTGCTGACTACGGCATCGTGGGCGATCTGTTCAAGGTCGTGCCTGAGCTGATCAAGCAGATCGAGGCAGCAAAGGCTGCTCTGTGATCGCCTGTTCCTGAGCATTGTTCAATAGCATAGCCTGAATTGTGAGAGGCCGTTGCACATTTTTGTGCAGCGGCCTCTTTTTTGTGTTTTTTATAAAGGAGCTGTTGTGCCGGCCACTGCACAGCAGCTCCGATTTGCTCCACAGGAAAGGAACGCAGAAGGGAACACAGCGAAGCGCCACAAAAACGTACACAGAAACCACGATATGCAAAACGGTGCATATAAATACAGTAATATACAAAACGAAACGCACCGAAGTGTCCCAAAAAGTGTGCGGAAGCTGTTGCACTTGGCTTGTTTTGGCGAGAAGTGCAACACAACTGTAACGTTTTCGGACTCTTTGTTACGCTTGAGTTGCGATAAAAAGGCGAGAATTTTTTAAAAAATCTGTATTTTTTCTGCAAATCAACCTCTAAACCTCTTGACGTCTGTATGGTTTTGTGATACTCTTGTGACACAAGAGTTGCGGATGTGATACGACAGAGTTGCAAACGAGTTGCAATATCCAAGATCACACTGCATAAGGCAACAGACCGGAGGCAATCTTATGAAGCGTGCAATGAGTACCGTGAAGAATATCGCAGCAGCTGCAATGACGCTGGCTGTGTTTTTTGGCTTTGCAGGCTTCAAGCCCGTCACCGCAAACGCTGCACAGGCTGCCATGCCTGCCACCGCTTCTGTGGAAGAAGAGAACTCCTACTTTGAGGAAGACGCTTACCAGCGCAGCTTCCTGACCCTGATCAATAACGAGCGTGCACAGGCTGGTCTGGCTCCTGTTGCTCTGGGCGACAGCAACCACAACGCCGCTGCAATGGAGCGTGCCGAAGAGCTGGCAGTTTCTTACTCCTACGTTCGTCCCAACGGTCAGCGTGATTTCACCGTTCTGGCAGAGAACGGCATCAGCGATGTCTCCATCGGCGAGAACTACATGGCCGGCTGCTCCACCCCCGATTCCGCAATGGATCAGTGGATGGCTACCGACTTCACCCGTGAGCGTATCCTGAACGCCGATGCTACCACCGTGAGCGTTGGCTACTATGAGGGCGGTGTTTACAATAACTATTGGGTACTGATCTTCTCTTACCCCGAAAATTCTCACACCGAGGGTTACCGTCAGGAAGTTCTGAATCTGGTCAATGCCCAGCGCGCAAAGTACGGTCTGACTGCTCTGGAAATGGGCGATGACGCTTTGACCGCCGCTGCACAGACCCGCGCCGAGGAGATCTCCGTTGTGAACTCCCACGTCCGTCCCGATGGTTCCAAGTGCTTCACCGTCCTGAAGGACTATGGCGTCACCGATACCCCCACCGGCGAGAATGCCGCATGGGGCAGCGTCTCTCCTGAAGAGGTCGTCAACGCATGGATGAACTCCGAAGGCCATCGTGCCAATATCCTGAACCCTGAGGCTCGCAAGATGAGTGTTGGTTACTACTACAACAGCAACAGCACTTGGGGCCATCAGTGGATCCAGATCTTTACCAAGTGATTAACTGCTTTCTTCTTATAAAAAGACTGGCGGGGCCGCAAGGCTTCGTCAGTCTTTTTATTTGCGCCCGTTTGTGTTATACTTATTCTGAGTTATTATCAGGAGGATCTAACGTGGAGGATTACCGCACCGTCCGGGGCACGGCCACCGGCGAATACGAAGAGAAAAAGAGCCGCTTTATCGCACAGCTTTCCTTTGCTGACAGTGAGGAAGCCGCTGTGGCCTTTCTGGAGCAGGTGCGGGCAGCCAACCGCACCGCACGGCACAATGTTTACGCCTACCGCCTGCGGGCGGGCAACCGCGAGCGCTATTCCGATGACGGCGAGCCGGCTAAGACCGCCGGTACGCCCGCGCTGGAAGTGCTGCAGCACAGCGGCCTGACAGACCTGATCGTGGTGGTCACCCGCTACTTTGGCGGGGTGCTGCTGGGCACCGGCGGCTTGGTGCGCGCCTACACTACCGCCACTGCCCGTGCGCTGGAAAACGCCGAGGTGGTCACGGTGCGCAGCGTGGTGGAATTACAAGTGACCGTGGACTACGCCCTTTACGAGCGTGCGTCCCTGCTCATTGACGCCGCCGGGGCAAAGCAGGCACCGCCGGAGTTTACAGACCGGGTCACCCTGCGCTGGCAGATGCCGGAGCATACCGAAGCCCCGCTGCTGGAGCAGCTGAGAGAACTGACCCGGGGCAGCGCTCAGGTAGCGGTGTCCGACCCATTCTACGCACCATTTTAAAAAACAAAGTCTTTTTTGCAAACCGACACGGAACTTCCCCCTTCGACATGGCCGATGTGCTACAATTGCCGTAGCGCAGCAATTGGGATCGGCTGTGCGCAGAGGGGAGGGGAGAAGCCCGAAAAATAAAAGGAGGATCTGTATGGATGTGCGCCGGAGAACCGAGGAGATCGAACACCTTACCTTTGCACCGTGGGCGACCTTCAGCGATGCAAGCCGTGGCCGCGCCGTACCGGAGCCGCAGGACCCGCTGCGCCCGGTGTTCCAGCGGGATCGCGACCGGGTGCTGCACTGCAAGGCCTTCCGGCGTCTCAAGCAGAAAACGCAGGTGTTCCTTTCGCCGGAAGGTGACCTGTACCGCACCCGGTTGACCCATACGCTGGAAGTTTCGCAGATCGCCCGCACCATCGCACGCGGTCTGCGCCTGAACGAGGATCTGACCGAGGCCATCAGCCTTGCGCATGATCTGGGGCACACTCCCTTTGGACACGCAGGCGAAAAGGCACTGAACGACCTTTGCCCGGACGGCTTCCACCACTATATGCAAAGCCTGCGTGTGGTGGATCGGCTGGAAAAGGATGGCGAGGGTCTCAACCTGACATGGGAGGTGCGCAACGGCATCGTTACCCACACCAAGGGCACATGGGCGGCCACTCCGGAAGGGCGCATCGTGCGCTTGGCAGATCAGATCGCCTTTGTCAACCACGATATTGAGGACGCCGTGCGCGCCGGTGTGCTGGACGCTGCCATCCTGCCCAAGGACTGCACGGCAGTGCTGGGGCAGACCAAGTCCGCCCGCATCACCACTATGATCAACAGCATCCTCACCCACAGCGAGGGGGATGTCCGCATGGGCACGGAGGAATACGAGGCCTTTCTCGCCCTGCGGGATTTCATGTACGCCACCGTGTATGTGGACAAAAACGCCAAGCGCGAGGAGCAGAAGGTGGACAAGCTTATCGCGGAACTGTACGAGTACTACCTGACCCATGTGGATCAGATGTCCAACTTTTATGTGCAGCTGGCCTATCAGGAGGGACGGGAGCGCGCCGTCACCGACTACATCAGCGGTATGAGCGACGAGTTTGCCATCCGCACCTTTGAAGAACTGTTCGTGCCCCAGAAATGGCACGTCCTTTAAAACTGGAGAGGTCGTTTAAGTCAACATGATCCCACACGAATACATCGAGGAGCTCACCCGCCGCACCGACATTGTGGAGCTGGTGGGCAGCTATGTGCAGCTCAAGCGCAAGGGACGGCTGTACGGCGGTCTGTGCCCCTTTCACAGCGAAAAAACGCCGTCCTTCTATGTGTACCCTGACACCCAAAGCTTTTACTGCTTCGGCTGTCAGGCAGCCGGAGATGCCATCAGCTTTGTCAAAAAGATCAACAATATCAGCAGCGGCGAGGCCATCAAGATGCTGGCTTCCCGTGCCGGAATGCCGGAGCCACAGGAGGACGACAAGACCGGGCGTCTGCGCAGCCGGGTGCTTTCCATGAACAAGGAGGCCGCCCGCTTCTTCCACGCCTGCCTGAACTCTACCGTGGAGGAGGCGCGGCAGGCGCGCGCTTACTGGCGGCGGCGCGGGCTGGACGATAAGACCATCGTCCGGTTCGGGCTGGGCTATGCCCCCAACGACGGGCAAGCGCTGTACCAGTACCTGCGGGATAAGGGCTACAACCAGCAGGAGCTGGACGCCAGCGGCTTGTTCAAACGCAGCCAGTCCGGCCGCATCTACTGCCTGTTCTGGAAGCGGGTGATGACCCCCATCTTTGACCTGCGCGGCAACATCATTGCGTTTGGTGGGCGCGTGCTGGACGATTCCAAACCGAAATATGTCAACAGCCCGGAAACGCTGGTCTACCACAAATCCGAGACGGTGTTTGCCATGCAGATCGCCAAGCGCAGCGCCTCCCGGCGGTTCGTGCTGTGCGAGGGCTACATGGACGTCATCAGTATGCAGCAGGCGGGCATCGACACCGCCGTCTGCGCCTGCGGCACCGCCCTGACCCCCGGACAGGTGCGCATCATCAGTGAATATGCCGATGAGGTCATTCTGAGCTATGACTCGGACGAGGCCGGCCAGAAGGCGACCCTGCGTTCGCTGGAACTGTTCCGCAACAGCCCGGTAAAGGTGGGTGTTTTGCAGATTCCCGGCGCAAAGGACCCGGACGAATACATCAAAAAATACGGCCCGGAGCGTTTTCAGGCACTTCTGGACGGGGTGGGCAATGCGCTGGACTTCCGGCTCAAGCGCCTGCGGGACCAGTACGATCTCTCGCAGGATGCGCAGCGGCTGCAATATGTAAAGGAAGCTGTGGAGATGCTGGCAGAGCGCTCCAACCCCACCGAGCAGGAGGTGTACGCCGGGCGGCTGGCAGAGGAGACCAACATCTCCAAAACTGCCATTCTGGCGCAGCTGGGTACCGCAGCAAAGCGGGCGGGCGGCAAGTACCGCCGGGAGAAAAACCGCGAGCTGCTGCGCTCCGGTGAGATGGATCAGATCAAGGTTCCGTACAGCGCAGGCGGCAGTCAGGCGCTGGGCATCGCCAGCGCCCAGCAGCGGCTGCTGGCTGCTATTCTGCGGGAGCCTCGCTATCTGGAACTGGCCAAGCAGCAGCTGACGGCGGAGCAATTCATCCAGCCGCAGCAGAAGGAACTATACGAAGCGATGCTCAATTGCAGCCGGGAGGGCGTGGAACTCAGCCTGACTGCACTACGGGCATTTGCAAGCGAAGAAGCATTGAATGAACTGAGCCGACTTGCGGCACAATACAGCGATGTGAACTGCACCCCGGAGGATATCCATCTGTATCTGGACAGGATCGCCCGGGGCATGCCGGTTGCAAGCAAAGCTGCTGCAATGTCCGGCGATGAGATCACACAGTATCTTCAGTCGATGCGCGAAAAAAAGCAGGGGACGCTGCCCGAACAAGACTGATCCCTGTTTTCCCTCCGGCTGGAGCTGGAGAGAAAAGGAGCAGGAATCATGCAGAAATTGTCGCAAACGGAAGAACTTGCCCACAGCCTTGCCGCAAAGGCTCACCGTCACACCCTGACCCCGGAGCAGATCAGCCGTGCCATGGAAGAAGCGGATTTTGATATTGCACAGCTGGACGAGCTTTACGCGGCGCTGGAGCAGCGGGGCGTCCATCTGGCAGAGGAGGAGCCTGCCGAGCTGCCTGTGCTGGATGATGCCCAGATCGGCAGGCTGGAGAATGAGCTTTCCTCGGAGGGTGTGGCACTGGATGATCCGGTCAAGACCTATTTAAAGGAGATCGGCCGGGTGCCGCTGCTGACCGCCGGACAGGAGATGGCGCTGGCAAAGGCCGCCCGGGCAGGGGATGCAGATGCCCGCCGCGCCTTGAGCGAGGCGAACCTGCGGCTGGTGGTGTCGGTGGCCAAGCGCTACGCCGGGCGGGGCCTGCCTTTTCTGGATCTCATTCAGGAGGGCAACCTCGGCCTGATGAAGGCTGCTGAAAAGTTTGAGCCGGAGCGGGGCTTCAAGTTCTCCACCTACGCAACCTGGTGGATCCGTCAGTCCATCACTCGCGCCATTGCGGATCAGGGGCGCACCATCCGCATCCCGGTGCATCTGGTAGAGAGCATCAACCGGGTCAAGAAAACGGCAGGCGATCTGCTGCACAAAAATGGGCGGGAGCCCACCGTGGAGGAGATCGCCGCCGCACTGGATATGGAGCCGGACAAGGTGCGGGAACTGTTGCAACTGTCGCAGGAACCCATCAGTCTGGAAACGCCGGTAGGGGAGGAAGAGGACGCCCATCTGGAGGACTTTATTCAGGACGAGGACGCCGGTGTCCCGGTGGATGAAGCTGGGCGCCAGCTGCTGCGGCGGGAGCTGCTGCACGTCCTTAAAAGCCTGACGCCCCGGGAGGAGAGGGTCATCACCCTGCGCTTTGGTCTGGAGGATGGCCGCGCCCGCACCTTGGAAGAACTGGGCAAGGAATTCAACGTGACCCGGGAGCGGGTGCGTCAGATCGAAGCAAAGGCGCTGCGCAAGCTGCGCCACCCCAGCCGCGCAAAGCTGCTGCGGGATTATCTGGACGAGTGAGCATTCTATATAATAGGACAAGGCCGCTGCACGGCGTTCCGTGCGGCGGTCTCTTCTTTTTGCGGCAGGGAAGTAAAAAAGTAATACCTCCGGGCGCAAGAGCAAAGATAGACAAATTGCACAAGGGTGTTATGAACAGGAACGTGCAAAATAAAAAAATCAAGTACTTGGAAAGTAAACGGCTACACGCTACCGGGCGTTCGAAAACAAACCGAAAATAAAATTTATTTCGGCAAAAAACTGAAAAATGGCTTGACAACAGGGGTTTTGGGGTGTATACTGCATTAGTATCACATAATGGACTAGTGCGTCAAAAAGGGAGCTGTGATGGCTGCCACTTGAGGGGTCACCCCGAAAAGTTTGTGCAAAATGCCGGAAGGTTCCACAGGACGCGGGTCGAATTATGTGTGTCTGCTCAAATTTGACCCGCGTATACGACATCCCGTAGAATATAAAAGTAAGGAGTGGTTGATTTTATGATGAAAGTCAAGCCCGTAAAGCTCGGCAAAACCGAGCGCATGAGCTTCTCCCACATCGACGAAGTCATCAGTATGCCGAACCTGATCGAGGTCCAGAAGAACTCTTATCAGTGGTTCCTGGACGAGGGCCTGAAAGAGGTCTTCCACGATATCGGCACCATTGAGGACTACACCGGCAATCTGGCACTGAGCTTTGTGGACTTCCGGCTGGATAAGGAGCCGAAGTACAGCATCAAGGAGTGCAAGGAGCGCGACGTTACCTTTGCAGCCCCCCTGCGCGTCACTGCCCGTCTGCTGAACAAGGAGACCGGCGAGGTGAAGGACCAGGAGATCTTCATGGGCGACTTCCCCCTGATGACCGACGCCGGCACCTTTGTCATCAACGGTGCCGAGCGTGCAATCGTCAGCCAGCTGGTCCGCTCTCCCGGTGTGTTCTACGGCCATGCTAAGGATAAGGTCGGCAACGACCTGTACAGCGCCACCATGAACCCCAACCGCGGTGCATGGCTGGAGTACGAGACCGATGCCGCCAACGTGTTCTATGTCCGTATCGATAAGAACCGTAAGCTGCCCGTCACCGTGCTGTGCCGTGCACTGGGCCTGTCCTCTAACGAGGATATCCTGAACTACTTCGGCGAGGACGAGCGCATTCTGGCCACGCTGGAAAAGGATACCACCAAGAACCGCGAGGAGGGCCTGCTGGAGGTCTACCGCAAGCTGCGCCCCGGCGAGCCCCCCACGGTGGAGTCCGCTACCAGCCAGATCGATATGCTGTTCTTCGATCCGCGCCGGTACGACCTGTCCCGCTTCGGCCGCTATAAGATGAATAAGAAGCTGTCTCTGGCACGCCGCATCATGGATCATGTGGCCGCAGAGAACGTGGTGGATCCCTTCACCGGCGAGATCCTTGTCGAGGCCGACAAGAAGATCGACCGCAAGCTGGCTGAGCAGATCGATGCTGCCGGCGTGAATCTGGTCGTGCTGAAGATCGATGATCCCATGAAGGATCAGCCCCACAAGGTCAAGGTCATCACCAACGGCTGCGTGGACGCACAGGCCATCATCGACAGCTACTACCCCGCATTCAAGGGTGTGGATGTCAAGGAGTGCGGCATCAACGAGCGCTGCTGCCTCAAGGAGCTGCGCAAGATCCTTGATAACGCCTCCAGCGCCGAGGAGGTCATGGAGAGCCTGAAGAAGGATCACGACCTGCTCATCGGCCGTACCGTCACCATCGACGATATCCTGTCCTCCATCAACTACCTGAACGGTCTGGGCTACGGCATCGGCACCACCGATGATATCGACCATCTGGGCAACCGCCGTATCCGCAGCGTGGGCGAGCTGCTGCAGAACCAGTTCCGCATCGGTTTCTCCCGTATGGAGCGCGTCATCCGTGAGCGTATGACCCTGCAGAGTCAGGATCAGAGCGTCATCACTCCGCAGGCACTGATCAACATCCGTCCTGTGGTGGCAGCCATCAAGGAGTTCTTCGGCTCCTCTCCGCTGTCTCAGTTCATGGATCAGAATAACCCTCTGGCTGAGCTGACCCACAAGCGCCGTCTGTCTGCTCTGGGCCCCGGCGGTCTGAGCCGTGACCGCGCAGGCTTCGAAGTCCGCGACGTTCATTACAGCCACTATGGCCGTATGTGCCCCATTGAGACCCCTGAAGGCCCCAACATCGGTCTGATCTCCTATCTGGCATCCTACGCCAAGATCAACGAGTACGGCTTCGTGGAGGCTCCCTACCGCAAGGTCAAGAAGATCTACGACGAGAACAACAATCTCATCGAGCAGGTCGTCACCGACGAGGTGGAGTATATGACCGCCGATGTGGAGGACGAGTACGTTGTGGCACAGGCCAACGAGCCGCTGGATGAAGGCAAGCACTTCATCCGTCCCCGTGTGTCTGCCCGCCGCCGCGACGAGATCCTGGAAATCGACGCAGAGAAGGTCGATTACATGGACGTTTCTCCGCGAATGATGGTCTCTGTTGCTACCGCCTGCATCCCCTTCCTGGAGAACGATGACTGTAACCGTGCTCTGATGGGCTCCAACATGCAGCGTCAGGCAGTGCCTCTGATGGTCACCCAGCAGCCCATTGTTGCTACCGGTATGGAGTACAAGGCTGCTACCGATTCCGGCACTGCTGTGCTGGCCAAGAGCAACGGCGTTGTGGAAAAGGTCGATGCCGACCATGTTGTGGTGCGCAACGAGCAGGGCGCTCTGGAGGATTATTCTCTGATCAAGTTTGCCCGCTCCAACGCAGGCACCTGCATCAACCAGCGCCCCATCGTGGAAGTGGGTGAGAGCGTCAAGGCCGGTCAGGTGCTGGCCGACGGCCCCGCAATGCGCAACGGCGAGATCTCTCTGGGTAAGAACGCCCTGATCGGCTTCATGACCTGGGAGGGCTACAACTACGAGGACGCCGTCCTGCTGAACGAGAAGATCGTGCGCGAGGACGTGTACACCTCCATCCACATCGAGGAGTACGAGACCGAGAGCCGCGATACCAAGCTGGGACCCGAAGAGATCACCCGCGACATCCCCAACGTTTCTGAGGATGCCCTGAAGGATCTGGACGAGCGCGGCATCATCCGCATCGGCGCCGAGGTCAAGAGCGGTGATATTCTGGTCGGTAAGGTCACCCCGAAGGGCGAGACTGAGCTGACTGCTGAGGAGCGCCTGCTGCGCGCCATCTTCGGCGAGAAGGCCCGCGAGGTGCGCGACACCTCTCTGCGTGTGCCCCACGGCGCATACGGCATCATTGTGGATGTCAAGGTCTTTACCCCGGAGAACAGCGACGAGCTGCAGCCCGGTGTGCGCGAGGTCGTCCGTTGCTATATCGCCCAGAAGCGTAAGATCAGCGTCGGCGATAAGATGGCAGGCCGTCACGGTAACAAGGGTGTCGTTTCCCGCATCCTGCCGCAGGAGGATATGCCCTACCTGCCCGACGGCACCCCGCTGGACATCGTGCTGAACCCCCTGGGCGTTCCTTCCCGTATGAACATCGGTCAGGTGCTGGAAGTCAACCTGGGCTACGCTGCCAAGGCCTGCGGCATCAAGGTCATGACCCCCGTCTTTGACTCTGCCCGTGAGAACGACATCGGCGATACTTTTGATACCGCCCGCGAGATGTGGCACGGCGAGAATGCTCCCGCATATCCCACCAAGCTGCCCAAGATCATGGGCGAGAAGGGCCACATCATCGACTTCTCCAAGATCGAGCTGGACCGCGACGGCAAGACCACCGTTTACGATGGCCGCACCGGCGAAAAGTTCGATAACCGCGTTACCGTCGGTTATATGTACTACCTCAAGCTGCATCACCTCGTTGATGATAAGATCCATGCCCGTTCCACCGGCCCCTACTCTCTGGTCACCCAGCAGCCTCTGGGCGGCAAGGCTCAGTTCGGCGGTCAGCGCTTCGGCGAGATGGAGGTCTGGGCACTGGAAGCTTACGGCGCCGCTTACACCCTGCAGGAGATCCTGACTGTCAAGTCCGATGATGTGGAGGGTCGTGTCAAGACCTACGAAGCCATCGTCAAGGGCGAGCCCATCCCGCAGCCCGGCATCCCCGAGTCCTTCCGCGTTATGCTGAAGGAACTGCAGTCTCTGGGTATGGACGTGATCGTGCAGGATAAGGACGGCAACGAGATCGATATGCGCCAGAACTTCGACGACGAAGAGACCGGCTTTGATATGCGTGACGTTGCCGGTACCGAGACTGTGGTGCAGGAGAGCGAACTGACTGATTACAACATCAAGGACGCCGATGCAGGTTTCGATGATCCTTCTGTGCTGGAGGACGATAACTCCGGTGCTGAGGCTCCGGCTGCTTCTGACGAAGTAGATTTCTGATCTGGATACACAACACAGCCTTCCCCTTGGCCGCGTGCTGCGGCAGGGGAGAAGCGCCTGTGATCCTGTAACAGAAAAGCCGCCTGTATCATCGAAACAACTAGAGATTAAGAAAGGGTTCGTTTCATGGAAAACAACGTTTTCGATTCCATTAAAATCGGCCTTGCCTCCCCGGAGCAGATCCGCGCTTGGAGCTACGGCGAGGTCAAAAAGCCCGAAACCATCAACTACCGCACCCTGAAGCCGGAGCGCGACGGCCTGTACTGCGAGCGCATTTTTGGACCTACCAAGGACTGGGAGTGCCACTGCGGTAAGTACAAGCGCATCCGTTACAAGGGCAAGGTGTGTGATCGCTGCGGCGTCGAGGTCACCAAGGCCAAGGTCCGCCGTGAGCGTATGGGTCACATCGAGCTGGCCGCTCCTGTGAGCCACATCTGGTACTTCAAGGGCATCCCCAGCCGCATCGGCCTGATGCTGGACATCAGCCCCCGCCTGCTGGAAAAGGTGCTGTACTTTGCAAGTTATATCGTCACCGATCCCGGTCTGACCCCGCTGGATAAAAAGCAGCTGCTGACCGAGAAGGAATACCGCGAAATGTGCGAGCGCTACGGCGACGAGTTCGAGGCTGCCATGGGCGCCGAGGCTGTCCAGACCCTGCTGAAGGAGATCGATCTGGATCAGCTGAGTGCTGAGCTGACCGCCGAGGTGGAGAAGTCCTCCGGCCAGAAGCGTGTGCGCATCCTCAAGCGTCTGGAGGTTGTTGAGGCTTTCCGCATCTCCGGCAACCGCCCCGAGTGGATGGTCATGGATGTGCTGCCCGTGCTGCCGCCTGACCTGCGCCCCATGGTCCAGCTGGACGGCGGCCGTTTTGCCACCTCCGACCTGAACGACCTGTACCGCCGCGTCATCAACCGCAACAACCGTCTGCGCCGCCTGCTGGAGTTGGGCGCTCCCGACATCATCGTGCGCAACGAGAAGCGTATGCTGCAGGAGGCTGTGGACAGCCTGATCGACAACGGCCGCCGCGGCCGTCCGGTCACCGGCCCCAACAATCGTGCACTGAAGAGCCTTTCCGATCTGCTGAAGGGCAAGCAGGGCCGCTTCCGTCAGAACCTGCTGGGCAAGCGTGTTGACTACTCCGGCCGTTCCGTTATCGTCGTCGGCCCTGAGCTGAAGATGGATCAGTGCGGTCTGCCCAAGGAGATGGCTCTGGAGCTGTTCAAGCCCTTTGTCATGAAGGATCTGGTGGAGAAGGGCATTGCCAACAACATCAAGTCCGCCCGCAAGATGGTCGAGCGTGCAAAGCCCGAGGTCTGGGACAGCCTTGAGACCGTCATCAAGGGCCACCCCGTGCTGCTGAACCGTGCACCTACCCTGCACCGTCTGGGCATTCAGGCCTTTAACCCCGTGCTGGTGGAGGGTCGTGCCGTCAAGCTGCACCCGCTGGCCTGTACCGCATTCAACGCCGACTTCGACGGCGACCAGATGGCAGTCCATCTGCCTCTGAGTGAGGATGCCTGCCGTGAGGCTAAGATGCTGATGCTGGCTTCCGGCAACCTGCTGAAGCCCTCTGACGGCGCACCTGTTACCGTGCCTACGCAGGATATGATCCTAGGCAGCTACTACCTGACCACCGTCCGCGAGAACGACGAGGGCGCAGGCAAGGTGTTCCGTGATGAGAACGAGGCTCTGATGGCTTACGCCGAGCACGTCATCACCCTGCACGCGCCCATCAAGGTGCGCCGCACCATGACCATTGACGGCGTGGAGCGCACCGGTCTGGTGGATGCCACCGCCGGCCGCATCATCTTCAACAATCCCATTCCCCAGAACCTGGGCTATGTGGATCGTACCGATCCCGAGCACTGGCTGGAGTACGAGGTCAGCTTCCGCGTGACCAAAAAGACCCTGCCCGAGATCATCTCCCGCTGCATGACCCGCAACGGCACCCGCAAGTGTGCTAAGATGCTGGATGCCATCAAGGCACAGGGCTATAAGTACTCCACCCTGTCCGCTATCTCCGTGGCTGTGTGCGACGCTGTGATCCCGCCCCAGAAGCAGGAGCTGATCGCCGAGGCCGATAAGGAGATCGCCAAGGTCGGCAAGCTGTTCAACCGTGGTCTGATCTCGGATAACGAGCGTTACAACAAGACCATCGATATCTGGCAGAAGACCACCGATAAGGTCTCCAAGGCTCTGGCAGACAACCTGCCCAAGGACAACGAGATCTATATGATGGCAGACTCCGGTGCTCGTGGTTCTATGAACCAGATCAAGCAGCTGGCTGGCATGCGCGGCCTGCTGGCAAACACCGCCGGTCACACCATCGAGATGCCCATTCGTGCAAACTACCGCGAAGGTCTGAACATTCTGGAATATTTCGTTTCTGCCCGTGGTGCTCGTAAGGGTCTGGCTGATACCGCTCTGCGTACCGCTGACTCCGGTTACCTGACCCGCCGCATGGTCGATGTTTCTCAGGACGTCATCGTCCGCGAGATCGACTGCGGCACCACCGATGGCCTGTGGGTCTCTGAGATCCACGAGGGCAAGGAGAAGATTGAGAGCTTCCGCGAGCGTCTGATTGGCCGTTTTGCCGTGGGCGATGTGGTCAACCCCATCACCGGCAAGGTTATCGTGCCCGAGGGCAAGATGATCGACCTGTACGATGCCAACGAGATCGAGGCAGCCGGTATCACCCGTCTGAAGATCCGCAGCCTGCTGACCTGCCGTGCAAAGACCGGCGTCTGCGCACGCTGCTACGGTTCCGATATGGCAAACGGCGAGCCGGTCCGTCTGGGCGAGTCTGTCGGTGTTATCGCCGCAGAGTCCATCGGTGAGCCCGGTACTCAGCTGACCATGCGTACCTTCCATACCGGCGGTATCGCATCTGCCGAGGATATTACACAGGGTCTGCCCCGTGTTGAGGAGCTGTTCGAGAGCCGCCGTCCCAAGAGCATGGCCATCATGAGCGAGATCTCCGGTGTGGTCTCTCAGGACGACACCAAGAAGAACGTGGTCATCAAGGTCACCGGCAAGGACGAGAACGGTGCAGAGGAAGTCAAGAGCTACTCCATCCCGTTCACCCAGCATTCCCGCGTAATGCCCGGCGACCGTGTGGAGAAGGGCGACATCATCACCCGCGAGGGCGTGCTGTACCCGCAGGATATTCTGGCCATCAAGGGTCTGGAGGACGTGCAGAACTACCTGATCAACGAGGTCCAGAAGGTCTACCGTCTGCAGGGCGTTGAGATCAACGATAAGCATATCGAAGTCATCGTCCGTCAGATGTGCCGCAAGGTGCGTGTGACCGACTCCGGCTCCTCCAACTTGATCGGCGGTGCTCTGGCAAGCCGTCTGGAGGTGGAGAACATCAATGCCGATCTGCAGAAGCGCATTGATGCAGGCGAAGAGGGCCTGAAGCTGGTAGAGTATCAGCAGGTGCTGCTGGGCATCACCAAGGCTGCTCTGGCCAACGACTCCTTCCTGTCTGCCGCTTCCTTCCAAGAGACCACCCGCGTGCTGACCGAGGCTGCCATCAAGGGCAAGGTCGACCCGCTGGCCGGCCTGAAGGAGAACGTCATCATCGGTAAGCTGATCCCCGCCGGTACCGGTCTGCCGGAGGTGCGTGAGGATCTGAAGAACCGTGAGGCTGAGCGCGATGCCGAGATCGCAGCCGAGCTGGCTGCCTCCGCACAGTAAGCGCAGCATCCGTCAGGATCTGATCAGTTAAACAAAGCCGCTCCGCGGGCGAAAGCCTGCGGAGCGGCTTTTGCGTGCATAAAGCAGCGCAGCAGGGGAGGGAAAATGCATTTATTCTGCCAAAAACTGTCTGAAAGAAAAAATCTGGAATAAATACAAAAAAATTTGCAAAAACTGTTGACATCCGGCCGCAAAGCGGGTATTATATAACTGTTGCGCGTCCCTCATGGGGATAGTGCGGCAAAAAAGTCGGAAAATGCTTCCGATGTTCATCATTAAGAAAGGAGAAACAAAATGCCTACTTTTAACCAGCTTGTACGCAAAGGCCGTGAGGTCCTGACTACCAAGAGCACCGCTCCCGCTCTGCAGAAGACTTATAACTCTCAGAAGAAGCAGTACTCTGATCTGAGCAGCCCCCAGAAGCGTGGTGTCTGCACTGCAGTTCGTACCATGACCCCCAAGAAGCCTAACTCTGCTCTGCGTAAGGTTGCTCGTGTCCGCCTCACGAATGGTATCGAGGTCACCTCTTACATTCCCGGTATCGGCCATAACCTGCAGGAGCACTCCGTCGTGCTGATCCGTGGCGGCCGTGTTAAGGACCTGCCCGGTGTGCGTTACCACATCATCCGTGGTACCCTGGATACTCAGGGTGTGGCAGGCCGTAATCAGGCCCGCTCCAAGTACGGCGCAAAGCGTCCTAAGGCCGGTGCTGCAAAGAAGTAATTGAGGACAACCGCCATAAACGGCTTTCCATTATATAAATAACAAGTCCGCTTGTAAAGCGGAGGGCAACAGTTTATGTAAAGGTCAGCTCTTTGTGACACAACGGGAGTTTTATTACTTTCGAGTACCGATGATATCATTCTGTGAAGGAGGGAAGAAAGATGCCTAGAAGAGGTAACATTGCTAAGCGCGATGTCTTAGCTGATCCTATTTACAATTCCAAGATGGTCACCCGCCTGGTCAACAGCGTCATGCTGGATGGCAAGAAGGGCGTCGCTCAGAAGATCGTTTACGAGGCTTTCTCCATGATTCAGGAAAAGACCGGCAACGATCCTCTGGAGACTTTCGAGAAGGCGATGGAGAACATCATGCCCAGCCTCGAGTGCAAGACCCGCCGTGTTGGCGGCGCTAACTACCAGGTTCCCCTGGAGGTCAGCCCCGCTCGCCGCGAGACTCTGGGTCTGCGCTGGCTGACTGCCTACAGCCGCACCCGTGGTGAGAAGACCATGGCACAGCGTCTGGCTGCTGAGATCATGGATGCTGCCAACAACACCGGTAACGCCGTGAAGAAGCGTGAGGACACTCACAAGATGGCAGAAGCTAACAAGGCTTTCGCTCATTTCCGTTATTGATCTGTTCTGTAGGAGGTTAATTTCATGGCTACACCCAGAGAAGTTTCTCTTCAGATGACGAGAAATATCGGCATTATGGCTCATATCGATGCCGGCAAGACGACCACTACCGAGCGTATCCTGTACTACACCGGTATCAACCATAAGATCGGTGAGGTCCACGATGGCGGTGCCACGATGGACTGGATGGTTCAGGAGCAGGAGCGTGGTATCACCATCACTTCCGCTGCTACCACCTGCTACTGGTCTCACTCTGAGACCCAGAAGGATCCGGTCGCGTTCAAGAAGAATCGTCACCGCATCAACATTATCGACACTCCGGGCCACGTGGACTTCACTGTTGAGGTCCAGCGCTCTCTGCGCGTTCTGGACGGTTCTGTGACCGTTCTGGCCGCAAAGGGTGGTGTCGAGCCTCAGTCTGAGACCGTTTGGCGTCAGGCTGATGAATACAAAGTCCCCCGTATGGTGTACGTCAACAAGATGGACACCATGGGTGCTGACTTCTTCCGCTGCATCAAGATGCTGCATGATCGTCTGCACGCCAACGGCGTGGCCATCCAGCTGCCTATCGGTCAGGAGGATACCTTCCGCGGTATCGTTGACCTGGTCGATATGAACGCTGAGGTCTACTACGACGACATGGGCAACGATATGCGTACCGAGCCCATCCCCGAGGATATGGTCGAGCAGGCTGAAGAGTACCGTAACATTCTGGTCGAGGCTGTTGCCGAGAACGACGAAGAGCTGATGGAGAAGTACCTTGAGGGCGAGGAGATCACCCGCGAGGAGCTGAAGAAGGCCATCCGCAAGGAAACCATTGCAAATACTCTGGTTCCCGTTGTCTGCGGCTCTTCCTACAAGAACCGCGGTGTGCAGAAGCTGCTGGACGCTATCGTTGACTATATGCCCGCTCCTACCGATGTTGAGGACATCAAGGGTGTGAATCCTGAGACCGAAGAGCAGGAGACCCGTCCGTCTTCCGACGACGCTCCCTTCGCAGCTTTGGCTTTCAAGATCGCTACCGACCCGTTCGTTGGTAAGCTGGCATACTTCCGTGTGTACTCCGGTAAGGTTGAGGCAGGTACTACTGTTTACAACTCTGTGAAGGACAGCAAGGAGCGTATGGGTCGCATCCTGCAGATGCACTCCAACCACCGCAAGGATATCGACTGCTGCTATGCAGGTGATATTGCTGCTGTTGTCGGTCTGAAGAACACCACCACTGGTGATACTCTGTGTGATGAGAATCATCCCATCATTCTGGAGTCCATGAAGTTCCCCGAGCCCGTTATCCGCGTTGCTATCGAGCCTAAGACCAAGGCTGGTAACGAGAAGATGGGCATCGCGCTGGCAAAGCTGGCCGAAGAGGATCCGACCTTCAAGACCTACACTGACGAAGAGACCGGTCAGACCATCATCGCCGGTATGGGCGAGCTGCATCTGGAGATCATCGTCGACCGTCTGCTCCGCGAGTTCAAGGTGGAGGCCAACGTGGGCGCGCCCCAGGTGGCCTACAAGGAGACCATCAAGAAGTCTGTCGAGCAGGATACCAAGTATGCCCGTCAGTCCGGCGGTAAGGGCCAGTACGGCCACGTCCGCATCACCGTGGAGCCCAACGAGTCCGGTAAGGGCTATGAGTTCCTCAATGAGATCACCGGCGGCGTCATCCCCAAGGAGTATATCCCTGCCATCGACGCCGGTATCCAGGGCGCAATGCTCTCCGGCACCGTGGCCGGTTACCCCGTGGTGGACGTGAAGGTTACCCTGTACGACGGTTCTTATCACGAAGTGGACTCCTCCGAAATGGCATTTAAGATCGCCGGCTCTATGGCCTTCAAGGAGGCCTGCCGCAAGGCTGATCCCGTCCTGCTGGAGCCCATCGGCGAGCTGAAGGTCACCATCCCCGACAGCTACATGGGCGACGTCATCGGCGATCTGAACAAGCGCCGGGGCCGCGTCATGGGTATGAATCCCACCGGCGACGGCGAGCAGGTGCTGGAGGCCGAGGTCCCCATGGCCGAGATGATGAGCTATGCCATCGACCTGCGCTCCATGACCCAGTCCCGCGGCACCTTCACCTTCAACTTCGTCCGCTACGAGGATTGCCCCGCCGCGGCGCAGGAGAAGGCTATTGCCGAGGCTAAGGCGCTGGCCGAGGCCGAGTAAATT
>OGNI01000683.1_pt1 | contig 23572 bp, 12 predicted proteins | sample 1573421 | NCBI WGS metagenome assembly OGNI01 (sample SAMEA2581928, study PRJEB24529) | metagenome | biome: Human gut stool | place: China | collected 2011
ACATTAATGAACCTAAAACTAAACAGTTCAATGTACTTGAGATAGGATGTGACTGTGGAGCAACTTTATTAGAAATACATAATATTTTTCCTAATTGTTCCATACGAGGCTATTATTATCCGATAATCTTTTCTGCAATATGAATATATCCGATGTGCAAAGATAAACAATATATCGATGTGTTGTGTGTGCGTATGCGCACTATTTTTGTGCGGTATGGCACACGCTCAATTTACATCATACAGAAGTATAACATTGTAATACAAAGCATTACATCTTTGGCATAAGATTTGAATCTCTTCTACCAAAAGGAACATACTATGTACAAAAAAATACTTTTATTATTAATAGCTTGCGGAACTCTTATAACTATTGATGCGCAGGAACACACTATGGAGTTGACATTAGGTCAGACCATAGAGCGTGCCCGCCGACAATCACCCGATGCGCAAACAGCCCAACACAGTTTTCGTTCCGCCTACTGGAACTACAAATATTATCGGGCCAACTATTTGCCCGCCTTGAAATTAACTTCCGATCCGTATCTGAATCGTGCCATCAACAAAATTACAATGAGCGATGGTAGCGTGAAATTTGTGGAACAAAACTTATTAAGTACCGACCTCACCTTAAGCCTGACACAGAATATTCCTTGGACAGGTGGTACACTGTTCGTGGAAACTTCTGCCCAGCGGCTTGATTTATTTAGTGACAACTCTACCTCCTGGCAGACATCACCCATAAACGTCGGCTATAGTCAGTCTCTTTTTGGATATAATAGTCTGAAATGGAATCGTCGTATCGAACCATTGCGTTACCAGGAAGCCAAGAAAACTTATGTGGAAACCCTGGAGCTCGTTGCTGCCAATGCTACGCAGAAATTCTTTGCCCTTGCCACTGCACAAAGCAACTACGAAATAGCTTCTACCAACTATGCCAATGCAGACACCTTATATACATATGCACAAGGGCGCTATAATATAGGTACCATTACCGAAAACGAGATGCTACAATTGGAACTTAATAAGCTGACCGAAGAGACAAATCGTATGAATGCCCATATCGAAGTAGAAAATTGCATGCAAGAGCTCCGTTCGTATCTCGGTATCCAGGAGGATATATTGATCAAAGTAGATGTCAGCGATCATGTTCCCAATCTTCACATAGACCTAAGCACAGCTTTAATCACAGCACGTCAAAACAGCCCGGATATACTGGACATGCAGCGACGCAAGCTGGAAAGCGAAAGCCGGGTAGCCAGTGCCCGTGCCAATGCCGGACTGAAAGCCGATCTTTACTTGCGTTTCGGACTGACTCAGACCGGCAATAAACTGAAAGACGCTTATCACAATCCCTTGGACCAACAATATGTCACCCTCGGCATTAGTCTGCCTATATTGGATTGGGGACGTGGCAAAGGACAGGTCCGGGTAGCCCGTTCTAATCGTGACTTAACTTATACTCAAGTAGAGCAGGATAAGACAGACTTTGAACTGAATGTCCGCAAACTGGTGAAACAATTCAATTTACAATCCCAGCGCGTACATATTGCCGCCCGCACCGATGAGACGGCTCAACGACGTGCAGATGTAGCCCGACGACTTTATATCCTGGGAAAGTCTACCGTACTCGACCTCAATGCTTCCATCAGTGAAAAAGATGCCGCCCGACGAAATTACATCACTGCACTATATAACTACTGGAGTTTATACTACACCCTCCGCAGTATCACACTTTATGATTTTGAAGTAGATGCACCGCTGACAGAAACAGAAAGAATAGAGGAAGTGATGGACAAGATGATAAAAAAATAAAGGGACATATTATAAACTTGACTATAAATTGTAAAACAATAAAGATATTATGGATATTAAACTCGAAAAGAAGCCTTGGTACATCCGCTACCGCTATTACCTAGCAGGAGGAATTCTATTCCTTGCTTTCATTATTTACGTTATCATCCTTTCTGCCGGTCCCAGCAAGCTTCGCATCGACCAGGAGAATGTGCAGATTGCCGAAGTCAAAAATGATAAATTCATGGAATATGTAGACGTGGAAGGACTTATACAACCCATCCTCACCATTATCGTTAATGCCCGTGAATCAGGAAGTGTAGACCGTATAGTAGGCGAGGAGGGAAGTTTACTTCAAAAAGGAGATACAATCCTTGTGCTCGAAAACCCTGATCTGATACACAACATTGAAGAACAACGTGATGATTTGGAGAAGCAATTGATTTCTTTCCGTGAAAAAGAAATTGAGATGGAACAGAAGAGCCTGACCCTCCAGCAACAAACTTTGCAAACCAACTATGAGTTGGCCCGTCTTCAAAAAAGTTTCAATCTTGATAAAGAAGAATATAAAATGGGGATAAAAAGTAAAGCTCAACTGGAAGTTGCCGAAGATGAGTATAATTATAATGTAAAGAAAGCAAAGTTACAACGCGAGAGTTTGCGTCAGGATTCTGTTGTTGCCATTATCCGCAAAGACCTGATTCATAATGATCGGGAACGTGAACGTAAAAAGTATGAACGCGCTTGCGAACGACTGGATAATTTAGTTATTAAGGCTCCCGTAGCCGGACAACTCAGCTTCGTGAAAGTAACTCCGGGGCAGCAAGTATCATCCAACCAAGGTATTGCCGAAATCAAGGTACTAGACCAATATAAAATACACACTTCACTCAGTGAATACTACATAGACCGTATCACTACAGGGCTTCCCGCCACAATTAATTATCAGGGGCGTAAATATCCACTCCGTATTACAAAGGTAGTTCCCGAAGTAAAAGACCGCACTTTCGATGTCGACTTAGTATTTACCGGAGAGATGCCCGACAATGTACGTGTAGGAAAGAGCTTTCGTGTACAGATAGAGTTGGGACAACCCGAACAGGCCATCGTTATCCCACGCGGTAATTTCTATCAGGCTACCGGTGGTCAATGGATTTACAAACTAAACGCATCCAAAACGAAAGCAATTCGTGTCCCTCTCAGTATCGGACGCCAGAATCCCCAGCAATACGAGATTACAGACGGTTTACAGCCGGGAGATTGGGTTATTACGACGGGATATGATAACTTTGGCGAAGCGGAAGAACTGATATTAAAATAAGGAACAAATACAGCATCATCAGAGAATAGCAAAATAACAGAAAGAGATTAATATAATAAAGACTGAAATATGAAAACACTCAAATATGCCTGGCGCTTCCTGATACGCTCCAAATCATATACGATTATTAATCTACTGGGGCTGGCCTTCAGTCTGGCATGTTGCATTATTCTATTCCGCTATATTCACAGGGAATTGACAGTGGATAGCCATTGCATTGACCGGGAACAGGTTTATGGTGTCAAAGCGGATATGGGTGGCAATAAATATTTAAGTATGCTTATTAATAGGGGAGATAGCAGCCTTATCGATCAACGCTACATCAATAAGCAGAGCAACTTCATTCCGTTGGAGAAAGACCATATAATGGTTGGGGCAAATCGGTTTCCTTCGCGAATCATCGTAACAGACAGTATTTTTTTTCAGCTATTCCGCTACCCGGTGGTGCAGGGAAATATTACATTACCTTCTCCGCACTCCGCTTTAGTTACAGAGGCATTTGCCCACAAGCTCTTCGGTAAGGAGAATCCGGTAGGTAAAATCATCCGTTGTTCTAATGGAAAGGACATAACCATTGAGGGTGTATTGGGTAATCCCGGAAACAAGACTTTCCTGCAGTTCGATGTAGTATTGTCTAAAGCCTTATCTGATAATTGGGAACGTATGGCTATAGACTTGTTTTCATTCATGCCGGGCACTGATATAAATAAGCTAAACAAAACAGGTAGTATCCCAAGATATATAAACTCGCCCGAAAGCGGTGATATGCGTACTTATACTTATTCTTTGATTCCCGTCAAACAATTCTATTGGGATAGCTCCATCAGTAATGAGGAGACATTGATGTTCTCTGCCGGCAGCTATTCCCATCTGTGGATTATGATAGGAGTATGCCTATTAGTGCTATTAGCAGGTATTATTAATTTCATCAATATCTATCTGGTTGTCATGCTCCGGAGGGGAAAAGAATACGGATTGAAAAAGGTGTTCGGTGCAAGGGGTAAAGAACTATTTCTTAATATATGGATAGAGAATACTTTGTTGGTATCAGCCGCTATGCTCATAGCTTGGGTGTTTGTAGAAGTAAGTACTGTGCCAGTGAGAAATCTTTTCAATCATCAGTTTAGCTATACGACATTTGACTGGCAATTATCATTAGGCATATTGGTAGTACTCCCATTGGTTACTTCTCTTTATCCATTCATCAAATACAATTATACTCCCCCTATTGTCTCCATCCGTTCTATAGGTTCGGAAAGTCGTTCAATACATTCACGGATCCTATTTCTGGGGATTCAGTACGTACTCACTTTTTTATTGGTAGTAATCTCGCTTTATTTCAATAATCAGTTGAATATGTTGCTTAGTACCGAACCGGGGTTTCGTACCAAAGATATTATCATTGCTCAGCTGACTTACGAATCAAAGGATTTTAATACTTACACGGAAGAGAGCATGAAACAACAGCAGGAGCGAGTGAACGCATTAAATAAGGAGCTTTCTTCCTGTCCCTATATAGAAGATTTTGAGACTAGCTATATTGACATTCTTAAAGGAGATTATGGCAGTGATTATATAAACGAGCAAGGGAAGAAGATCTACCTGAATATGCGTCTTGCCACGCCTCATTTTTTTCGGGTCTATGATATTAAATTTATCGAAGGCAAGCTCCCCGATTTATCAGATAAAGGCTTTTTCGGAGTTCTGGTGGTGAATAAGGCAGCTATGAAAGCCTTAAACTACACCACTTGTCAGGGTGTCAGCATAGAAAATCCCCTGAAAAGAGGAAACGAATCCAAAACCCAACCCATTGTAGCGGTGGTAGATGATTACTACAACGGACATTTAACTTTAGGAAAGAAACCTACTGTTTATATGGTGAGCAATCAGATGAGCGGCGATGTCTATCAGATAGCCTGTGTGCCGGGTAAAAAGAAAGAAGTGCTTGAGTTCCTACGTAAAACGGAATTAAAGATTTATGGCAGTGAAGATTTTGAATACAGCATTCTGGAGGAAGACGTAAAAGCAATCTATGCCCAGGACAGACAAACAAGCATTATTTATTCCGTTTTTGCTTGTATTGCGATTATAATTGTAGGTCTCGGGCTATTCGGTATTTCTCTGTTTGATATCCGACAGCGATATCGGGAAATAGCCATCCGCAAAGTAAACGGAGCACAATTGAGAAATCTGTATGTAGTTCTGTTCCGCAAGTACATTTGGGTAATAGGAATTTCCATATTGATTACCATACCTTTATCCTATTACCTGATATACATCTATACGCAAGATTTTGTAGTGAAAGCTCCTATCAGCATATTCATTTATTCCATAGCCATACTGATAGTTTCTGGCATTTCGTTAGGTACATTGCTCTGGCAAGTGAATAAAGCTGCACGGATTAATCCGGCAAAAATTATGAAAAGCGAATAAGAAATAAAATATAACTAAAATATAGAAAGACTGAAATATGAAAACACTCAAATACGCCTGGCGCTTCCTGATACGCTCCAAGTCATATACGATCATTAATGTCATTGGTCTGGCACTCAGCCTGGCATGTACCATCATATTAGTACGCTACATTCACCGTGAGTTGCAAGTGAACACGCACTGCACCCATGCTGAAAGGACTTTTATCCCGCTACGGGAAATTGATGGCAATGTATTCCCTGGCAGTGTGAATAAAGACAGTGGTGCGGATACGGCTTACTACGCTCCCGAAGCCATAGAAAAGAGAAGTTACTTCATCACACTGGACAATGACAATGTAACCATCGATGAGAAACCTTATACCGTCCAAGCATTGGTAGCAGACACAGCATTCTTGCACTTCTTTCACTACCCATTGAAAGGTAAACACATAGAAGCGCCTGAAGAAGTACTCATTACCCGTCAGTTTGCCAAACGTGTGTTCGGAGATAAGAATCCTATAGGACAAACGATAGGATACTCCGGAGGCAAGCTGTTGACGATCTGTGGTATATTGGAAGAACCGGCATGCAAATCTTCGCTAACATTTGATATACTGATAAATCTGGAACTGAAAACCAGAAGAGAGTGGAGCAAAATGTATATAGAAATCCTGCGTTTTATGCCCGGAGTAGATGTAGATGCCATTAATGCTATCAGCCATGTGAAGCGACAAACAGAATGGGGATATATGGTGAGTTACGACTTTATTCCTGTCAGTCAACTCTACTGGAATAAGGGATTGGCTGCCATGGCCGATCAACCGAATATGTGGCATTACAGCAGTCGTTCGCACATTCTGGTACTTATGGGAGTATGCCTGTTATTATTGCTGGCAGGCATACTAAACTTCGTCAACATCTATCTGGTTTTTATGCTGAAACGTTCCAAGGAGTATGGTATCAAGAAAGTATTCGGCATCCGTGGACGTGCACTCTTCCTCCAGTTATGGACGGAAAATATGTTGATGATCGTCATCTCGCTGCTGCTGGCCTGGTTCTTTATCGAAATATTTTCGGGATATGCCAGCAGGTTGCTGGGCAGCGATGTACCTTATACGGCTTTCGACTGGCAACTGTCGCTCGGTGTGCTGGTGCTTTTGCCATTACTCACTACTGTATATCCTTTTATCAAATACAATTATCTGCCACCCATCGTGTCCATACGTTCCATCGGAAGTTCACGGCATTCTGTCGCTACACGTACGGTTTTCCTGTTTATCCAGTATAGCATCACTCTTTTGCTGATAGTCCTCTCTCTATACTTCAGCAGCCACCTCCGTTTCCTGCAAAATACCCCTCCGGGATTCAAGACGGAAGGCATACTTTATGCCAATCTGATTCCTACCCCCAAGAGCTGGGGAGGTGAAAGTGAAGCCGAAAGAAAACAGCGCTGGCAGAATACGACTACCATCCGGCAAAAACTGGATGAATGTCCTTTCATAGAACGGTGGTTCTGTGGCGATCCCTCGCAAAGTGGCATCCTCAGTAGCGGAGGCAGTACGACGCTTATTAATGATAAAGACGTGAAGCTAAATATGATGGTGATGTATATACCGGCGGATTTCTTCAAGCTGTATGAACTGCAAGCAGTACAAGGTACATTGCCGGGGAAAGTGGAGGCAAAGGATTATTCAGAGAATGTAGTTGTCATGAATGAGGCAGCTTTGAAAGCATTCGGTTATACGAAGCAGGAAGAAGCATTCGTAAGAGGAGAACAGGCACTCTGGATTACTTCCTCAATGGACGGAAAAATAGTAGAAGGCGGCCTGTCTTTGATGCCTGTAGGAACTGTCATCAAAGATTACTATACCGGCCATCTTACAGCCGGAAAGAAACCCGTGGTATACATCGTGACACCCGGTTACGGTGGAGCACAATTCCAAATAGCCTGTAAGGTCGGTAAGGAGAAGGAACTTATCAAATATTTGCAAGACACAAGAAAGGAGATTTTTCATGCGGAAGAGTTCGACTATCACTGGCTGAAAGAAGATGTTCAGGCCCTGTATGACGACGACCGCCGTGTAGCAACCGTGTTTACATTGTTTGCCACCATCTCTATTTTTGTCTCGGCATTGGGATTATTCGGACTTTCCTTATTCGACATCCGCCAACGCTACCGCGAGATAGCCATCCGCAAAGTGAATGGGGCACAATTGAAAAATCTGTATTCCGTTCTATTCCGCAAGTATATATGGGTGATAGCCGGTGCAGCATTGCTGACCATACCTTTATCTTATTATCTGATATACATCTATACACGGGATTTTATAGTGAAAGCTCCTGTTAGTATATTCATCTACCTGATCGCTATATTAGTGGTGGCAGGCATTTCGTTGGGAACATTGTTCTGGCAGGTGAATAAAGCAACCCGCATCAATCCGGCAACAATCATGAAAGCAGAATAAAGAGGTTAGTTATGATACACCATTATTTAAAAATAGCATATCGGAATCTGTTGAAGTACAGAACGCAAAGTATCATCAGTATCATCGGACTGGCAATCGGTCTGGCATGTTTTGCACTGTCTACATTCTGGGTGCAATATGAAATGACTTATGATGATTTCCATAAGGATGCAGAACGCATTTATTTGGTACGAATGGACGATTGCCACTTTGGAGGGCACTACTCTGACTTTGTGCCCTACGCGTTGGGGAATCATTTAAAAACGACTTACACTGAAATAGAAGATTTCTGTGCATCAGGTCAGAATACTCTATTCATTAAAAATGGGAAACAGATTACGGAATATCCGATGTTAATGCCTGATACAACTTTCATCCGTATGATGGATATAAAAGTTCTGGAGGGTGACAACCAATTCTTTTTATCCACCTCACCGGAAAAGAGCGGGATAGCCATTACAGAAAAAGCTGCTCAAGACTTGTTCGGTACTACCAGAGTGATTGGAGAGACCATAACAGACAATAACCGTCGGTACGAGTATCGCATAAGCGCCATTGTCAGCGATTGGGGAGAGCATTCTAACTTTAAATATGCTTTTATGGGGCGTACCAATAATGATACTTCATGGGATAACGCCAATTACAGGATGCTGATAAAAATAAAGCCCGGAACAAATGTGGATGTACTTTTAGAAAAAATGAATCAGCACTTTCCGGATGAACTCAAAAAGAACAGCTATGGTGTAACCGGATATACACGTTTCTATCTGGAGCCCATTACCTCACTGCGTTATGCGGATGAATTTATTCGTGGAGACGAACAAATAGTACGGTTCCGTTACATTGTTTATTTCTCCATCACAGGAGTGCTTATCATTCTGTGCGCATTAATCAACTATTTAACGATTTATATCGACTGTTTTCGCTCGCGTAAACGGGAAATGGCACTACGCAAAGTAAATGGAGCATCCGAACGTTCGTTATTGGCATTACTTAGTACGGACTTTCTATTTACTATTCTATTGGCTTCACTCTTAGGGATGTTCTTCGTGGAATTACTAAAACCCTGGTTCTTGCAATATTCCATGATTGTCGATACAGATATATCCATTTATGGGAATTGCATATTATACGTCGCAGGTATGTCAGTATTGGCTTTTATAGTGGCGCTATGTTCTGTTTACCTATTCCGCCGTCACTCATTGCAGAATACACTTCATAGTACTCAAATGAGTATAATGGGACATATATGCCGTAAGGGAAGCATTGTAATACAGCTTGTTGTTTGCCTTACATTTATACTTTGTACTGTCATTATGCAAATGCAACTTTATCATTTGCGTAATGTAGATATGGGAATGGATTATCGGAACCGTGCTTCCCTGGGCATCTGGATGAATGTGGACATGAATGTATGGGCAGAGAAGATAAAAGCGTTACCCATGGTAACTGAAGTTGTACGGCCTGTTTACTGGCCGCTCATCAGTATGGGTTCTTATTCAGCTTTTGAGGTAGATTCCTGGGACGGATTGAATGGGACAACTGAAAACCCAATGGGTATAGATGAGATTCTGGCAGGAGAGGAGTTCTTCAAATTCTATAACATGCAACTGGTAGCAGGAGAATGGATATCGGATAAGTCGGATGTCCGTGAAGTTAATATCATGGAAACGACAGCACGCACTATGGGATGGACACCTGAAGAAGCTATCAGCAAACACATCTTTTACTGCAATAAAGAAGTGGAACCTATGACTGTGATCGGAGTCATAAAAGACTGTGCATACAGATCGCCTTCCAAGGACCTGCCTCATACTGTATTTGTCAATACCAATAAATCACAGTGGATGTGGCCGCGTTGCTTTGTCCTCTTCAAGTATAAACCGGGAACTTGGGAAGAATGTCGTCGTAGCATCGAGGAAATGCAGCAAGCTGAACTTCCCGACCGCAAATTATTTCTGGACAGCGAGGAAGAACGATATAATAAGTACCTGCAATCAGAAGATGCATTATCCAGTCTATTGGGATTCTCTGCAATTGTTTGTATCCTGATATCTATATTCGGCATATATTCATTGGTATCATTGACATGCGAACAACGCCGGAAAGAAATAGCTATCCGCAAAGTAAATGGGGCTACCATCAGCAATATCCTGAGCATCTTCTTTAAAGAATACGCAATGCTATTGATCGTATCTTCATTGATAGCTTTCCCTGCCGGTTATACTATTATGAAGCACTGGATAGAGACGTACAATCGTCAGGTAAGTATAGGAGCATTACCGTTCATCCTCATTTTTGCAGGGATAGCAATGGTTATCACCATAAGTATCAGCTGGCGCGTATGGCAGGCAGCACGGCAAAATCCGGCGGAAGTGATTAAAGAATAAAAACGATTTGTCCTTTGGGAGTATAAAATTATAAGAAGCAATGTCGTGATGCAGAACTAGCAATCTCGTAATGTGGAATATTGCTAGTTTTGCATCACGACATTGCTTCTTATGTTCCGTTTAAGGCAGGGGTTGACTATGCCTTGACTTACCATAATATTTCTCACGTGCTTTTATTTAATAAATATAACAAATCCAAGACTAATAAAAGGCTTGTTAGGGTTCAAAATAGGGTCAGGGTCACTTATAGCCCCATTTGCAGGTGATTTTTAATTTCACTAGTCAATATTGCATTGATATACAGATAGTTGATTTTAGACGGTTTTTGCAAAAAACAAATTCCCGTAGATTCGAAATATTGTAATGCGAACGATTCTTTATGAGTAAATGTTTGATACAAAAAACAGAAAAGTGAAGCAAAAGTAATAAAGAGTGGATTATAAAATCTGATTCCTTGGTAATTTGACGCCATATCAGTGCTTTTATTTTACACCCACTTAAAATATTCTATTCATTTGAGCAGAATTTGGGGGTATAAGTGACCCTGACCCTATTTTGAACCCTTCCATACTATACATTCGTCTTCCTTTAAGACATAAACAGCTGATATACAACCAGTAATTATCAGAATATTACTTTATCCATAGTTTTATTTAATACACGCCACTTTAGAGAAAAGTAAGCCTCGTCTTTCTAATTATCAAAAGAAAAAACGAGACATATATTCGCAGCTAAATTATCACTCCATCAAGAGTTAAAAAGTTATAGTCAGAGCCTATAGCTACCCTCTATGGTCTTAAATGTATCATTTGTGCGAATATGCACTATTTTTGTGCAGTATAGCACACTGATTTCAGATTGTAAAACCAGGCAAATATTTAATAATCTACAAGTTACAATTTTGGCACAAAATTTGAAACCTTAATATGAAAGATTCTATAAAAGCCATCAAAAGTAAATGAAATATGAGAGAATGTAGAACTATGATACAACATTATTTCAAAATAGCATTTCGTAATATACTAAAATATAAAACACAAAGTATTATTAGTATTCTTGGCCTGGCAGTCGGCTTTACCTGCTTTGCCCTTGCCAACCTGTGGATACATTATGAAATGACGTATGATGCTTACCACGAAGGAGCAGACCGGATGTATATCCTTTGCAAGGAAAGCGTATTTGGAGTAAACGGGTACTCCACTTCCATGCCATACCCGGCATCGACTCTGCTAAAAAATGACTTTCCTGAAGTAGAAGCAACGTGTGCCTATACCAGATGGGGACAGGAAACAGATGTTAAAGCAGACGGTCGTGTGGTAAGGACATGTGAAATGCAGGCAGACTCATGTTTTATGAACATGTTTAATATTTCCGTTCTGTCAGGAAGTATGGACTTTATGTATTCAGATGAAAAGATAGCTTTAACAGAAGATGTAGCTATGCGTTTGTTCGGTTCTGTGGATGTGCTGGGTAAAGAAGTTAAAAACTACAACGACGACACAAGGACGGTTTGCGCCATTCTCGCAAATCTCAATCACAGTAATATGACATCCGGTTGCTGGGGGCAGGGAGAATACTTTCGCAAATGGCAGAATGATTGGTATAATGGAAGCTTCGAAATCATTATCAAGTTACGTAAAGGGACCGATCCGATAGCCTTTCAGAGAAAACTTGCTGCAAATGAAACGAAAGCCGATCCAAGAGATCCTCATGGAGTGTTTGAAAATATTCGGCTAATTCCACTCGACGAGTATCACTATTCATCAATTAACAGATACAAGTCTTTTCAATTCTATTATCTGATACTGTTTTCCGTAGCCGGAGCTTTGGTGATTCTTTGTTCTCTCTTCAATTATCTCTCTCTGTTCATTACTCGCATGAGAATTCGTAGCCGTGAGATAGAGCTGCGTAAAGTATGCGGTTCCTCCATCGGAGGTGTAGTTATTCTACTTTTTATAGAATATTTGTACATCATATTACTATCTGGCATATTGGGTATGGCTTTGGTTGAGATGGCCTTACCTGCCTTTAAGAAAATGTCCGGTGTATCCGGAAATATTTATGGAGAATCACTGCTTTATTTTGTGGGAATTCTCTTACTGTCTTTGCTTTTGTTAGTGCCATTCGCCATCAGGCGGTCGCACATCCGGAATACCGGAAATAAGTATATGCTCCGTAAAGTAAGCATTGCATTTCAGTTAGCGATAGGGCTTCTTGTCACATTCTGTATAATAGTCATGATGAAGCAAATCTACTATCTTACGAATACGGATCTGGGATGGGAAAGAAAAAATATAGCTTCTATCAATCTTTTATATCCGGATAAAGATTTTGAAACCATTGCTGATAAGATAAAGCAATTCTCATGCACAAAAGAGGTCATAACCGGACATTGTTGTTTATTGCCCAAGTCATCAGGTTTTTCACAAAGCTTCAAAAATTGGGATGGGAAAGAAGATGGTATGAAAAGCATAGATATGCTGAGTTTGTGGAATTGTGAAAAGATCGTATCTTTCTACAATCTGCAACTGCTGGAAGGGGAAATGGTAAAACCAACAGAAACTAATAAAATCATGATTAACGAGTCGGCAGTAAAAGCACTTGGAATGAGTGAACCGATTGGAAAGAAGCTTTATCTGGATAATAGAGCATGGACCATTACAGGCATAATCAAAGACTTCCACATCACAGCTCCAACAGAACCGGTACCGCCTTATACTCTAATTACAGAAGATATTCTTAAAAACTCCGGATTTTCTATAGGGAAAGGACAAATACTAATCAAGTTTCATGATGGTAAATGGAAAGAACTTAAAAATCGGATAGATAGCATATTCACTTATGAATATCCGGAAGTGCGATATAAGTTATATAATACAGAAGAGGAGTATACCGGCTATCTGAAATCAGAAGATGCACTGATAAAGTTACTGAGTTTTATCGCTATTGTTTGTATGCTGATCGCCGCTTTCGGCATATTCTCTCTTGTTACACTAAGTTGTGAACAACGGCGCAAAGAAATAGCTGTACGCAAAGTAAATGGAGCTGCCATTAAAGATATTCTTCTTATGTTTGTGAAGGAATATATGCTCTTACTGATTATAGCATCTGTCATCGCATTCCCTGTAGGGTATGTGCTGATGAAGCGTTGGCTTGAAAACTATGTAGAACAAACAGTTATCAGTGCCTGGATATATTTTGCTATATTCGGTGGCATAATGATCGTTATTTTTGCATGTATCGGTTGGCGGGTATGGCAGGCGGCGCGGCAGAATCCGGCGGAAGTGATAAAAAGTGAATAATAGAAAAATCAAAGACCATGATACAGCATTATTGCAAGATAGCGTTTCGTAATATACTGAAATACAAAATACAGAGTATTATCAGTATTATAGGTTTGGCAGTAGGATTTACTTGCTTTGCACTCTCAAATCTGTGGATACACTACGAAATTACGTATGACAAATTCTACGAAGGTGTGGAACGAACTCATTTGCTTTATCAAGAAGCCACTTTTAGTGAATCAACATTCAGCACATACAGTTCATATATGTTAGCTACTACACTTCGGCAAGAATTTCCGGAAGTAGAAGCCGCATGTGCAGTTTACCAAAGAGAAACAGGACTGAAAACCAAGGAGGGGAAAACGGCAAAAGTTAATTGCATGTATGCCGACTCCACATTTTTAGAGATGTTCCAACCTACCTCCATATTATCCGGAAGCATGGAATTCCTTTATTCTAATAATAAAATTGCATTAACAGAGGAGACTGCTATGTCATTATTCGGTTCAACAGAAGTTTTGGGACAAGAGATAAAGGCAAATGATACACCTAAGACAGTCTGTGCCATTCTGAAAAATGTAGAGAAACATAGTAATCTCTATTTTGCCGCATGGACAATGTCATCACAATTTCAAAAAGAAAAAAGCGAATGGGGAGTACATAGATTTCAAACCTACGTTCGGCTACGTAAAGGAGTGGATGCTACATCTTTTCAGGAAAAAATGAAGAACTACGAATCCGGAAACCAATGGTATCCCAAACCTCTCGAAAAATATAAGATAATTCCATTAACCCAATACCATTACTCTGCCATAAATGAAAAACTGACCCTTAAATTCAATTATTTAGTACTTTTCTCCATAGCAAGCGGCATGATTATACTTTGCGCATTGTTCAACTATCTCTCCTTGTTTATCACCCGTATGCGCACACGAAACCGGGAAATTGAATTAAGAAAAGTATGTGGTTCATCCATTCGGAATTTATTCATACTTTTTGGTACTGAATATTTATTTGTGCTGCTTTTATCCGGTCTTTTAGGAATGACGTTTATCGAATTATCGCTTCCGAAATTCAGAGAACTGTCCGAAATTAATGGAAATATTTATGGAGAATCATTCCTCTACTTTATAGGTATTCTTTTCATATCCTATATCCTATTAATACCTTTTATTGTCCGCCGATACTACAGGCAATCCGGCAATCTATTCCTATTCCGTAAATGCAGCATAGTATTCCAATTGATAATATGTATCTTATTTATCTTTTGCGTAAGCATTCTTATGAAACAACTCAATCACCTGGCAAATGGTGACATTGGTTGGGAAAGAAAGAATACAGCAGTATTAAGACAATATGTTTCTCCGGAATCTTATGCTGCCGTCAGTGCCGAAATAGATAAGATGCCATGTATTGTAGAGACACTGAAAGGATGTGAACCTTTATTTCCAAGATATAGTACACTGACTTACAGGATAAACAGTTGGGAAGGAAAGAAAAGCACGGATAAGGAAGATAGAGTAGATATCATCTGCATAAGAGAAGGGAGGGAATTTATCAATTTCTACAACCTGAAACTAATAGAAGGTGAAATGCTAAAACCGGATGATGCGGATAAGGCTATCATCAACGAGACTTGTGCAAGAAGATTAGGCTTAGATGATCCGATAGGTAAGAAAATCAATATTCACCAAGGAGTTACAATCGTCGGAATTGTAAAAGACTTCCATATCACAGCACCTACAATCCCGGCAGCACCTACTTTATTCTGCAATAAAGGAGGTCTGGGAGGTTCCGATTCCGATGCCAACTATGGTGATATATTGATAAAATATCGCGCAGGAACATGGGAGGATCTTAAAAAGCGAGTAGATGATGTATATGCCAAAATCTCAACTGGCAATAATGAATATCATTCTCTTCTCAATATAGAAGAGGAATATTCTAAGTTCCTGAAATCCGAAACGTTATTATTGAAGCTGCTTGGCTTTGCCTCAATTATTTGCGTACTCATTGCCGCTTTCGGAATATTCTCTTTCATTACGCTAAGTTGCGAGCAGCGGCGCAAAGAAATAGCCATCCGCAAAGTAAATGGAGCGTCTGTAAAAGAAATACTTGCTATGTTTGTAAAAGAGTACTTTATATTACTCGTTGCAGCATCAGTGATGGCATTTCCTATAGGATACGCTTTGATGAAAAAATGGCTGGAAAGTTATATAGAACAAACAACAATCAGTGCATGGATATATCTGGCTATATTTAGTGGGATAGGTTTACTTATTCTGTTATGCATTGGCTGGCGGGTATGGCAGGCAGCACGGCAGAATCCGGCAGAAGTGATAAAAAGTGAATAAATACATATATAATACGCCATAAAAAATGTTACAACACTATTTTCAAATAGCAATACGTCATTTGCTTAAATACAAAACGCAAAATCTTATCAGTATCGTAGGATTAGCAGTGTGTCTGCTTTGCTTCAGTATATGCATGTATTGCAGTCGTTTCTTTCTAAGTATTGACCAATGTTTTGAAAATCAGGATCATATTGCCGATATTGTTTTAAAGAGTTCAAACGGGGAGTTCTTCTCCGGAACTCCTGCTACGGTCTTTGAGCAATTGCAGGATATACCATTGAATGAAGTGGACATTTTAACACACATCGCTAATGCTGATCCACGTCCATACAATATAGAAATGAAAGACGGAAAGGAATATCCATTTACTGAAATGTCAACTATCGAAATTGATTCTTGTTTCCGCCAAGTATTCACTCCGAAGATTATAGCCGGTTCCTGGGATGTTGCGGTCCATACTCCCAATGCTATTATTATGATGGAAAGCACCGCACGCAAGGTTTTTGGTGAAAATGGTGATCCGATCGGTAAACGTATGGTACTGACCAAAAAACTAATGAGTTCACCAGATGCTACCACAAGTTCAGGCGGCACTGTCTATATCATCCAGGCAATCATAAAAGATATACCACAAAATAACAGCTTGAATTTTTGCAATAGAATTGATTTATTAGTGCTAAATGATAGTGAAGGTTTGTTCCAGAGTGAAAGTAGAAAGTTTATGACCGGTTGCTCCACTTTCGCTTTATTGCATAAAGGGAAAAGTGTACAACAACTGGAGGATCATCTTCGCGAACTTAATCTATCCAGCGATGCATTCCCTGATAATACGATTTGTGCAACTGCATTGGGGAAGGGAGCCTATAGTGCAACTTTCAGCCCTTACTTTATCAGTGTTACCACTGCATTAGGAATACTAATTTTACTTATCGGCCTTCTTAATTTTTTCCATTTCCTTACCGGCTCATTTCTTAACCGTAGCCGCGAATATAGTCTCCGTAAGGTATTAGGAAGCAGTAACTACCAACTGTTATCACAGCTTTTCATTCAATCGGCACTGATTATCTTATTAGCCTTTCTGATTACTTTTTGTTTAATTGAACTACTGGCTCCCTTTTTTCATCTTACGTTAGTAGTATTTACATTGGAAATAGACAAAACATCACTAATGAAGCAATGTTCCGAATATCTTATACTGATATTTCTACTGAATTTGCTCATTTGTACACTGACTGTTGCATATACCCATCGCATATCTATTCAAGAAGGGATCAAAGGCAATGTCAGACGTATGAGCAAACATTTTATACGGAACACTATGCTGTGCATTCAATTTTTCATCTGCTGGATATTCGTCACATTGGCAGTATCCCTTTATCTACAAACAGAGAAAACAACCTCCACGCTTTTTGGCACTCTTTCAAAAGAAGAGAAAGAATGTATTCTCAGTATTCCTCTGAACTACACCTTCATGAAAAATGAAGAGAAACTTGCCATTACAGAACGTATAGCACAACATTCGGGTGTGCAAGAGAAATTATTGTCAAATAACAATTATGCCGGTGGAATTTCTATTACCGGATTCCAATCTGAAGAGAACAACAGGGATTCTAATATCAACAGTAGTTTCATATATGCAGCTCCCAATTTTTTCCATTTCATGAATATTCCTCTGTTGAAAGGCAATAATCTGCAAAACAATACAGAAATGGTAATTGATGACGTTTTAGAAAAACGGATTCCCAAACCTATTTTAGGCAACATCTTGTATAACTTTAACGGTGGCTATACCGTCAAAGGCATTACATCTTCATTTATAACCAATGTATATTTTCAGAGCGAGAGTCTTTTCCGAAGTGAGGGTATGGCTTTCTTGCCACTTAAAATGGAAGGACCCATAGAATATTGCTACATTAAATGCCTGCCAGCTCAAGTAAAAGCCGTAGAAGAGTATGCATCCCAAGTGCTCCGTGAAGCACTTCCATACACTTTGTCCCCACAAATCAGTACGCTGCAACAAGATTTGGAAGAAATACAAGGATTGGAATCGAAAATGAAGAATATCATCCTATTTTTTGCAATAGTAAGTGTAATCATTACTTTACTGGGAGTATATTCAGCCATTACCCTTGATACTGAACACCGATGCAAAGAAGTAGCCATCCGTAAAGTTAATGGTGCGGGACTATGGCAAATACTTTATCTGTTCTTGCGCATGTATGTCCGGATATTAATAATAACAGCAGTGATTGCATTTCCACTGCTATACACAATACTGCAATTATGGAAACAAATGTATATTGTCTTCTTCAATGACGGTTTCTGCTTCTGGATTTGCATATTTATTGGGATAGTTCTCATGACTTTACTTACTGTCATATTCCGCATTTTGAAAATTGCAAAAATAAATCCGGTGGATATAATAAAGACCGAGTAAGTATAGAATTCATGTGCGGATATGCACTATTTTTGTGCACTATAGCACACTAATACTCTATAACAAAAACCAGTATATCATTAATAAATAGAAAGTTACATACTTGGCATAAGTTTTGAATATATAAAATATAAAATGTATATACCATGATATTCCATTATCTCAAAATAGCATTCAGAAACTTGTGTAAGCATAAGACACAAAATATCATTTCCATCATCGGATTGGCAGTAGGTTTACTCTGCTTCTGTGTCTGCATATATTGCAGTCGCTTTGTAGAAAGCACAGACCATTGTTTTGCTAATCATGATCGCATAGCAGAATTAAATCTCTATGACGGCAAGGCAGACAGATATTTTTCCGGTTCTCCGGTTCCTCTGGCCGAAGAATTGCGCACATGGGCTTTGGGAGAAACGGAAGCCATTTCATCCGTAACCTATCCTCGCGAACGCCCTTATTATGTAGAGTTATCTCCGGAAAAGACGCTACCTTATGAACTTGAAACGATTGAAATAGATACTTGCTACAATAAAATCTTCACTCCGGAAATGGTAGCAGGACATTGGAAAATGGCAAGTCAGTCTCTTAACTCCGTCATCCTGAGCCAATCTATGGCCATTAAAATATTCGGTAATGCAGAAAGTGCTATCGGCAAACACATGACTCTCATGAGAAGGCTCAATACTTCTCCTGAAAGCACCCCAAAAACAGGAGGTATCGTCTACACCATTCAAGCAGTAATGAAAGATATCCCTCTGAACAATAGTTTAGATTTTATGCAAAACATAGATATGCTGACCGTAAACGATAGTGAAGGACTTCTACAAAGTCCCAAACGGTATAACATGACGGGAGCAAATACCTATGTGTTGTTATCACCACAAACTACATGTACCGATTTAGAAAAGCAATTCTCAAAAAGAGACTATACTTATACTTTGTATGGCGAAGCTTACACTGTCACTGCCAGTAGTATGGGAGCCAGATTGAAAAAACAAGGTGTTTCCTATCTGGGATTAGTTACCGGAACTGTAGGCACACTGATATTATTAGTAGGGCTGATCAATTTTTTCCATTTCCTTATCGGTTCTTTCTTCAATCGTACTAAAGAATACAGTATCATGAAAATGATAGGATGCAACTGGAAACAACTTTTCTGCTTGCTATTCACACAGTCGTTGATTGTCATATCCATATCCTCCATATTGGTATTATCAGGCATAGAATTATTAGGAAATCACATGAATTTCTCTTTGCCGGGCTTTGCTATGACTTTTACCTCTGAAACGCTTTTAATACATGCTCTGCAATATATCGTTCTTCTTATCATACTCTGCGTCCTTATATGTTTGTCTGTTTCCATTCGTATTCGTCGTATTACTGTGCAAACAGGTATTTATGGAAACAATAAACGCAGAGGTAAGCAATGGGGACGTAACCTTATGCTGGGAATCCAGTTCTTTATCTGCTGGATATTTGTATCATTCACTGTCGCATTGTTTTTACAGTCGGAGAAAACAACCCAAACATTGTTTCATACGCTTAACCAAAAAGAAAAATCGGAGATTCTTAGTATTCCCCTAGACTATCCCTTTATGAAGAATGAGGAAAAGTTGGCATTGATAGAGCGTTTTAAACAGCATGCCGGAGTGAAAGAAATTCTGTTATCAGATGTCGGTTATATGCAAGGAATGTCGGGCAATGGATTAACGACCGAAAAGGGAAATGAGAACTCCTGGATTGATATTAGTGTCATGGCTGTACCCGCCAATTTCTTCTCTTTTATGAATATTCCCATAGAACAAGGAAGACTTCCTCAAACGGAAAAAGATATTGTGGTAGACAATGTCTGGCAGGAGATGCAGAAGAAAGATGTAATCGGTATGAACTTGTATAGCGGTAATACCGACTACACAATCTGTGGAATATCCGCACCTTTTCAGGCCAATGTATATAACCGAAGTAGTGGATATGCTTTCCTGCCTTATGATCCTTCAGTCTACATAGGTCATTGTTACATAAAGAGTCATCCGGGCCAGCAAAAAGAAGTAGCCCGATGGATTGAGAAAGTCTACCGCGAGATGCTTCCTGAAAATATAACTTATCAGGCTAAAACATTCTTGGATGATATCCATGTTTTGCAGGCTCTTGAGTACAATCTGAAGGACATCATTTTGTTCTTTGCTGTTATCAGCATTATTATCACACTATTAGGTGTATACTCCAGTATCACGCTCGATACAGAACGACGCCAGAAAGAAGTTGCTATCCGTAAAGTAAATGGGGCAGATGTTCCGCAGATTATCCTGTTGTTTGCCCGTCTTTATATTATCTTGTTATTGTGTAGTGCCATCGTTGCATTCCCGCTTGTATATGTTGTATTGATGTTATGGAAACAAATGTATACGGTATTCTTTGATTGCGGTCTGCTTTTCTGGCTCTGCATATTCTTGATTGTTACTTTTATTACAGGCTTTACAATACTTTTCCGTATCTTGCGGATAGCAAAAACGAATCCAGCGGAAGTAATTAAAAACGAATAACCAATAAGTTGAATAAACAACCCATGATAATCCATTATCTGAAAATATCACTCAGAAACCTGTGGAAGTATAAAACTCACAGTTTGATTTCAGCTCTCTGCCTGGCAGTGGGCATTGTGTGCTACATTCTGGTATCCATGTATTGCCAAAAGATGGAGGTAGATTTACCGGACATGGAACGGCGTATCAGATTGGAATACTCTCAGGATAGAAACTCATTCTTCAGCATGCAGGATGCCCAACTGCTGGAAGACAAACTCAGTCGTGAACTGGGAAAGTTAAGTTTCAGTCAGTTTTTCCATAAATCAATAGAAGCGGAAATCATTGATAATGAACAGCACAACTTTCCATTTATCATAAACTTCATGGGTGTTAATGATTACTATTTCTCCTATTACAACCGAAAATTGCTATATGGCAGTCGGCTGATTCAGGCACCTGATGAGGTGATACTATCACAGAATTTTGTCCGCAAGGCATATGGTGACAAGAATCCCATCGGTACAATCATCTTCACCGAATCGAGTCTGCAACCGGATAGTGCCATGCAGAGTTTCAGAGTGGTAAATGTAGTAGAAAACGATCTGCTGGAATTTCAGACAGACTGTTACTTCTCTTACGAAGTGATGCCCGACCAGCCGATAGCTATAAACGGTTACCTGCCTCCCCAAATGAATCTGGAAGCACTGAACCAACTTCTGCGATCAGTACCGTGGGAACGGAATGGAGAAACCATATATCCCGAAGCCCGATTGCTGTCACAGAAAGATGCGGTAAGCATGAAGAGTCTGTTGATCAATATGTTGATCATGTTCATTGCTTCACTGATCTTGATTTCGGGACTTATCAACTTCCTGAAATTTATCATTCAGATGTTCTATAACCGGCAGCGTGAGATAGCTTTGCGTAAGTGTATGGGAGCAAGCGTGAAAGGGCTGTATCTGCTACTCTTCTTTGAAGTATTCTGGATGATGTCGTTCGCTTTTCTCATATCTCTTGTGTTGATGGAGTTGTCAATGAGTGCCATGCAAATCTAAATACCTAATTGGGGGATACCTGATGCCATACTGTTTGCTATTTATCTGCTGCAGTTTAAGATATATATCGTACTCTTGGCGATATGTATGCTGATCATCTGGTTTCCTATCCGACGTTTGCGGACGGCAAGCATTATCAGTCAGGTGAACCGTAATCGCAACAAGCATATATTCCGTTCGGTCATGATGTGGTTGCAGCTGAGTATTTCCATATTCTTTATTGGAGGAACATTCGTAATCAATTTGGGCTGGTACGAAGCATTCGGCAGAACATATAGCGCACTTACCTCGCAAGAGGAAAAAGAAATTATTATTGTCAAGATAAATACGCAGCGTATGCGCCAGCATCTGAATTCCATTTTGGCTGATATCCGCGCACTGCCCGAGGTTACGGATGAACTGAAGATGGAAGATAATACTATGATGTCCCATTATATGCAAACATATACAAAGGCGGACCGTTCGGAAGCGTATGTTTCAGTAATAAAGGGAGATCCCCATTATTTTAAGTTCCTGAATATTCCTATGTCGGGTAAAGTGGTGGATGCAGACGCAAGTGGAACCATCTATGTGAGCGAGGACTTCAGACGGCAATTGGATAAGGATAGCATACAGGACATGGTGGAATTCTATGGCCAGAGTTATCGTATTATCGGCACGTTTAAGGCGTTGCACAAAGAGAGCAGCAACGGCCATACAATAGGTTCGGTGTTTTATCCCGGCAATCAGCTCAATGCGATATGCTTTAAAATGGCTCCCGGAACAGATATCAAATTAGCAATTCGGCGCATCAACGAGATTTGCCGACATTATGTTCCTGTCACATTGCCGGTTGAGATTAAAAAACTTCCCGATGACAAACAAGATTTCATGAGAAGTATCCAAATGATGCAAGGCGCGATGATGATATTGGCGATAGTAAGTATACTGCTGGTGGTGCTGAGCATCTATTCGGCCATCTCGATGGATACCATAAGCCGGCAAAAGGAGATGGCTATCCGCAAGATTAACGGAGCCACTCCGACAACTATTGCCACCGTATTCGGAAAAGCCTATCTGACGATTTTCTTACTGGCATTTGCGGTCGCGTATCCTTTATTAAGACTGGCGATGATGGCTATTATTGATAACATGAAAGTCGTGTCAGAGTGGTGGTGGGGCGTTGTGCTCTTCTTCAGCGTAGCCTTCATGATATTCCTCACCACCGCATACAAAATTTATCGGATCATGCATATCAATCCAGCCGAGATAATAAAAAATGAATAAACAATATTACTAATTAAAATTATCACTATTATGATTAAAACAGTAAACCTGCAGAAAATCTTCAAGACAGAAGAAGTGCAAACATGGGCTTTGAACAATGTGAACATCGAAGTGAAAGAAGGTGAGTTCGTCGCAGTCATGGGACCTTCCGGTTGCGGTAAATCTACATTGCTGAATATCCTTGGCTTGCTCGATAACCCTTCGGGCGGAGAATACTACCTCAATGGAAAGGAAGTCTCCAAATACACTGAAGCACAACGCACCA
>OGNI01000722.1_pt1 | contig 22775 bp, 16 predicted proteins | sample 1573421 | NCBI WGS metagenome assembly OGNI01 (sample SAMEA2581928, study PRJEB24529) | metagenome | biome: Human gut stool | place: China | collected 2011
GATGCAAGATTCTCGAAATGTTGCGGCGGAATAACCGAGGAATTCCAGTATTGCTGGGAGGATACGCCGAAGACTTATCTCACGGCGGTTCGTGACATCGCCCTGGGCGTGGAACATACACAGCCTAATCTGACCAATGAGGAGGAGGCTGAGAAATGGATCCGCTTCAATCCGCCAGCTTTCTGCAACACGCAGGACAAGAAAATCCTGTCAGAAGTGCTCAACCCTCGGATGATCTGAGATAAGGAAAGGTTATCTGTTAATTTAATCTTTGTCATATTAGTATCCTTTCTGTTTTTCTTTCATCATAACTGCTCCTCCTTCTTATTCATGACTGTCATCTGGAAAAGTGAAATCGCCACGATCACAATAAAGAAAATGACTGCATTCGCACTCTGGAATCCAAACTGTCCGCCATCCATACCATTTTTATAAATCAGGTAAGAGATGGATTCGGTGCTCTGTGCCGGACCTCCCTTGGTCAATGACATGATCTGGTCGAATACCATGAGGAAATTCTTTGTGCTCAGTACCAGATTGATCGTCACAAACGGCATCACCAGTGGAAATGTTACTTTCCAGAACTGCTTCCATTTACTGGCTCCGTCAAGCATACTCGCCTCGTAGACTTCCTCCGGTACAGTCTGCAGACCGGAAATATAGATGATGGTATTCATGGCAACTGCCTGCCATACACCAACAATCAGCACACCAATCCATGCGTATTTTTCACTTGCAAGAATACTGTTCTGTAAAAATCCAATATGGAACACATTTCCCACAGTTGGAAGAATGTAAGTAAAAATAAAACTGAAAATATAGCCGATGACAAGTCCTCCTAAAATATTCGGTACAAAATAAATACCGCGCAATGCACTTTTAAAACGGATTGCACTGTTTAATCCAACTGCCATGATCAGACTTAGCACATTTACCAGTATCGTTCCTGCCAGTGCATATTTAAACGTAAACAAATAGCTTTTTCCCACGCGGGAATCCGTAAACAGATCTGCATAGTTCCTGATCCCGACATAATCGTAAGTTCCGTATCCTTTATAATTGGTAAAACTGTAAATCACACCTTTGATCATTGGAAGTGTATTGAATGCAAAAAATAAGATTACAACCGGTATGATAACCGCCCAGAATGTTTTGTCCCTGTTTGACATTTTCTTTTTCATTGTGCATCCCCCTGTTCTTTCTGATAATCCTGTACTTTCCGAATCAGATCCCGGTTGTAGCGCTTCCAGTCGGAATCAAATTTTTTCAAAAACTTTTCCTGTGCATTGTCGCTTGTATCCAGCAGGAACGTCTGGATCATGGCATCCACACTCATCTCACTCGGATAATGGTGATCCTGATAATCTGCCATGCGGTTGTTTTCAATGTAAGGACGCATATCCTCGAGTGTTTCCGGAATTGCAAAATCCCCGTCTTTGCAGGCAATTCCGCCCTGATCATCCAGATAAATCTGAATGGTCTCATCGTCATACAGATATTTTAAAACTTCATATGCAGCCTCTTTATTTTTGCATGCTTTCATTACGGAAAACTGCAGATCAATTCCTGAATTTAATACATTGTCTGATTCGTTATCATTTGCAGGAAATGTAAAAGAGCCGATATTCATGTCCGGGTTGACCGATTTAATCTGGGGAATCGCATAGCTTCCAATCGGATACATGGCAGCTTCCCCGCGGGCAAATGCTGTACATGCATCGTTATAACCATATGCATACGGATTTTTTTCGGCGTAATCCAAAAGCGCACGCATCTTTTCTGCTACCGGTCCATACGTATCGGAAAATGTGGTATTTCCCATATTTACCTGATTGTAGGTATCCGAATCGGTAAGTCCGACTGCCAGCGCATTCCACGGAGCCAGACAGGTCCAGGTATCTTTAAAGCCCAGATACAGCGGAAGGGTTCCGCTCTGTTTTATTTCATCACACAGTGTGGTAAATTCCTGCCAGGTGGTCGGAACTTTCCAGCCATTTTCCTCAAACAGATCTTTGTTATATAAAATTCCTGCCGCGTTTGCCACATATGGAAGTGCATACGTGCCATCCTTTGGAATAAACTCCAGTTCCTTATCCATATCCAGATATGCCTGTTTTACGGTCTGGACTTCATCCAGATCGGAAATATCATCAAACAGATCTGCATCTAAAAAGTTGGAATAGTTGCTGTCTCCTCCGATTGCGATGATATCCGGATAATCCTCCCGGATAAAACGTGTCTTTAAAATAGTCATTGCTTCGTTTGGAGATGAAATCGTCAGATGGATGTCATCATGTGTTTCATTGAACCGCTTTTCAATCTTTTCAAATGCCTTAACTGCTTCCGGTTTGTAGGAAACCACTTCGATTTCTGTTTTCCCGTCTGCCCTTTTTTCACTTCCGCATCCGGCAAGACCCGTCATACACATGCCAAGTGCAAGCACCGCCGCAACACTGCGGAAAATACTTCTTTTTGCCATATTCTTCTCTCCTTTTTTTCAATATATCCGCTTACTCTTTTGATATTCTGATTATAACATACCTTTATGAGTCCTCAAATATCATCATTTTTTTAATTTTATATCAAAATGCGATATTTTATGTTATAATAGACATTGATATAGCATTTTGGTATATAAGGAGTATTTTATGGGCAATATATTATTTAATATTTTTCCGAATGAAAATTTTATTGATCTGTGTATGTATCAGTTTGGATATGAACAGTGTGATCCCGGTCATTCATTCGGGCCTGCAACACGCAACCACTACCTGTTTCACTACATTCTTTCCGGAACCGGAACCCTTATGGCTGACAATGCAAAAGGTGAAACACAGACCTATTCCATAAAAAGCGGGCAGGGATTTATGATTTTTCCCGGTCAGATCAACACTTACATTGCCGATGAACAGCTTCCCTGGGAATATATGTGGATTGAATTTGATGGCTTGCGTATAAAAGAAGCTTTAAGTGTCACAGATTTGTGTAAAGATGCGCCCATTTATCATTCACACTCCAAAGAATTGCGTGAAAAACTTGCTGATGAAATGCTTTATATTGTAAATCATTCTCATGAATCTTCTTTTCATCTCATTGGCCATCTGTATTTATTTATGGATTATCTGCTGCAGTCAGCAAAATCTACTAAGCTGGTTTCCAGTGGGCGCATGAGTGATTATTATATAAAAGAAGCAATCAATTATATTGAACAGAATTTTCAGAATAATATCTCGATCGAAGATATCGCTACAGTATGTGGCATCAACCGAAGTTATTTGGGGAAAATCTTCCGCAACTCAATTGGCCGCTCTCCGCAGGAATTTCTTATGAACTACCGCATGGTAAAGGCTACCGAATTGTTAAAGCTGACATCCTTATCTATTGCGGACATCAGTTCCGCTGTCGGATACGAAAATCAGCTTCATTTTTCCCGTGCATTTAAAAATATTTATGGTGTCTCCCCACGGGAATGGAGAAATCAGAACAAGTAACAATAGAGAAGATAGATATCATTCCTGTCAATACTTAATACTTCAGTATCATTAACCTTGTCCCTTGAACACTTCCATATCAGCAAAAAGGACATTCCCTGACCTGTAAAATCTACAGTTCCGGAATGTCCTTTTTCCCATACTTTACTATATTTTTAACACATGATGCTGCTTATCCACAATCTATAAGATACCAAAATGCCTAAACGCCTGCATAATCGCCTCTTCCTTCTCCGTTGTACACTGTGGCTGTCTCGTATTCTCTGATTTAGCCAAATTGAAATTCTCACCGACATCCAGTCCACACTTCTTCTTAATCTGTGCGATATACAGTGATGAAACCTTAAGTCCTGTCTGCTCCAATACATATGCCTTTATCTGCTCATATGTCGCTTTTCCTTTGAATTCAGATAAATCCATATCCTCCAGAGAGAAGTCCACCTTCACTTTTCTGCTGTCGACCATTCTCCGTTCCACTTCGGTCCGCGCTGAGCAAAGATCCACCGGATCTTTAGCGCCCTTGGAAAGTAAGACTACAGTCTCCACATGTGTCGTCTCCGTCCTCGGAACACATAATGTCTACCTCGTCTTCGGTAAAAGAACAATTATTTTCTCCGTTATTCAACAAGTCTTCGTGAACGTTCATTCAAGCTCACCTCCTTGTTGAGTTTTCACACAGGCAGGCTCTATATTGCCTGCTTGTGAAGATTCTTATATCTGTTCTTTGCGTCAGGAATAAACTCATTGTCCATTCCCTTTAACACAAAGGTCAGCTTATATGGGTCTACCGTGCCATCCTCTGCCACTTCACCCACAATTACCTTCTGCACAATGCTTTCAAATACAACTCTGTCAAACTTATCAAGCACATCTGCACCTGCAAGCTTTGCCCGAAGCTCCCGCATACGGTTTTGAATGTTTTTCTGGGATAATACATTCTGCGATAATATATCCTTTTCATCATTGGCTTTTTTCAGCTTCCGATTCAATTCTTCATACTTCTCATCGTATGCTTCTTTTGAAATTTTATCATCCAGCATCATATCAGTCAATTTGTTTCGCTTCTTTTCAAGAGAAGCAATGTCCTTTTCCACCTGCTTCAATCTGCCGGAGCTTTCATCCTTGGATACTGTTTCCTCCACGGAAGAAAGTACCGATTCCAGCACATCATCAAAGTTATCTGCAAGCAGTCCGAACATCTCCAAAAAGGCATTTTCGATGATGCTCTCATCAATCGCCTTGCTATTAGGACAGTTCTCAATGCCCTTATTGGTTGCCACCCTGCATTTCCACACCGGTTTCTTATGCTGTGTATCCTGATGGTGGGAACGTCTTGTCAGATTCGTACCACAGAAGCCGCATTCACACATACTGCTGAACGCAAATTTCCGGGCATATTTTGTCCGGGTTCCGGATTCCACATTTGAATTGGAACGGTAACGGTTTTGGCAAATCTCCTGTGCCGTATTCCAGACTTCCTCCAAGACAATAGCTTCGTGATGTTTCTTCGTATAATACTGGTTTTCCTCTCCACGATTTTCCAGCCTCCGCTTGGATATCGGGTCAACCGTATAGGTCTTTCCCATCAGCAAATCACCCTTGTACTTCTCGTTCTTGATAATTCCTCTGACACCACTGTCTGTCCACTTGACAATCCCCTTTTTGTTTACCTTTCCAAGCTCGGTAAGTCTTTTTGCAATGGTATTGGCTCCATATCCCTGAATATACAGATCAAATATCAGTTGGACTGTTTCTGCTTCTGCCGGATTGACCGAAATGCTTTTATCTTCCGGATTATAGTCATATCCGAGACAGCCGTTAAATCCCATCAGCTCCCCTCTTGCCATCTTGTATTGCACACCCATCTTCACATTCTGCGATAGGGACTCTACCTCATTCTGTGCCAGTGCCGATAAGAGGGAAAGCTGCATCTCACTCTCCATTGTGGAAGTGTCAATGTTTTCCTTTTCAAAAATCACCGTCACACCTTTCTGCTTGAGCATTCGTGTGTAAGTCAGTGTGTCCACCAGATTTCTGGAAAATCTGGAAATTGATTTTGTGATAACCACATCAATCTGCCCGTTCATGCAGTCCTCAATCATTCTTAAGAACTCATCCCTTTTATCGGTTTTCGTTCCCGTAATGCCTTCGTCTGCATAAATCCCTACCATTGCCCATTCCTTGTTTTTTGAAATCTTGTCCTGATAATACTGCTTCTGTGACTGGAAGCTTTGCAGCTGCTTCTCCCCGTCTGTGCTGACCCGGACATAAGCCGCTACACGCTTCCGTTTTAAGGTCAGAGGTGTTCCCACTAACCTGCGATCCCTTACAATCGGACCTTCTGTTGCCTTAATTACCTGTACTTCTGTACCTGCCATACTTTTTCTACCTCCTTGCGTCATTACTATACATCGAAAACAAAATGTTAACGAATGTACGAATCTATTTAAACTGCCATAAAAGAACAAATCTTGTATTCGCCCATGATTCGGTTCTTAGCTCTTGCATATTCATCATCAGAAATGAATCCGTTTCTGTGAATCCAACCAAGAACCGCAAGCTTCTTCGCTAATTCCAAATCTTTTGTCATGCTCCTGCACCTCCCTCTCAAAAATTCCTGTTATCACCTTCTTTCTTACCCGCTGCTGGGTTTATCAAGTGACTGACTGTTCGTAATAGGACCTACTTTGGCTTCCATTCGTATCAAATGTTGTCAGCGTTCCGGCTGACCTTTAGCATATTAGCGGTTTCCCTGCCGTTGCCTGTGGGCTACTCCTGCTCGAGTTCCTTTCCCACCCTTGACGGAAGTGTCTTTCCCCGCTCCTCTTATCTTACAGCAAGTTTCCTCGCAGGGACTGTTGGCATCTGATACAGCTCATGAACCTTCTTCACGAAGATTGTTTTTCAATGTGCATTGCCACTTTTCAAAAGTTTTATAGAACATTTGTTTGTGGTGTGCTATACTTATTTTGTAGCCATCCTCTCTGCCTTTCGGCTTCGTTTGGCTACGTTTTATGAGTTAAGTTTAGCAAGATTAATCAGAAAACATCATTGACGGCGACTTGACCGGAAGTTGACAAATATTTTTGAAACGTATTTCTCAAGAAATGGAAAATAGACAGAAATACAGAATTTTACTGATACAGACTGGAGTTGATTGTTTGAAACACAGACTTACTTTTGCCAATGTGATTGGCGTATTATTGGAAAATAAAAAGAAAACCTATCAGCAACACCAGATGGTACGCAGTCTTTTCTCTGCATACCTTGATGATGAGCTGACAGGCTCTGAACTGATTGCGGAAGATAATACCATGTACAGCCGCTGGTGTAACGGTGCCAGACCGATACCGCTTGATATTATCCGTTGCTATGAAGAGGATGATAACTGGGATATCATGGAGGATGATTTTGAGGAAAAGATTATCCCGAATCTTATAAATGAAACACAGGCACGAAGCCGGATGGAAGAACTGATAACGTACAGCATTCCCGTCATCGGAAAAGGGAAAGCAGATGAACTCTGCTCCATCAGAGAAAATCATATCTTTTTCACTGCCATTGTCCGCTATGCCATATTAAATGACCATAACAACAGCAGTCTGTTTTCTCCGGATTTAACAGATGTTTTATTAGGTGCAAAATGTCCTTCCTGCACTTCAGAATTTATCGGCAGAAAAGCGGAACTGAAGGAAGCGGAAAAACTGCTTGTTGAACATTCCCTTTTATTTGTGAACGGAATTGCCGGAATCGGTAAAAGTGAGTTTGCAAAAGCATTTGCATAGAAAAATAAAAAGAAATATACAAATATCATTTATCTGCATTACTCCGGCAGTCTGAAAAAGGATATAGCAGGTCTCGTTTTTGCGGATGATACTTTAGAAATGACGGAAGAAGAATTATTCCACCGCCATTACAAGATGTTTCAAAAGCTCCACATTGACAGCCTGCTTATCATTGATAACTTCAATGTACTTCCAAAGGACGACGGCTTTTTCCGGGAGCTTATAAAGAATGACTTTCAAATACTGACTACCACCAGATGCAAAATCACAAATTTCGCTTCTATGGAAATCAAAGAGCTGGATAATCAAAAAGAACTGCCGGATTTATTCTGCTGCTACTGCCCTTCTGCCAAATCAGAGTCGGATACCGTAGCTGCTATTATCAAAGAAGTCAAGAGTCATACTTTGACCGTCTGCATGGCAGCCCTTACTCTTGAAGCCAGCGGCATGGAACCGGATGAACTGTTGCAGGAGTTAAAATCCTCCGGACTAAACATGGATAATGGAGAAGAAATCGAAATCTATAAGGATGAGGAATTTCAGGATGCCCGGATGATGGAGCATCTGCGAAAGCTGTTACAGTTACGCAGATTATCCGAATCACAGACAGATATTTTACGAAATCTGTCCCTGCTTCCGCTTTCCAGCATCTTCAAAGCATATTTTAGAAAATGGATGTGCCTTGATAATGCCAATGAAATTAATCATTTAATCCGCTATGGTTTTATCATGGAGGATACGGAAAATAAAAAGATTGCGCTTCATCCACTGATTCAGGAGATTGTCCTGTTAGAGACCCTGCCATCTGTATCGAACTGTAAAACCATGCTTGACAGTCTGCACCTTATCTGTCTGGCACACGGACTGGATGTACGGAAACCACAGAGCATTATTAACAGTCTTATCAGTATCTGCGACCATATTATCAACGATATGCCGGAATACTACCTGCTCTTTTTGCAGGATATATTCCCATACTTTGACAAATATCTGGTATCAGATTATCTGCCGAAGCTGGTTGAACGCATCGAATATGTGATGAAAGAAATGGATAACGTGTCCGTCTGTGACAAAGCACTGATTCTTGATTACAAAGCTGAACTTCTGCTTCCACATAAAGAATACGATAATGCCGTAAAGAAATTAAAGAAAGCTGTTGCTCTCTTGGAAGAATATCATATAAGTGAAGTAACAGAACGATCCGCCAATCTACTGTCCAACCTTTACAACAACTTATCGAATACTTATCTGCTTATGGAGAAATCGGAGAATGCAGTAACTACTTTGAAAGCCGCATTTGAAGTACGACAGAAATATGCCAATTATGGACTTCTTGAAACACACGACACCTTACAGCAAATGATGAACCTTGTAAATATGCTAATACTTTCCAAGGACTTTGACGCAGCCGAAAGCCTGACTGCATTTTATGAAAATCTGGTACTGGAAAATCTCGGTAAAGATTGCATAGATTACGGTGTCTGCCTGCTTGCCAAAGGCATCATCTTCTATGCTCTTAACAAAACCACAAATGCGGAAACCTACCTACTATCTGCTGAAACGGTTTTCGATAATATTCTGGAAGAAGAAAACGGATATTCAAAAACCACCTGTCAGTACCTATATAATCTGTACCGCAGGTGGCAAAAACCGGAATTGGCGGATGAATATAAGCAGAAACTGCTTATATCCTCTAAATAGTATTTTCGTGCAAATTCATATGAGTTGTCACTTCCTATGTTAACTTTCAAATCAGTATCATCTGCACCAGTTCACATCACAGCTTGGTAGTACAGAATCCATTTCTATTTTCTTTGCAGTTCACATCGGAAACTACCCGTACGTTTGCTCTATTCTGTAAATTTCTCCTACGGCTTGAACACCATCATATTTTAACACTCCAGTCCAATCACTGTATTTTCCAATACTCAAGTCATTCAAATGTATCTCCTTCGAACCATTGACAAACCACACCAATTGCATTTTCATCTGTAACAAGAATTTATCCAATATATCCTTTCGAATAATGATTCCGGCCTTTTGTTTTGTCAATGCCGTATCAAAAAATGCAAGCTGTCCTTCCTGATCATAATAATATCCATCATACTTTAATTGACACAATTTCATTTTTTCAACAATCTCTGCACACGGAACACCATACGAAATAGCTTCTTCCTTTGAGGCATCGTATTCCTCCTCCCAAAGTAAATATCCTGTTGCAGATAGAATTTCACCCACATTCTCCACTATGTCAATTTCTTTTGTATAAGTTTCCTCTCTCATAGGAATTACAATTCCTTTATCACCATCTTGTTTCTCACTACTGTTTTCACAATTATCGGAAGTATATTTTTTTAGTAAGTTTTCAAATTTAGAAAAATCCGGAACTTCAAATTTTTCGGTAACTATCTCTTTTTCACCAGTTCTGATTTCAATATTTTTCCAAAATAGTTCTCTGAAGTCTTTACTTCCTGGTGACCAAGGAAATTCACGACTATATAAAGTGTATATCTCCGGAATCCATGTTATATTGCTATCAAGCATATTTACTTTTTTCTTAGCATACTTATCCAAGAGTGCCAATTGTTCATCCGTAACAAAATATCCATATAACCAATTCCAATTTAGCAATTTGTCACTTGCCAAATTATTTCTATCTGTATCTGCATATTTAGTAAGGACCACCCATTGAACTCCATTTGTATCTGTCAGAATTAAATCTTCTTTTTGTAATTCAAAAAATATTGACACTGAATCAATCCATTCATTTTCCTCAACCTTACCATGCGGAAATGTCCTTATGTTTTCTTCTCTCGAAGCTTTAAAGTGTTCTTCAACACATTGAAAAATCGGAGCATCTTGACACAACATAAAATGCTTATTTAACGTAGGATCGAAATCTCTGACATATGGATCCCATGCCCCCTCAAATACCTCTTCCTTTTTTTCAAAACGGTCTACTTTTGCACAATTGTCAGATACCCGTGCAAGAATATTATACATTGCAATCCATTGATATTTTTTTCCTATACGTTCCAACTTTGCCACATTGTGTCGGTTATAGTTGTACCTTCCTAAATTCCTATCATATTCCCCGAAAAGTTTTTCTTCATATCCGCATTCATGCAATACAAAATAAACCGCATAGTTAAATATCTTTTTGCGTTCAACTTCAAAGGAAGATAATGCCGATTGGAACACATATCGGCCAAAATCACCATACATTCCCATACCTTCAAATTTCATTGAACTAATTATTGAGTAAATTCCTCCTTCAAAATTTCCATTTATATATCCCTGTTCTTCTATCTCTGGTATATCAGCAGAATGATATGGTGGAGTAATTTTATCGCTGTCAAGTTTAATTGGCTCACTTGGAAATTCATATACAAATCTTTCAATAATCAGCCTTGCATAATCTCTTAGTAAAATATCTGGATACACCTTCTCGCAATCAAATACTTTGCCATATACATACCCTGCTAACGATTTGAATATTTCTTTATTTACCTGTTTCCGTTTTAAACAGGCTCCCAAAACAATACCATATAATCTTTGAATTATATATGGATCATTAACTCCTTGGAATCTCGTAAGCAAGTATTCACACAACGAAAAATCTTCTTTTAAAATTTCTATCATTGCTTTTGATGTAACATCTCTAAACCACCGATTTGAAGACGACAGGCACCAGCTAAATAATATAAGCAAAAGTTCCTTTTGTTTTATATCTGAAAATTCAAGTTGTTCACCCTTATCATACATATTAATTAGCTGAACAATTCTATTTTCAGAATCCTGCTCTAAGCCATTAATATATCTCGTCCATAAATAATCTCTCTTATTTAATGGATAATTCAACAAAACTTCATGCAACGCTTCTGCATTTAATGAATTAGTAATCTTAACACTGTTTGAGATAAACATTTCCCATACATTCTCAATTCTGGCAGAATATTTTGAAAACATTACTAATAAATCTTCAACAGTAATCGAAATATTCTTTCTCCATTGAAGTGAATCCACAAAGCTGTCAAACAAATCATCTCTATCATGTTCATTTTCTATTGCATCAATAATACCAATACACTCTTCTTGATATTTTTCTGCATACAAAGCACACGTATTGATAAATAAATCACGATTTCCGTATTTACCTATTTCTCCATCTTTAATAGATAATACATCGTTTATCAAATATTCGATAACCGCGTCCTTTGTTTTACATATAGACATAATCTCCTTTGAGCAAAAATAATCATTCATTTGATCATAGGAAAAGTATATTCTCTCTTCTTCAGAATATACATAGCTATGTAAAACATTTTCTCTAATCATTTGTGTAATAAAAGGGCGAGCATTTAAGCCCAAATCATTCCATACCGATAATTGATTAAGTTCTTGCTTGGTAAATACTCTTTTTCCCGTAGTTAATATATATTCTGCAATCCCACTAACAACTGGCGTAACCAAATCCTCTGCTGAATCATACCCTGCCGCTCTTATATTTGTTAATAACACTCGATGAATATTTCTGTTAGCATATTGCAAAATTCTATCATACAATGTTGGCAAATTCACTTCATCACCCTGATATGTTTTACAATATAGTGTCAAAAATAATGGATTTGTAATTCCTGTCGTAAATAAATGTAATGGTGTAAAAGGAATCCCATAATGATCCATAAATTTTTGTGCCGCTTCAATAGAATTTTCATCAAATCCTCTATGCCGGATATGGCATACTTCATATTTATCCATTTTTAAATCTGCAAATAATTGTTTTTTATATTCTTCTCTGAAGGACACTGCAAGACGCACATGTTCCATTTCCTGTATTTTATTAAAAATTGACGGTATTCCATTTTTCCATAATGTTAAATTCCATGTTTCATTCAATGCATCTACAAAAACAGGAACAATACAATTGTTTACTGATCCCCAAACTTCCAAAATATCTATTAATTCTTCAAACGAGTAGTTTATGCGAAGGTTGGACGCAATTTGTTCCTGTATAGGACAGTCATCAAGATAGTCGCCCCCAAGCATAAGCAACGCATATTGCTTTTTCGTTAATAATCCTAACACTTCATTTGCAAATGTATGCGATTTCCCTACTCCTGCTTTTCCCTCCACAAAAAGGAACTTTCCTTGTATAACTGCCTTTTCAATTTCTTGAATTTGCAGTCCTGATGCAAGTTCTATCAGCGTATACAATTTATCAATCTTATCTTCTATTCGATTCAATTCTTCAGATGAATCTTGACTATTCTTCTCCCGTAACTTCGTCAATAACCTCTCTCTCTGTTCCTTACACTCTGACATTTGTTTCTCAAAATCATCGATATCTTCTTTGACAGCCTCTTTTATCCTATTATCCCACTGCAAAACATTCAAAATTGTGTCAGTTCCAATAACTTCTAACTGATTAATTGCTTCTCGGATTTTGTCTTTATATTCAGCATAAGAATCATACTTCCATCCTAACTCATCTACTTTTTTTAACAACGTACTTTTCTTTTCATTAAAATATTGCAATGCTCTATCGTCATGTACAAACAATGAAAGATATAAGGATGCTCTCGTGTCTATATTGAATTCGTCATTGTATCTTTCACCTAATTTGCTCAATACTTCCTGCGTATGATTCTCAAGCCATTTTATATTCAAAAAATTTTGGTCAAAATAATATAATCCAAGATATGAATATTTACGTACCATATCCAAAATCGTAACATCCGTAATCGGTTCTAAAGTTATACCCACCTCCTCAAGTTTCTTTACAATATTTATGTAACTGTCACAGTTGGTCGTAAGTGCCTTATTGCAAAACAAATATACATGTTCCACTTTTTCCTTGTAATACTTAACTATATTTTCAACAGAATCCATAATCTGACTGTAATCTGTATTTTTTTCAAAGAATTTAGCTTGATAACCTATCCATCTCTCGTTCTTTTCATCATAAATAGGTTCCGCTTCAAGTCCCGGATTGTTGGGATTACAATGTAAATGACGTTGTTTCTTATTTTCTGTAAGAAATTCATTTACAAATAACTGACGACATAAATCTTCAAACTTAAACTGTATTCCTCGTATGTCAATATTGCATGTTAAAAATTGTTCCCATGATATTATTGCCGCCATCATTTGTCCTCCCGTAATTATATTAATCCTTCTTAGGTATTATGATTGCGAACGCAATGCGTTCGCAATCATAACTATCTATCCTCTTTTATATCAACTTGCCAAGACCCACTTTTATTACTTCCCACACGACTAACAATTCCAACTTCCTTCAGTTTCTTTACCTGTTTTTCAACAGTTCTTCTTGTAACACCAAGCGTGTTCGCAATACTATCTAAAGTGTTTTCCGGTTTCTCAAGCATCAAGCATAAAATATTTGCCGCTGTTTCACCATAATTCTCCCGAACTTCCTCATTTATCCCGAATTTATCCCGAACTTCCTCATTTATCCCGAATTTATCCCGAACTTTCTCATTCGAAGCGTCGTTTTGTAGTGTATCTTCACTGGACGTAGCTGTATTCATACTTTCTTTTGCGATTTCCGTGTTCCGGTACATATTTACTCTAAAGCAACCACCCATTTCAATAAGTTCCGGTTCTCGCAATCCTGCCTTTTTACAATTTTCAAATAATCTCGGAATACCACTTCCCCACTGTTCTACTACCTTCATATAAGCAAGGGCACTAACAATTCCTCGATTTCTCGGTCGGCTATAACCATTTTTCAATTCTTCGATTGTCAAGCCGCCAATAAGCATTCCCGGTGAAGTAATTTCCAATCTATCGTCATACAATGCCACTTGCACTTTACCAGGATCTAAATATGACCTGTGGCTAACTGCATTTGCAATCAACTCTCGAATGCTATCTATCGGAAGTTCATACACATCTCTACGGTACACCCCCCCAAATTCTGCACCCATACGGATATTTCTAAGAACAAACTGATATGCTTCATCTATCTGTTCACACAAAGTTCCGCCATATTCTTTTTTATCTACAAATGTGGCTCTGGTTGTTCCTTTGAATACTCCACACTGAACAGATGCTTCCTGCAAATCATTTTGGTTTAAAAGCATATATCCATTTGTCGGAACCATCTTTCCATCCTGTTCTTGTAATAATCCCCAAGAAAGAAGTTGATTTTTCGTTACCTTCTTTACATTTTGTTTTTCTTCCGGTGTCAGGCATCTGCTTAAGGCATACTTATACATGGTATCACAAGCCTTCTCGATTTCTTCCTCTGTCACGTTTTCTCCGACAGCAATCATTCGGTCATAACTTCGATTTGCACCTTCAAGTTCCAGTTCTTTAATAACAAAATCGTCTGCTAATCTTGTAGAACCTGGCACTCTAATATAAACACCTTCCGTTTTTCCATCTACCTTCAGATAATATGGTCTTCGTTTACCCGGATACACCTGCACAATGATAATTGTCTTTTCCTCTATGGTTTGATATTTAATATCAAAATCAATCAAAGGTTCACAACTATCCACAATAGCATTTGAAATACTATCCGCCACTTCAAACACCTTGTCCTTCGGAATTCCAGTTACTTTCCATGTGTTATTCTCTACACCAAACACTAACAATCCACCTGCACAATTTGCAAAAGCAACAGCCGTCTTTGTAAATTTCTTGGTATTAGCAGGCACATTCTCTTTATATTCAACTTCCTTTGATTCTCCGTTCAAAATTTCCTCTACAGTCATTCTGAGAACCCCCTTTTATTTAAATTTTCCAGTAGTATTAGCAACAAATTTTTCAAAAGTTTTTTCCTTCTTGGCCTTTTCTTTTTCAGCTAAAACATCATCCAATATCAATTCAATTCCGGTTCTAATACAAGGGAACATATTTTGAACTGATTGTTTATCAAAGATATTCATTCGAATAATGCCCGTATCTTCTCGAACTTAACAATTAGTATACTCAAACACTCTGTTTAATTAACAATTTATACAATAACAATCAATATTGTTATTAGTATATTCGCTCTTAGAAAGGTACTTTTGCATTTCATTTAAATCTTCGACTGATATATCAACTGCATCATAAAGTCCCTTGTTAACTAACAAATCCTCGATTTTATCCATAATATTGCCTCCTTCTAGTATTCTTCCCTATTTCTTCCTGTATTCAGGTAAATTACCCCATCTTCTACTATCAAGAAAATACATCCGAATGTATGACTCACACGCTTATTTTTCATTATTAAAATTCACAATATCTTCATCATCAAAAAGTCTTCCGTTAAACTCGATTACTTTTTTATTTGACATATCAAAGTTATGTATTGAAGCAATTATAATTTGATGTTGCCCATAGTCTCTCTGTAAAATCCTAAGCATATCTTGTATCGTACTCAATTTAACTTCCCTGCCACTTGGCGAATCCAATAAAATAGGCAGTATTAAACCCGTTTTTTCTCTTATCAGCTTTATGTATGCAAGTTTAAACGAAAATACTATCTTATGCAGTATAGTGCCAGAAAGTGACTTCAAATCATTTGTAAAAATATAATCCTTTTGTGGTGCAACATAAGTTTCACTGACTCCAAATTCTTGAGCATATGTACTGATACACTTATGAAGTGCTTCCACTATATCATTATCAGATTTGGTTAATCTCCGAATTTCTTCTTGAAGTTTCTTCCGTTCCAACTTAAGCTTATCTATCACTTTTTGAGTTGCAATTGCATCTACATGAATTTTACTTATGTCAGCATCAAACTCTTCTATCACCGTTTGAACCTTCACTATTGTTTGCTCTTTCTTCTTTTGTGCCTCTAAAGTTACAATTTTTCTGTTTATCTGTGCTATTTCTGCCGCAAGCATTTCTCTTCTGGCTACTAAAAAATCATTATTGTCTGCAAAACCTAAAAGTGTTTCTTGGGTAACCGGAATTTCTTCCCCATCTTTACCCTGAACAATAAGTTTCATCTCAGCAATATATTCTGCAAGCAGCTTGTTTTTTCTAAGTATGTTTTTAATCTGTTTTAATTCTGCATCAACCGGTGCCATTTCGGTTCTTAGAATTTCAATATCACGCTCTATAATTTCATCCGTAGAATCAAAAACAAGATTTTCTCCAACTTCATTGATTTCTTGTTGATATTGTGCTACCGAATGCATATATTCATACTTTTTCAACTCACGTTTCACCCCCTCTAACTGCTGCAGTTCACGTGAGCAATCTTTTTCAGCTAATCCTCGAACCAATGCCTCGATATTGAACCCTATACTTCCTATTACTTTTCCCCTGTTAAGTAGCGTCCACCCTTTTTCTTGATCCATATAAAATGCACCAAGCAAATTATCCAAGACATCTATGTTTGTGCATCCAGTAAGAATTTGTTGGATCTCATGAAAATCTGTCGGGAGCGAATACCCTTGCTCTATCTCTCCGTCATCAATAGAAAGATATGATGCATGCCGGTATATTTTGAATTGCTTTCCAGCATTTTCAACTGTAAGCCAGAACTCCATATCCTCGAACTTAATACCTTTTGTACTAGGTATAGGATATCCGGCAGCATATAAAATTGAACGCATAAAAGTTGTTTTCCCAGAACTGTTTTTCTGACTATAAATCATATTAACCAGTCCGGAAAATGTCACCTTCTTCTCTATGAATCCTTCTTTTAAGGCAATCTCTACAAATTTCATAAGTTCACGCCCCTTTTGATATCATTGATGCATCGACGTTGTGTAAGAATTCTATACAAAATAATTTTAATCAGAGACTCCTTTGTCTCCGAATCAGTATTTACATTTTTAATGGCAAATAAATAATCTTTCCAATTATCTGTCACAAAACTCTTCGGTGATTTTTTAGACCTATTATGATCTGTAATCACCTTGGTAAAAAACTCATATAACATCGTTTGCTGATTAATAATAGCTCTATATTTCCTTTCAATTTCAAGGCACTCGTCATCATCAAAATCTTTCTTATAATCATTTGCCGCTGTCTGGTCAACTAAGAGCACAATGAGTGGCCATATCATCTGCTTTTTATCAATTGAAACCGCCGTGTCTGGCTGCGTAGCATTTTGGAAGAAATCTCTTTGCCATATATGTAATATTTCTGAACTTATTCCTTCTGAAGGAATTCCAAGTTCCATAAGACGTTCTCCCACACATGCCTGTATTTCTTTGTAACGATTTTTAAGATCTCTACCATAAAACGGTATAACACGTACATCCATCAACGATGTATCCAAATGACTATACCCCTTATCTGCCAAAATATTCTGTACCTTTTTTTGACAACTATCCGGTAATTCATCAAAATACAAATGTGTTCTTCCAGTGAATGCCCACATTGTTTTTTGATTATTAAATGGATTTGGTGAATTCGTTGTGTATGTAAACAGGCTGCCATCGCCATTTTGAGAGTCTAAATTCAACGTCTCCAGTGCTGCTGTTAGCTTTTCATTGATATTTGAAAAATCATCCTGCTTTATCACTGATTTGACTTGAGAATATATCTTTGTTTTATCTTTCAAAGTAATCTCTATATCTTCGTCAGCACCTTCCACTCGAACCTTATCTGCCTCTCTGATATTTTCAAGCATAAGAAGTATTGCTGCATTTGCTTGAAAATCCCAACCAAAAGCAGATGGCGATGCATTTCTGTCTCCCATACTTATAATCCTCCTCCCTTATTTTTACAACTACTACATTCTCTTCACAACGTTTATTCCGCAACGATTTTATCCAGTAATTTGTATAGTTCCTGCACTTCATCCGCTGTAAGCGTTATTCCCTTTCCCATTTTCTCATGGTTCGGCGACCAGTCACGCAAATCATATTTTGCTTCCGCACCGTTCCAAGAAATAAGGTTCAGCTCCTTAGTCCAGCCTTTTGCACTTTCAGAAAGTACACCTAATTCTTCTTTGATTTCAAATTTAATGTCTGCCATTACTCATCATCCTCCTGTTCTTCGGCGTTATCAACTGCTATTGAAGAAAATAGCTGTCCTATTTTCTGTTCTTCTTCTGCTGTTACCGAAAGTATTTTTCTAAGGTATCTATTAAATTGTTCTTGATTCATTTCTTCAAACATACCGAGTTCTTTTTCATCACATAAAATAATCGGCATTTCTTTCAAAAAAGCATTTTTGTATATTGAATATCCATTTGCCTTAGGAACAGAAACCTTTTTATAAATATATGTTGTTATATCCGAGTTCAAATAAAGTAATAAATATTTATAAAAATTCCTATATTCATCTTTTAATTCTGCACCACACGCACTATCTGTATAAAAGCACTTATCCGCCAGTACAAAATCGTTTACTAAACCAATTTCAGCAAAGACAAACTTGCGATTGAAAAAATGAGACTTTTTTCTGCAATTCCACAATTCAAACCATTTTTTTGAACTTTTGGCAAAATACCCTCTTCCTAACAATTCCTCTTTATGTTCTAATAAATATTGATATAAATTAGGGCATTTTTCTATCAGTTCATTTTCTTCTATCGGAACTGTCTTTCCTGAATTGTTTTCTATATATGGGTAAAACACATATACCCCTCTATCGAGTAATTTCCCACTTTTTATGTCTTTTCCCTTGTAAGCTGGTTCCAAGAAATCCATTTCTATATTCCGCTCTTTTATAAATGCTTCATCCATAAGGTATATATTATTAAATCCTGTAACTATACCCTGCGAAATAGATTTTGTAATATCGCCAAACTTTCCAATAGATTTCTCTATTATTTTCGTGAGTAGTGAGTTATCTTCACTTTTTTCTATGTTCCAGTTTGGTTCAGTTAATTCAGACTGTTTTATTGTATAAGCCAGTGTATTATCTAAACTTGTTTCAAGCACACGAACAGCATCATTTTTTACATTTCCTTTTTGCACTCCATAAATACAAGTGTAAGTAAGAGCTGAATCAAAAATCTGGAAGTCCTTGAAATCTGCAATAAATCTAATATCTGTTTCATCCAATAAAATCTTCCTAATATTTTTTCCATAATCTCTTTTGTAAAAATATGACGGACAAATAAAAGATTCCACACCACCCTCATTTAACAGATGTAATCCTCTTTCCATAAACAGTACATAAAAGTCATATTTTCCATTAGCCGAAAAATATCTATTTTTATAGTATTCTTTATCTGGTACATTATGGAATCCTATATATGGTGGATTTCCTATAACAATATCAAATCCTCCCTTTTCCTGAAATACTTTCGGAAAATATAACTGCCACAAAATAAATGGCTTAGATGCTTCATCTACTGTTTCATAATAAGCATCTACCAATTCAGGATTTCCCTGCAACTGTTCCAAAATTATCTCATCATATATATGCTGAATTTCCGCTTTGATTTCTTCCTTGTCATTATGCTCTTTGGTAAAGAACAATTTATCCTGTAATTCAATCAGTTTTTTCAGCATTACATCTACGCCACTTTGAAACATCGTCTGCTGACTATTTACAGATACATTATTTAACAATACGCTCTCTGTAATCAGCTTATTTCCCTTAAATTCGTCTATCAGACTATTTCCGCAAATAATATTACAATCCAAGTTCGGAAGCTGGCGTGGCTTTGAATGTGCATCAAAGTCACCGTTTCCTGCGTTATCCGTTATCTCATCATCAATAACAATAGACAGCCATAAACGCAGTTTCGCTATATCCACCGCACTAGGCTCAATATCACAGGCAAAGATACAGTTCTTGATTGTATTTACTTTCAAATCATATGGCTTTCTTTCATACGCATAAAAACTTTTCTTCTGGAATCCGTTCATTTCGATTGCAAGGTATTCCGTCAACACCTGACGAGCCTTAACAATTTCATTCAACATACCAAGAGGGAACGCTCCTGAACCAACCGCCAAATCCGCTACTTTTACATTTGCAAGTAAATTATCCAGTTCTTTTAATCGGTTTACACCTTTTTTGAAACTGAATATTTCTTCGGAAATCAGCATTTCCTTTTCCTTGTCAATTACATAATGCGTTTTTCCGCTGGCATCCGTAACCTTTAATGTCTTAATGGTATCTTCATCACGCAGATACTCTCCGTAAAGAACAAAATCCCTTATTGCATCCTCTGTAATTCCAGTTTTGCTTACCAAGTGATTGATGAGCGTTTCCTGACACATATAATGCACAATCTCACGAGGGGTATAAAATGCCCCTTTGGATTTTCTGTCTTTTACATCCAGAAGATTTTCAAATACTTTACCCAGCATCTCAGGATCAATAGCAACTTCACGCTCCATAGGTTCATCTTCGTTCATTGTAAAGTTGTATCTGTCAAAAATATCTAAGATACCGTCTGCATTTCTGCCCTTTTCTTCTACATTAGAGAAAATATCATTCGGAATATTAAAATTATTATTTTCCCATTCGTAGTTATCCAACTGCTCAAACAAGCCACCATTCAAAAACGGAATTCGTCTATGAAGCGGCGGGAAAAATCCATTTTCTCCACGGTTTACATTTAAGCCTGTATAAAACAACGGCTCCAAATAATCATCAAAATAATTTTTGCCAGCAGATTTACAACCCTCAAAGATTTTACGCATAAAGTCTTTCGGTCCTGTTCCCCACGGCTTTCCTTTTACAATGCCAGCTAAAAATTCTTCATCTTCATCTGACAACTGTTTCAACTTATCAAATACAATTCTATATGTACCGTCTTGCTGTTGTGCATAAACATTTCCTACAATATCCCTTGATTTCTGACCTCTAGCAAAGAACGCATTTTTATAGTCCTTTTCTGTCATTACAACAGGAATTGCATCTACGCCCAGCCAGCCTTTTTTCTGAATGAAATACAGGAATACTATCTGCCCTAACAATTTCTTTGCAAACTGTTCACTTGTAAAGTGCCTGATTTCTGCTTCCTGCATAAATTCAGTATTTGCTTCCAGATATTCCCTAAGTTCATGATATTTTTCGCAATACTGCTGGAAAAATTCATTTGTTACTTTTTCAACACTAAATGCTTCTTCCAATTCATCAATGTCTGGATTATTATCATCATCCCTGAATATCGGGAACAATCTCTGCTTCGCAGTATTGCAAGGCTCTCCCTTACCTACCAGATAGGAATACCGTCTGGCAGGGGTTAATTTTTCTGTTACTCTTCCCTTTGAAAATTCATAGTCCAGCCTGATAAATGACAAACGCCACTTCTCAGGTTCTTCTGGCGTATAGAACGCTACCAATGCACCAGCACACATTCCGTTTTCCAGAAGTGGTTTTACAAAGTTTCTCTGCATGGTTCTGGCGCGCTCTACACTATCCCCTTTTTTTAATGCAACGGAGAAAATTGCAATTTTACCGCCATCATTCCCTGTATAATTTCCGATATGGTAATATCCATCTACATAGTAGGAAAAGTTATTATATACTTTTTTATAGGCGTTAGGTGCTACCAGCTCCACATTATTTAACAATTCCTGCACGAACCCAACAAAAGCACTATTGTCATATGCACTTGTCAGAACCGATTCAAATATTTCAGATTTCCGACTCATTTGTTATGCCTCCTTCATATAGCAAGATAAAATCACTTGCTTTTCGCCATCCTGTTTTAATTTCTGTTGCTTCCTGCCTTCAAAATATTTTTCGTCAACTTGTTCAACGATTTTATAATAGGCTTCTACACCGTCCTCCACATTCTTTATACTTTTCAGTATATTCTTTGTGTCGGCGGCTGGAATATCGCCGTTTTCCCAAACTTCAATCATCCGTTTTATCTTTTCTTCCTGTTCATCCGTAAATGTCCTAATTGACATAAGCAAGGCTTTCAGATAACGAATCATCTTCTGGTCGTTTGCCCCAACAGCTACACGCCCTGTTGTAATCACTTCTTCCTCCGTCTGGGATACATCAAACGCTTCATTATTTGCATCATAGTGTGCAAAATAATTCTGCCCCACACTAATCTTTTCTTCGTCAGGCTCACACTTCAAATAACCGACTGCATCCATAAAGGAAATCTGTTTTGCATCGCCTTGTCCTGCCACAAAAAATGTTTTCATATATCCCTTGCGAATAAATGATAATGTGGCTTCATTCGTTATCTTGTCCGAATACCGCCCTGTTTTTGCTTTCTTCGGCAACCGTTTAATCTTTTCAAACAATTCTGTATCATTATCCCGAATCTGGCGGATAACTGCCAGATATGCTATCTCTGGATTCGAGCTTTCCTCATCTTCTGCCAAATCCTTATTCAAATCCTGAAACAGCTTTTGTGAGCTGACTTCTTCTTCATCTGACAGATACTTGAAATCTTCTCCCAGCGTATCATGGAACGCCTGTAATTTCTCAATAATCCTATCCTTTAATGGTAAGTGCTTGCTTGTTGCAGATGTCGGGAAGAAATTAAATATATAAATTTCTTCGTATTCACTACCGACACGGTTAATTCTACCTACTCGTTGCATAATTCTGGTTGGATTCCACGGCAAATCATAGTTAATCAAAGCGTTTG